>MDSY01036966.1_pt1 | contig 11577 bp, 10 predicted proteins | sample 811131 | NCBI WGS metagenome assembly MDSY01 (sample SAMN05326643, study PRJNA326480) | marine metagenome | isolation source: seawater | place: Atlantic Ocean: South West | collected 2010
CGCACTGACATTCGGTCTGCATAGCCAATCAATGGTATCATGAGATCATCCCCCCACTTTGTTCAGTTTATGGGACTATATCCGGTTTAATATAATTTGGCTGGCTTTAGTATATACGACTATATTCTGGCTAGAACATATAATAATCCCTACACCAGAATTAACATAGTCAATCGTAATTGGACACCTCGACTAGATTGCCGTCGGGGTCTCGAAAATAAATTGAAGTAATCGGGCCCAATGCACCGGTCTTCATGCCTGGTCCCTCAATGATTTCTACCCCCTCCGATTCCAAGTGCGCGATCATATCATTAATAGTAGTTTCTGAAATAAGGCAGATGTCGCCAGATCCAGGTGTAGGGTCCTTCGCCTTTGGTTCATACTCATTACCGGCTGTGTGCAAATTTATTTTCTGACGACCAAAGCTAAGGGCAACACGACCAGGCCCAAAATTAACTGGCTTCATACCAAGCACTCGCTTGTAGAATGCGCATGTAACGTCAATATTGGCCACGGTTAAAACGAAATGGTCCAGACGGTCAATCGCAATTCGTGTCATGCTTTACACCCTATTCAGCGGGTTGCGGAATGGCCCCCGGCCCCCCACTCGGCAAACGAAATGCCGCTGTTGTAGCGACTAACGCCATCGCGCCAAGAATTAAAAAGAGCCATAAGAAATCACCCGTCAAGTCAAACATCAAACCTTCCAGCAACACGCCAAGGCTTGAAAACCCGATAGCTACGACAAACTTCAGTCCAAAAATCAGACCACGTCGATTTTGAGGCGTGTAACGAGCGATAAGAATATTTTCAGCTGGCTGTGTGGATGTATTAAGGCCAGTCATTATAATGGCGACAAGAACCATGGATGCTCCTTCTAGGAGGCCAAAAATCATAAGAACGGGAATCTGAAGAAAATATCCTATCATATAAACATACCGGGCCGGAAATCTATCGGCACAGAATCCACCAGCCATCTGAAGAATACTCGAAAAAATATAAACCAGTCCAACCAGATAGGACACTGTCAACACACCATCGCCATCGGCTCCAAAATCTAGAGCAAACGCCTTTGGCAATGCCGGATTCGTTGCGTTGTAGATGAGCCCACCACACGCCATAGTAACGATGAGAATAAGATAAACCTTAAGGGTCTCATCGCGACTTGAAGGCACAGAAGGTTTTCTATCGACTTTACTTTCAATAATAACGCCCTTCATCAAAAGAACCGTAAACGCTATGCCAGTAACCACGACCACAATGCCTGGCATTATATAGGCGGAACGCCAGCCAAATAGATACATGAGCCATCCCGCAATAACCGCTGCGGCCGCTGCACCTAACGATCCAAATATTCCATTGATACCGAGCACCGCACCCGTATTTACAGACTCTCGAACTAGCCACGCGATCCCAACGGGATGATAAATAGAAGCGAACAACCCCGTTATCGCCAACCAGAATCCTAAGACAACCGCACTTTCAGCTAGCCCGCACATAACCATAGCCATACCCGTGCCTAGGTAAAAGATAGCCATCATTCCCGTAGCTTTCCATCGATCTGCCAACCACCCGGCGAGCGGTGCGGCGAGACCAAAAAGCATATTACCGATGAAGATCAATGCCACGGTTTCACCATGGCTTAACCCAAACTCGTCTTCTATAGCTAAGGGCACGAGCGTAAAGAAAATGGGCGTGAATAAATGCGCATAGGTATGGCCAATGCATGAAAACCCCATCGACAGAAACGCCGAGCGTTCCTGTTCAGGTGTCCGCATAAGGGTTTTTTCGCTCATATGCCTACCCAAATCCGTAATCGCAGAACCATAAATCTGTCGCAAATCCCTTACAAGGGTTCGCTCATTAATCGTGAAATAGTCGATCTAAAATCGGCGGCGATTTTAGCTTCATCGGAGTGTACTTTATCGCGCACGACCCAACTTCCACCGCACATAACATGACAAACAGGGTTAGTGTTACCGCTGAAAATTAGCGAATCAATTAATGTCGAGCCTTTATGCCCAAAAAGCTGCGGATGATCCGGATCAAGCACGATCAAGTCAGCACGCTTACCTACAGAAATCGCACCAATCGGCCGCCCTAGTGCTTGCGCGCCCCCAGCAATAGCATCCGCAAATAATCGCATACCAGTAGACCCCCCGATATCTGGCGCACCGACATTTCGCACACGACCCACCAGCCTTTGAACATACTCCAACCAACGAAGTTCCTCCCACGGGCTAATCGAAACGTGACTGTCAGAACCAATCCCCCAGGCGCCTCCGGCTTTCAGATATTCGCTTAGAGGAAAAATCCCGTCTCCCAGGTTTCCTTCCGTAGAAGGACAAAGGCCAACGACTGCTCCAGAATTTGCCAATGCCTTAATCTCTTCATTGTCTACATGAGTGGCATGAACCACACACCAGCGACTATCAACATCCGCATTATTAAGCAGCCATTCAACAGGTCGACTACCAGTATATTTCAGATGCTCATCAACATCGCGAACTTGTTCCGACGCATGGATATGGATACATCCATCCGCTGATATACGTTGAAATTCATTCAAAACTTCATTTAATGGTCCTTCAGGTACTTGCCGAACACTGTGGGGAGCGATGCCGATACCGATCTGCGGATGGTTAGCATATTCCGCACATAGTCTACCAACCAGGTCCAGAAATTCGTTTACGTCTAATATATAGCGACGTTGCCCTTCATTTACAGGCACTCCCCCATAACCACCGATGGAATATAGAACAGGAAGCATCGTCAACCCGATACCGCTACGCTCAGCTGCAGATAATATCCCATTACTCATCTCACAGGGGTCATCATAGGATTGACCCTCCTTATCTCTGTGCAAGTAGTGAAATTCGCCTACCGCCGTGTACCCGGCCTTCAGCATCTCTACATAAAGTTGGGCCGCTATTGCTTCGTTGTCTTCCGGGGTAAGTCTAGTAACGAAAGCATGCATGACTTTTCGCCAAGTCCAAAAACTGTCCTGCAATTCAGGCTCAGAAGTTCGCTGTTCGGCAAAACCCGCTGCTGCACGCTGAAATGCATGACTATGTAAATTAGGCATACCGGGAAGAACAACACCGGAAACCCTCTCAGATCCACCAATTTCAGCGCATTCAATAACACTTGTTATAAATCCATCCGCGCTCACATCAATCCGAACGCCCTCTGCCCATTTGTGGCCAAGCCACACTTTCTCGCACCAATAGGATATGTTTAAAGCCATAATAAGAAGATTAGAGATTTTACTGATGGTAGGAAACAGGCTTGGTTTTGTTGTATTTTGTAAGTTAGAAAGTCAGTTAAAGCTAGTAGCTATAGTATTCGAGAACTCGAAATTATTTCATAATCTATGTAACTTGCTTTGTTAATCAACCATGAGTGAATAATTGGCCTACACTTTCTATGATATCTGTTTGATTTTCGGTGTCTACTTAATTGCAGCGCTTGCGAAAGGTTTCACCGGCCTCGGGTTTTCCACAACTTGTTTACCCATGCTTGTCTTGATCTTTGGTCTTAAACCGACACTACCTTTTTTAATCATACCATCTATTGCAAGTAATTTGCTTGTTATGAGCCAAGCTGGTGAATTTAAGTTTACATTAAAACAGTTTTGGCCTCTATATATTGCGCAAGTTCCAGGTGTATTTCTCGGTCTTTTCCTGCTTATCTGGTTAGCCCCTTATATTAGTACTGCAATACTCGGCATCGCTCTAATAATATACTGCTGGTTTGCCCTTTCTAATCCAGAGTTCTTACTTCCAAAACGTTTACGAAACAAATTAGCGCTCCCGACCGGTTTTTTGACAGGTGTCGTAAACGGCTTCACGGGTTCTCAGGTAATCCCTTTGCTCCCTTATATGCTCTCTCTTGGGCTGGGCCCGTCACACTTCGTTCAAGCAATAAACTGTTCTTTTACGTTATCTAGCGTATTGATGGCTCTTGGACTTCTTCGGCTTGAGTTAATAACATTAGAAATAGCTCTTATATCTATTATGGGCATCATTCCTGTATATATTGGCACCAAAATAGGGAGTAAAACTAGAGAGTATTTAAATTCTGCAGTCTTTCGTAAACTAGTACTTATATCACTAATACTGATGGGATGTGTCCTCGCTGGACAGTTTTTATATAATTATTAACTGAATTGGTCTCAAAACCAGAGAATTAAAATAAAGAAGTCATCTGTTTTTTATTCATAATTCTATAGCCAGTCCGTCATAAGCTGTTTCTTCCGGAACATTATCCTTGTGTAAAATCATTTCACGACTGAAATGTGTCAATATCGTGCGCTTCGCCTTAAGCTTACTTTGATGTTTCTTGATATCGGGATAGTTCATATGGAATCGAACCGGCTTCCCATAAAAATAACATTCGCATATGAATAGATCGGCACCTTCAGCAACCTCTGGTGTATATCTGGTCCAAGCACTGTCCCCGGTATAAGAGATCACCTTGCCCGCGACAATAATCCTTATAGACGTAGGATTGGTCTCCGCCGTATGCTGGGCCGGAAAACTGACAATACTAAGGGATCCAACCGTTGTTGGGCTCATGACATCAATCTCTAAGTACTTAAGCTCAAACTTCGGCGTCATCGAACGGATACCGGGCATCATCACTTCATTGATAAGATCCAGTTTTTTTTCTGTCTCACGTGGGCCCACGATGGTAAGTGGTCTTTGTCGTTTTGCGCCGAGCATCGCATCCATGAGCATAAAAGGTATTCCACCGCAGTGATCTCCATGGATGTGTGTCAGGATAATGGTATCAATTGAATTGTGATTTATTCCCATCTTGTTGAGGGCAATCAAAGACGACGCGCCAAAATCAATCACAAATCGTGTGCCTGGTGCATCCACCAAAATACAGGTTTGAAACCGCCCACCAGCACCAAAAGCATCCCCAGATCCTACAAAAGTGACTGTGACCGACATTTATATTGCAGCCTCAGCACATAAACTTGGTCAAATTTGCGCCGAGTTCCGCAAACACATTTATATAACCACAGTCTAAAAGAACATCATCGAGACCCGTCATCAGATGATCCTATAAAGTTTTCATCTCAAAGATTAGAAACTTTAAATATTCGTTTTGGCATTAAATCACAAAAACTAAACTTTAGCGGCTGCTCCAGCGGAAGTTCCTGCCAAACGGCCAAATACTGCACCTGAGGTCAAACCTGTGCCTCCTGGGTAATTAAAAAAGAAAATTCCACCCACCATTTCACCTGCAGCATACAACCCAGCAATTGGGTAGGAATCGACATCTAGAACCTGACCCGAGTTTGGATCAATTTTTAAGCCACCAAATGTAAAAGTGATTCCGCAAGTGGTTTGATATGCTTCATAGGGAGGCTTATCTAATTTATTTGCCCAGTTGCTCTTCGGCACATCTAACCCAATGGTGCCACGCCCATCCAATACTGCTGGATCATAATGAACTTCATCCATAACAGCATCGTTAAACTCATCAACTGTCCTAACAAATTGCGCGGCATTGACGCCTTCCAATTTAAGGGAGAGTTCATCAATTGAATTTGCTGTCACCTTAGTAATTTGACGAATACGATACTCATCTCTCAGTTTATCAACGGCCTTTTGGTCAAAAATCTGCCAAGCCAGTTGATTGGGCTGCTTAAGAATTTCTCCTCCATACTTTGCATATGTATAATTTCGGAAGTCGGCCCCTTCATCGACAAATCTTTTCCCATCTGCGTTAACAATAATACCAAGCGGATAACTGTGTTTTTGAAAATTATCGCCTACTTCCAGATCTCCGTATGGAGGTGCGTTAAAATCCCAGCCTACGGAATGACAGCCGGACCAGTTACCATATGGCATTGCCCCAATATCCAGAGCCATACGAATTCCATCTCCCGTATTATATCGGGTGCCGCGTACTTTCGCTAGTTCCCATCCAGGTCCTAAATAACGGGTTCTCATCTCGCTATTTGCCTCGAAACCGCCGGCCGCAAGCACAACTGCCTTAGATGTAATTTCTCTTACTTTTCCTCTTTCTTTAACTCTGACACCCGTTACTTTCTCGTCATCGTATAGAAGTGAAAGCACGCGGGTCTTAAACATCACGTCGACCCCGTGCTTTTGGGCGATTTCTAATTCGGTTTGGACGAGACCCGGTCCTCCACCCCATGTTTCAACACAAAGCCCTCCCCAGAACTTAAATTTACCATCAACCTTAAAGGCCTGCCGGCCGTAACTTGGCTGAAAGCGGATGCCCTTTTGTTTCATCCATTGCAGCGTCGGCAAGCTTTGTGTAACAAGCACTTCAACGAGGTCAGCATCACATCGATAATTTGTGATCCTATACATGTCGTCATAAAAATCATCCGCCGTATAAACGCCAAAATCAGTACTATCTATCTCCTCCGCACTCAAATCTATCACTGTTGCGAGGTCTTTAAGACCATTATGAGCGAAGCGGATGGCTCCCGCCGTATAGCGACTATTGCCGCCAAAGTCCTCCTCCGGCGCACGCTCAAGGACCGCAACTTTTCCACCCTGGTCAATTGCTGCTGCTAAAGCGGAACAGAAAGCAGCATTCCCTGCACCAACGACAATGACATCATAGTCAGCCATAAAGCTTTATACTCCCTCCTAATCGCCAAAGTATCCTACTATCCATTAAATTAATAATAGTCCCAATACTGTTAAAGCTTTTATGAAATGGTCGGCACTAAATAGGGTTGCGGCACTATGGAGCCATCTACATATTTCTCTATTTCTACCAATGTAGTATGAGAAATCGGCCCTTGTCCGAGACATGAGGTCCCCTTGTCTAATGTTAGAACATTCGGATTTCCATGCCGTTCCAAACTGCCTGAAGTGGACCAGTCCTGTGGATCAAACCAAGCTCCTGTTGGCAATTGTAAAACACCGTCCCTGATCCCATCGTTAGGTGCTGCTACAGCAAGGGTCGCACCACGCGAATTAAAGATACGAACAACATCGCCGTCGGAAATATCCCGCATTTCGGCATCTCGAAGGGAGAGTAGAACAATTTCGTGTCCCCTTCTCTTTGCGGCTAAACTCGGACCCACAAAGTCCAGCTGAGCATGTAGCTTGTGTTTTGGCTGATTAGAAATCATATGGAGAGGCCAATTTTTAGTAGCGCCCGAGCCCAACCATTCAGCTGGCTCTTGCCATACAGGATGTCCAGGGCAATCATTATAACCAAACCCCTCAATAACCTCGGAAAATATTTCGAATTTCCCCGAGGGTGTAGGAAGTGGATTATCTGTAGGATTCAATCTAAAGTCCTCATAGACTATGTATGGCAGAGCAGGCTCTTCAAATTCTAGAACCTCCTGCTCCCAAAAAGAATCAAAGTCTGGCATCACGCTATCAGAAAGGGAATTCTGATGATGCGCGCTAGCATATAAGTGACGCAACCAGGCATCCTCATCGCGCCCTTTGGAAAATTCTTCTTCAATCCCCATTCGTTCAGCTAGGCCGCAGAAGATGTCAAAATCATTCCGCGCATTAAATTGCGGTGGCAGAACTTGTTTCATTGCAATAATAAATCTGTCGCGCGAACTGGCGCCAATATCGTTCCTCTCTAACGTTGTTGTCGCCGGCAAAACAATATCAGCCAGTTTCGCGGTTGGAGTCCACCATGGTTCATTCACTATAACCGTGTCGGGCTTACGCCAGCCGTCCAGTAATCGGTTTAAGTCCTGGTGATGATGAAAAGGATTACCACCACACCAATAAATTAAGCGCGTTGCCGGATAAATTCGTCGTTCACCATCAAAGTCATAAGCTTCGCCGGGTTGATGTAGAAGATCCGCAATTCGCGCCACCGGAATAAAGCTGCCGGTTGGATTTCTTCCGGGTGAAAATGCAATATTTGGCATTTCTGGTGCCGGATTACCCTGGCCATGCATACTCCCATATCCAAACCCGAAACCCCCTCCAGGCATCCCTATCTGACCCAAAATGCAAGCCAAGACCATCGTCATCCAAAATGTCTGCTCTCCATGGTCTCCCCGCTGGAGTGAATAGCTGGTGGTAATCATGGTTCTATTATTAGCCATTCGCGCGGCCAGTTGTCGGATAGTATCTGCCGGAATATCACAGATAGCACTTGCCCAGTCGGCTGTTTTTGGCTGCCCGTCGATTTCTCCAAGAAGATAGACCAAGAATCTATCAGCGCCAGTCGTATAATTGGTAAGAAAATCTCTGTCTAATCGTTCCTCTGAAACTAATGTGTGCGCCAAACCCATCATCAGTGCGACATCCGTATTTGGTCGGGGACCTATCCACTCAGGGGAAACAAATTCAGGTGTGTCACTGCGAAGCGGTGTGATGCTGACAAATTTAGTCCCACGTTGAGCAATTTTTCTTAGCCAATCTTCTGTTGTATGTGCACCCGTTCCTCCAGGCTCGACTTGGGTATTTCGGATACCAATGCCGCCAAAAGCCACTATCAGATCTGTTGACTCCGCAATAGAGGACCAAGACGTTGGATTGCGAAGAGGGCGCATATCGCCAACAATATAGGGTAAAATCGCAAGCCCCGCGGCAATGGAGTAATTATGTTTTTGACCTGTAAATCCACCAAAGCAATTTAGAAACCTTTGCAGCTGTGTTTTGGCGTGATGAAATCGGCCTGCACTGGCCCATCCGTAGGAGCCAGCAAATATAGCTTCGTTCCCATATTCCGCCTTAATTCTCTGCAATTCCCCCGCTACCATGTCGAGCGCGTCATCCCATGAAACCTGAATGAATGAATCTCCGCCACGCGCCTTGTCTCTATGTCGAAGCCAGCCCTCTCGAACCACCGGCTCCTGGATCCGACAATCATGATGAACGGCTTCCGCAATCCCATCTAAAATGGGAGAGGGAAAAGGATCGTTCCTAATGGGCGACACCGAAACAATTCGGCCTTCGCTGGTTTCTGCCTCAAATGCCCCCCAATGGGATCCATTTATTATTCCCAATGTATTTGGCTCCAACCCCGTTATTTCAGAAAATTATCCACGTTAAAGTTTTATTTTTATCCAATATCTTAATATTCACTAACGCAACAAAAACCGCCAAAACATACATTTCATAAATCAACAATAATACCGAGTTTAAAGATTCAAATTTAAAATCTCAATTTCGGACAAATAACCGCTTTAAAAATAAGATTATTGTTTGGATCGCAGTGATCTGTTTTCTGAAAATAACCTTTGAAATTTCAGTTCGTGAGAAACTTTTTCTCTGACATCCTCAATTTTTGGTTTATCGACACCTTCAGATCATAAAAATCTGATTTGGGCAAACTGACTTGAATAACCTTTATTTATCGCACAGTGTAATAGTCTTCTAATCATAAATTTTGGAGATGTGCCATGACAATCGCTCCTAACTCTGCCCAGGCTCGAGACATTGCATATCATATTCACGGACAGACAAACCTTGAGGCTCATGAAGAGCATGGCCCAACAATTATTTCCAAGGGGGATGGTGTCCATGTCTACAATGAAGAGGGCAAAGAGTTTATTGAAGGTTTGGCCGGGCTATGGTGTGTATCCCTTGGCTTCAACGAACCCCGCCTGGTAGAGGCTGCGACCAGACAGCTCAAAGAACTCCCCTATTATCATACCTTCGCCCACAAAACTGCCCCGCCGGTAATTGATCTTGCTGAAAAGCTAATTGGTATCGCCCCCGAAGGCCTTGAAAAAGCCGTGTTCCAGAATTCCGGTTCAGAAGCAGTCGACACCGCTATGAAGATTGTCTGGTACTATCACAACGCAATAGGTAAGCCAGAGAAGAAAAAAATTATTGCACGGGTTAACGCCTATCATGGTACGGGAATAGCCTCAGCCAGCTTAACCGGCCTGACCCGTATGCATGCAGCTTTTGATCTGCCTATCACCGACCGGGTTCTGCGCGCCGACTGCCCACATTACTATAAATTTAGCGAGGAGGGGGAAACAGAAGAAGAATTTGCGACACGCTGTGCAGAGAACCTGGAAAACCTTATTTTGGATGAAGGCCCTGAAACGGTGGCTGCTTTTTTTGCCGAGCCAATAATGGGGGCAGGAGGTGTCATTGTTCCGGTTTCCGGATACTTCGACAAGATTCAGTTGGTGCTCAAGAAGTACGACATATTAATGGTTGCAGATGAAGTTATCTGCGGCTTTGGCCGAACCGGTAATATGTGGGGGTCACAAACCTTAAACATCCGACCAGACCTGTTAACTTGTGCCAAGGCTCTTTCGTCTTCATATCTGCCTATTTCCGCTGTTTTGATAAGTGGCACAATATACGAAGCTATGCGCGATAAAAGCGGCGAACTTGGTAACTTTAATCACGGATACACCTATTCCGGACACCCGGTACCGGCAGCCGTAGCTCTTGAAACCCTAAAGATCTATGAAGAACGTGACATCGTTGGCCATGTAAAAAAAGTTGGGCCAATCATGCAAGATCATTTGAGAAAATTTGCCGATCACCCGCTTGTGGGCGAAGTTCGCGGCGTGGGGCTTTTGGCCGGCGTAGAAGTAATGGCTGATGGACCAAATCGCGTACCTTTCGAACCAACGGCTAAGGTAGGCCCAAAAATTCAGGCACTGTGCGAAGATAATGGCCTTCTAATTAGAGCTATGGGCGATTCAATTGGCTTCTGTCCACCTCTTATAATCGATGAGGAAACTATAGTTAATATGATGGACCGTTTCAGTCGCAGTCTAGATCAAACGCTAGATTGGGCAAGAAAAGGTGATTTAATTTAGGCTTTCGGCAAAACCTAAAAGGTTGACTTATCAAAAAAAAGCTCCAAATCCTATTATGGGCCTTCAAAGTTCAGAAACAATTAAAGGCTCAGACGCCTCCGTGATATGAGGGTCAAAATTTTACGTACTCGCTCAAATTTCAGAGGAGCACGCGATGCCACGCATGACCGCATTTAATAGCCCACTACTTCTTGGGTTTGACCACCTCGAACAGATGCTAGACCGAGCAACACGTACTTCTGCCGAAGGTTATCCTCCATACAATATAGAGCAGACTGGGGAAAACGGCTTACGCATTACTCTTGCTGTGGCCGGGTTTTCCATGGATGACCTTAGCGTTACGATAGAGGATAATCAGTTAATGATACGAGGCCGACAGGCAGAAGAGGAGGATCACGTCTACATTCATAGAGGTATTGCTGCACGCCAGTTCCAACGGAGCTTTGTTTTAGCCGAGGGGATAGAGGTTATGGGTGCTGACCTCAATAATGGACTCTTGCATATAGATTTGGAGCGGATAGTTCCAGAACCAGAGGTACGCACTATTCCAATTTCTCAAAAAAATAAACCAGGAAAGAAGGCGCCAAAAACCATCGAAGTCGAATAGGCCAGAGACCGATATTTTGCTCTTATAAAGTTTAATTCGCCCGAAAGATTTCACTAATTAAAATCAAGCCAGTTATGGGCTTGTAGAAACAGACAAAAGTTTATGAGTAATTTTGGAACCGCTTGACCTGCTATTATTTCAACATTACTCCAAATAATGGTGTCAAAATCTTCAACCCAAATTCCTGACCAACCAATTCTGGTAG
>MDSY01039928.1_pt1 | contig 11574 bp, 10 predicted proteins | sample 811131 | NCBI WGS metagenome assembly MDSY01 (sample SAMN05326643, study PRJNA326480) | marine metagenome | isolation source: seawater | place: Atlantic Ocean: South West | collected 2010
GCTGATGGCATGAACGAGGCAATATACTGTTCAATATCAGCATGTGTAGTTCTAACTGCATCTTGCGCTACAGTTTGATTGACTAGCGCCTCGCCTCTTAAATTAAACATATATCTTAGAAGCATTAAACCATCAGTCAACGCATCAACTGCGCCATTATCATCTAGATCAGCGATCTGATAGGCTGCAGTTAAGTTTGCTTCAACTTGCTCATGAGTGAGAGTTGAATCCGTGGCAACAGCCCCGTCAATCAAGCCATCGCCTCTTAAGTTAAAGCTGTGACGCAACATCAACAAGCCATCGGTCAGGGCATCTACCGTGCCGTTACCATCAAAGTCCCAGCTTCCACTAATGATATCCAGTGTGTAAGAGCTTGGTGCAAATAGGTAGCCCGCAGCATTACTTGCCGCAGAAAAGTTAATCACTGTGCTTTCTAAGCTGTCATCATCAGCAACATTAAAATTTGCCGTCAACAAATCAGAAGGCAAGCTTCCTGGCCAGCTTCCGAATAATGATGCCCAGTTAGCCGTTATAAATTTATCGGTTGAAGCATCACCATCTAAATCATCAACATCATCCGATGAGCCATCCGAGGAAATATTGTCAGTGGTCAATACGTTTGCAAACTCAACAAATTCTAGAGCTGAACTATTGTAGTGAAAACGAAGGCCCAACCCAGTTAAGGTAGCGTCAGCATCAGTAACATCATAGCCAACAGTAATAGACACTGGTGAACCTAACATTCCCTTCGGTGTGCCATTTACAAATACAGATTGAGAAGGGTCTTGAGCCTGAATTGAAAAGGACGAAAATATGGCCGCAACCAGTACAGATAACTTAATGATTTTCATTGTGATCACTCTTTTAGTTTTTATTTTTTAAATAGATATGCCGCGAGGCTTAATATAATTATTGTTGGCTTTTTTATTATTTTTAGGCGCAACTTATAAGCCTATAATAGTCTAAGTTGTAAAAAATGGAAGAGGTAGGGGTTCGACTGGCTCAACTCGAACCGTCAAATCAGCGAATTCAAGCAGTAGGCTGCTTTCTAAACTCGGTAGGGGTCATGCCAACATTTTTCTTAAAGAAGGTATTGAAGACAGATTTACTATTGAATCCAACTTCTAAGAAAATATCTGATACGGTTTTTTGCTGATCAGTGTCCACTTGCATTATGCGCTTGGCTTCTTCTATTCGATAGTTGTTAATAAATTCATAGAAATTCATTTTGAAGTGGCCATTTAAAATCGCAGAAAGCTCTCTAGCCGGCACATCCATTAACTCAGACAATGTATCCAAGGTTATATTGGATTTTAGGTAAGGCTTTTGCGCTGCCATGAAGTTATTGATTCGCTCAACATATTCGGGGTCAGCTTGATATTCTGGATCATCTGTCTTGGGTTGATCGACAATCTTTTCTACTGATGTCACATTCACAGCACTATAGAATAATAAGAAGCAAACCAAAATAAGATCAGCGTAATAAGTGGTTAGGCCCAAAAATATTAGGAATTCGACCTGAACTGGGTAAAACAAACCCACCACTTTCGAAACTGATAAGACAACACCAATCAAAGCAACGACTGCGAAACCCGTAACTAATATTTTTAGCCATGTGAGGTCTATATTTTCGATACTGGAACGAGATTCCTTAAGTTGCTCTCTGTATTTATTAATCAGATAAATCGACATCGCCAAATAAAACAGTCTTGAGGACTTAACCAGGGTATCCATGCAAACAAATTGCCACTCAAGATCAAAAAGATAATTTTCAATAATATTTCTTTTGACCATTGCATCCTGACCATAGAAAGCAAAGGTCAAAAATACCAAATAACCGACTACGGGAATAAGATGCCATCTGTGCTTCGTTTGCAGGCTAAAGTTTGGCCTAATTAGGGATACTACATAGAGATACAGCAAAGGGCCATCGAGCGCATAGGCAAGGCTGCCGATAAAAAACCAGTTTGGCGAGGACTCGAGTACGGAATATCTAAATTGATCGCCATAGAGCATTAATTCATGCAAGGAAACAAACGACTGGGTCAGAAAAAACCCAGCTAATAGAAAAGCGCTATTAGTTTTGAACTTCCCGCTTGCCACAATCATGGTGGCAAATAGGAAACACATGATGGCGGTCATCATCGTCGCCATATCATGCAGTTCAAACTTAATAGTTTCCATTAAATCTCCGGCCAAAAGTAATTATTTAAAATGATACGGCTAGAAGTTTGTTTTAGCCGAGTGCGGCAAGACTAGCCATTGAAAAAAAATTTGCAAAGACTAGTTAAGCTCAAGCTCGCTTATTTTGAGCCGAAATGACTTTTTAAGAATTGTTATCAGACGCTTTTACAAAAAACCCCTCAAAATTGAGGGGTTTTAAATATTACTGATGCCTAATATCTTTACCTTTAACCACATAGACAATTTGCTCGCAGAGATTTTTAGAATGATCTCCAATACGTTCTAATGATCGAACCACCCATAGAATATTGATCGCGCGACTAATACTTCTCGGGTCTTCCATCATATAAGTTACAAGTTCACGCAGTGCGGTTTTATAATCAAGGTCAATTTGCGCATCCTCTTCTAAAGTACTCATTGCCGCCTTTACATCAAATCGAGCAAAGGCATCGAGCGCGTTTGCTAGCATGGCTGACACCGAACTGCCAAGATGCCTCACTTCTTTGTAACCCTGTGAAAGAGAATCTTGCTCTGAAAGAATAATTGCATGATTAGCAATTTTCTTTGCCTCATCACCAATACGCTCTAAATCATTGACCGCCTTTGTTACCATCATCACAAAGCGTAAATCACTCGCAGCTGGCTGTCGTCGGGCAATAATCAGAATGCAGGCCTCATCAATATCTACTTCCATTTCATCAACCAGACGCTCATCACGAATGACTTCTTCAGCTAGGCTACTGTCCGCTTTTATAACAGCCTTAATTGCATTTTTAAGCTGCTGCTCTACCTTGCCGCCCATTTCCATAAGCTGCGTACGAATCTCTTCGAGCTCCTCATCAAACTGCTTCATGATATGGTTTTCAAATGTCATTTTTGGCATTTTCTCTTCCTCTAGCTTTTCTAACTAAAATTCGGCGGGCCTTATTACCCAAATCTTCCTGTAATATAGGCTTCTGTCAGCTGATGCTCAGGCATCGTAAATACTTGCTCTGTGGGGTTAACCTCAATTAATTTCCCTAGGTGGAAGTACGCTGTACGATTTGAAACACGAGCAGCTTGTTGCATGCTGTGTGTCACAATAGCAATCGTAAAATTCTGACTTAATTCCTCAATGAGTTCTTCAATTTTTGCAGTTGCAATAGGATCCAATGCTGAGCATGGCTCATCCATTAGAATTACCTCGGGGCTAACTGCAATAGCTCTTGCAATACAGAGTCGCTGCTGCTGACCACCGGAAAGCCCTGTTCCTGGCTGATGAAGTCGCTCTTTAACCTCAGCCCATAGTCCCGCTTTTTTGAGGCTTCCCTCAACAATTTCATCCAGGTCAACACGCGAATCAGCAAGCCCATGAATCTTAGGGCCATAGGCAATGTTTTCAAAAATTGATTTAGGGAATGGGTTGGGCTTTTGAAACACCATGCCCACTCGCGCCCGCAGTTCAACAACATCCAGACCCTTTTGATAAATATCATCGCTATCAAGCTGTATATTGCCAGAAACTTTACAGGTATCAACTGTATCATTCATGCGATTTAGGGTGCGTAAGAATGTTGATTTCCCACAGCCCGAGGGCCCAATCATCGCAATCACTTCGTTTTTGGCGATATCCACGCTGACATCGTGAATTGCCTGCTTATCGCCATAAAACACATTGACGTTACGCATGCTCATTTTTGGATTTTCACAAAAAGGCACTCCAACCGTTGCCTGCTCTACATCAACCTGAAGATCTTGCTTCGACTGACTGCTTACATCGATTGTTTTTTGTGGTGCTGTTTTAGCTTCACTCATAATTTTTCTCTTTTACCAACGACGTTCAAGACGTTTTCTCAGCCATACCGCTGAAATATTCATAATTAATAGGAAAGATAAAAGCACCATAATGGCCGCTGATGTCTTTTCAATAAAGGCTCGCTCAGGGCTATCTGCCCATAAGAAAATCTGGACGGGTAACACGGTAGCAGGGTCTGTAAAACCCTGAGGGATGTCGACAATAAATGCCACCATTCCAATCATTAGCAGTGGTGCAGTTTCACCTAGCGCCTGTGCCATACCGATAATTGCACCGGTCAGCATCCCTGGAAGCGCAAGGGGTAATACATGATGGATAACCACCTGATACCTAGAGGCTCCCATACCCAGAGCAGCCTCTCGAATAGAAGGAGGCACAGATTTAATGGCTGCTCGACTGGTAATAATAATCGTCGGCAAGGTCATTAAGGTTAATACTAATCCACCCACAATAGGAACTGATCGTGGAACATGGAAAAAATTGATAAATACCGCTAAACCCAACAAACCAAAGATAATAGAGGGAACCGCTGCCAAGTTATTAATATTGACCTCGATAAAATCAGTAAATCTATTTTTAGCGGCAAATTCCTCGAGATATATCGCCGCAGCAACCCCAATAGGGAATGACAGCATCAGAGTAAGCAATAAGGTTAATAATGAACCCACTACAGCACCGCGAATACCCGCCTGTTCTGGCTCTCGCGAGTCTCCGCGAGTTAACAGATTTGTATTCAGCTGCAGTCGAATCTGACCCTGCTGATGCAGTTGATCAATCCACTGAACCTGTTTTTTACTGAGTCGAGCATCATAGGGCTCGCCATCTAGCCAAGATTTGTAATAGGTATCAATATCGTCATCAACCAGAATCCAACGTGTTTCAGTTTTACCAAATAGGTTCGTATTAGCTAAAAGACGATCTTTAAGATCAAAGCCCGCGCCATTACTTACCAGCTTATAGAGTTTACGTTTGTCACTCCGGCCCGACACATCAGAAAACCTGTTGCGCAATGCTTGTTTTGGAAGAGCATCCCAATTAGCCTGCATTAAAAGCGACTTATCAGTCAGGCTATTTATGCCTATAACATCAGGGTCATAATGAACCTCTAGCTGAATATAGGTCGCTTTAAAAGCTCCATGACCCTTACCGATAATATCCACAAATAAAGTGAATACCGCAGCGAGACCAAGGATGATCGCAATTCGTCCGTACCAGCGAAATCTAGCTTCAGAGCGACTTCGTCGCTTTAGGGAGCGTTTAATTTTAGGAAGATTATCCATAATTTACTCGTATTGCTCACGATATTTTTTCACAATATGCAGTGCGAAAATGTTTAACAACAGGGTGACTGTAAATAGCATTAGACCCAGAGCAAATGCTGCTAGAGTCTTTGGGCTGTCAAACTCTTGGTCACCGGTCAACAGGGTAACAATCTGAACTGTAACCGTGGTTACTGATTCTAGAGGATTAGCAGTTAATTTAGCCGCAAGCCCTGCCGCCATAACCACAATCATAGTCTCACCAATGGCTCGCGAAATAGCTAACATGATGCCGGCAACAATACCCGGTAAGGCTGCAGGTATAACAACTCGGCGAACCGTTTCAGAATGGGTTGCACCCATAGCAAGTGAACCATCACGCATAGTTTGAGGCACAGCAGTAATAACATCATCAGCTAGCGATGAAATAAACGGAATGATCATAACACCCATCACCAAACCCGCTGCAAGTGCGCTTTCGGATGAAATGGTTAAACCAAAATCGGCCCCTAGATCACGTAAAAAGGCGCTACCGTTAAAGCCGCAAAGAAGCCATAGACCACTGTTGGCACGCCCGCCAAAACCTCTAACGCTGGCTTGGCATAGGTGCGCACTGTTTTGCCTGAATACTCTGCTAAATAAATAGCCGACATAAGACCAATAGGCACTGCCACAAACATGGCAACCGCTGAGATTAAGAGAGTGCCTACAAACAGTGGAACCGCACCAAAGCTTCCCGAGGATCCCACTTGGTCTTCACGAATTGCCGTCTGCGGGCTCCAATCTAGACCAAAAACAAAATCAAAAAATGGTACTGAGCGAAAGAATTGAATTGACTCAAATAGAACCGAAAAAACAATGCCTACGGTGGTGAAAATAGCTAAACAGGCACAACCTAATAGCAGGTTTTCCATAACCTTTTCGACGGACTGGCGCGCTCTAAAGTCAGGAGCAATTTTATACCAGCCCCAATATAGGCCGATGGTAGCTAAAATTAAGCAGAGTGCCGTCAAAACCCACTGTGAAATAACACGAAGTCCTGCCATAGAATCGGCAACGGCTATTAATGAGGCAGGCTGACCCTTTGAGCTCATTATCCCATCGGCCAAATTACTGATCTTATTTAATAAAAGATTGTAATCCGCTAACGAAGCAGGTGCTATGTCAGCAGGTAATGACCCCATGATAATGCTATTAATTACCGGCTCGTCAAAAATCAGCCACAACACCAAAATAATCAGCGAGGGTAAGGCACACCAGAGTAATGCATTAAGCCCGTAGTAATTTGGCAGAGAATGAAGATGCCTAATACCACCGAGGGGCTTTGCCACAAGGAGTGAACGACTTCGCCCAATATAAAAAGCGACAGCGCCAAGTGTTAGCATTAATAAAAATAAATTCGAAGATTCCATAAATAAAATATTAATCCACTATAAACAAAACAACCCGGCTACTTGAGCCGGGCGGTACTTTGACAACTTATGACTATTATTTCAATGGCTCTTTGCCATTCATTGGCGTTAAGGCTCTTACGCTTAGGGCAAGTGCCTTTCGCTCTGCCGTAGGCAATGGAATCATGCCCTTTTCAGCCAAGTAGCCTTCTTCACCCCAGGCTCTTTCGCTGGTGAATTCTGTCAAATAACCTAAAATTCCTGGAACCACCTCAATATGTGCTTTTTTCACATAGAAAAATAGTGGTCTGGAAATCGGATATGACTTATCTGATATGGATTCAAATGTAGGCTCAACAGATTCGATCAATGCACCCTGTACCTTATCAGCGTTTTGGTCGAGGAAGCTAAAACCAAATACACCTAATACTGAAGGGTTAGCCTGAAGTTTTTGTACGATAAGGTTATCGTTTTCACCCACTTCAATATAACGACCATCTTCACGCACTGTATGACAAACAGACTTATATTGACTCTTGTTTGTTTTCTTTAGCGCCTTGATCCAAGCAAACTTTTTACAACCGCCTTCAAGGCCTAGCTCGGCAAATGCGTCTCTAGTACCAGAAGTTGGCGGTGGACCTAAAACTTCAATCGCAACATCGGGTAAAGATGCATTAACTTGTTTCCATGTCGAATAAGGATTATCAATTAACTCACCTTCTTTGTCGCCGGGCACTTTCGCGGCTAGAGCCAAGAAGATGTCTTTGCGGCTAATTTTCATTGGTATAGATTTGATGGAGTTTGCAATCACAATGCCGTCATAACCCACCTGAACCTCAATAATGTCCCTAACGCCATTTTTCTGACACTTATCAAACTCAGACTTCTTCATGCGTCTTGATGCGTTTGTCACATCCGGGTAGTTTGTGCCTACACCTGAACAAAATAACTTCATACCGCCACCAGATCCGGTAGATTCAATCTTTGGTGTAGGCTTGCCGCTAGCACGCCCATAGCGCTCTGCTACGACCGTGGCAAATGGATAGACTGTAGAAGATCCAACCACTTCCACATTTTCACGGGCTACAGATGAAGACGCTCCGATGAAAGCCACAAGTATTAATAGTATAGTAGGGGTAACTTTATTGATCATCATTAGACTTTGACTCCTAATTGTTTGTAATTTCAAAATCATCGTTGTTTAACATTGGAGTCACTTTAAGAAATGTTTATGACAGTTATGTGACAGTATGAAAAAAAACCTTTGTCATATAATTGTCATATTTCTATCATATGTTGCACAGATCGCTGACATAAAATGTTCTTGCCAGCGTTAAATGAAATACCAATTTAATTTTTTTGGGGAAGTAATATGAATAAAGTAATTCTTTTAACGACCGCTATGGCTTCGCTTGCAATAGCACCTTTTACTGCAGCTAATGGCCCTATTGATGGCAAGGTTTATGGCAAAATCAATGTTGCTGTTGTTAATTCAGACAGTGGATCTACAGATACTTGGAAACTCAACAGCAATGCATCGCGCATTGGCCTAAAGGGTTCTTCACAGATCTCTGAAGGGTTGTCGGTTTTCTATAAAACTGAATTTGAAGTTGCCGCTGACGATGGTAGTAACGATATTAAAAAGTACTCAATTGATACCTTAAGGCTAAATGAAAACGACGAGCTAGTTGAGAATAAAGTTGACGTAAAGGACACAAGCACTTTTAAGCAAAGAAATATTTTTGTTGGAATTAAAGGCCAATATGGTTCATTACTGGCCGGTAAAAATGATACACCGACTAAACAAGCACAGAAGAAAATTGATTTATTCAATGACTCAGTTGGCGATATCAAGAAAACCTTTGCCGGTGAAAACCGTATGTCCAACATCATTGCCTATACCACACCTAAGTACGGCAACTTCTCTGCAAGCTACGCGATAATGCCAAGCGAAGCAGTTGATGGTGGTCTTGCTGACTCTAAGTCTTACTCTGTAAACTACAAGAAAGACGGACTCTATGTTGCAGTGGCCGCCGACAGCAACGTTAAAGAGGCTGACATTCTTCGCATTGTTTCTCAGTATAAAATTGACGCCTGGAAACTTGGCTTCATGTATCAAGAAAACGATACAACTAATGAATCAGGTTATTTTACAAGCGCTGCATATAAGTGCGACAACATCACTTATAAGGCTCAATACGGCAATAACGAAAACGATACAGCCAATTCAGATAAAACGACCTTATCTCTGGGTGCTGATTTCAAGTTAGCTAAAAATACTAAAAGCTTTGTATTTTTCACTGACAATGAAAGCTCATCGTCTACAAAAACTTTTGGTTTAGGTTTAGAACATAAGTTCTAAGAAAAGTTGTTGCATAAAAAGGGCGCTTAGGCGCCCTTTTTTATTGCTTAGGGAAAGTGCAGGTAAATGTCGCACCGCTACCCAAAGTTGATTTAATAGCAAGCGTTGCATCACAACCTGTTAAGGCGTGTTTTACAATCGCCAAGCCCAGTCCACTGCCGCCGGTATTAGAGTTGCGACTATTATCACCACGATAGAATCGTTCGGTTAGGCGGGGAATTTCATCGGCGTCAATACCAACACCATTGTCACTAATTACCACCTCAGTGTGAGTTTCACTCTGAGTAATATCTATTACTATATCTGCGCCCTGCGGGTTGTGAAGTACCGCATTAAAAACAATATTACCCAGGGCACTGCGAAGCATTTTAGTATCTGCATTCAGCACTGTGGATGTGGGACAATTTAGCTTAAAATTATGCTTATTTGCACTAAGCTGCTCAGCCTCAGCGACGATTTGTGACATCAAATCACCAAGATCGACCGGTTGCTGAACTAAGGTCATCGCATCTGATTCAAATTTTGATAGCAGGATAATATCATCCGCCAAATCCTTCATACGGTCGATCTGATTAGACATTTCTTGATAGGCTTTGTTTGCCATAGCTGAATTTCCCTTTAGGTCACTCAGGGTATCTACATAGCCTCGCATGACAGTCAGCGGCGTTCGTAACTCATGAGAAACATTGCCCACAAATTCTTTTCGCACCTTTTCTAGCTCATTAATTTGCGTGATATCAGAAATCACCACCACAATTTCACTTTCGCCGAACATGACGGCAGAAAATTCTAATAAGCGATCATTGTGGATTGATGCAGGTAAGGGCGTTGATGATTCAAACTGACTGCTATTGATATAGGCAACAAATTGAGGCTCACGAATAAAATTAGTGATAGCCACGCCTCGATCACTTGATCTGAGGCCTAAAAATTTTTTCCCCGCACTATTCCATCAGTCGATAGTCCGATCTCTGCGAAGAACAATGACCGCATCGTCTACCGCTTCTGTAACACGCTTAGCGCGATTGATGGCTCGACGCATTTTCTCTTGAGTCCCACGATGGCGACGACGCTGACGATTTAGAGTATCGGCAAAATCGCCCCAAACACCATCCATATCTGGCGGGACACCCCGCATACCAATATCAATCCAATCAAAGATCCGACCAATAGTTCTTGAGGCCCAAATAATATAGACCAATACACCAAATAACAGTGCTTCTAGAGGTCGCTCAAAGCTGATACCAAGGATAAGTGAAAACAGCGCAATTGCAGTAATTCGCCATATCTCGTTTTGCATTCCTAGTCGCAATGGATCTGTATCCTCTATGTATGTGCTAGCTTGGTTGAAAAGCGGTAACCCGTTCCCCGCACAGTCTGCACATAGTTTTCGTGGCCTGCAACTGAAATTGCTTTGCGCAATCGCCGAATATGCACATCAACGGTTCTTTCATCGAGGTATACATTGCTTCCCCAGACATAATCTAGGATTTGATCGCGCGAATACACGCGCTCTTGATGAGTTAGGAAAAATTGTAATAGCCTAAATTCTGTAGGGCCAAGATTGACCGAGCCTCCAGAGATAGTCACTTTATGGCTTACAGGATCAAATACCAGCTGACCCACCGATATAGGCTCCGCGGACACCTCTCGGTTTAATCTACGCAATATCGCTTTTACTCTTGAAATCAGCTCTCTTGGCGAAAATGGCTTGGCAATATAATCATCTGCACCAGCATCGAGACCATAGACCTTGCTATCCTCTTCTGCCTTAGCCGTGAGCATTATCACTGGAATCTTTTCGGTTATTTCATCGCGCTTGAGTCGACGCAACAATTCTAGACCCGAGGTACCTGGCATCATCCAGTCCAATAAAACCAAATCGGGACTGTGGTCTAAAATAGTTGCATGAGCCTGCTGTGCGTTGCTTGCTTGAAGAACATTAAAATCTTCGGCATCCAGCGCAATACTAAGCATTTCTCTAATTGCAGCTTCGTCATCAACAACTAATATTGTATGTTTGGGCATAAACTCATTCTCTTGTTCCAATTTTCGCCCTCCCATTAAAAAGCCTCTTTATGACATAATTGTGACGCTAGCATCAACCATTGTTTTATTTTATTACGTTATTTAAGAATAAGTTGATCGATATTTATTCACCAATATGGATAATGTACAGCTGATTCAACAAACGGATAAAAAATCATGAAAATTCAGAACAACAGCGCTGTTAGCTTTCACTATAAACTTACCGACGATGACGGCATTAACATTGATAGCTCAGAAGGCAAAGAGCCTCTTGGCTATTTACATGGCGCTGGAAATATCATTCCTGGTCTTGAAAAAGCATTAGAAGGCAAGGAAGTAGGCGACTCGCTAACAGTTGCAGTGACCGCCGCTGAAGGCTACGGTGAAGTTCAAAAAGAACTTATTCAAGAAGTGCCGCGCGAAGCTTTTCAAGGTATCGACACTATTGAACCAGGCATGCAATTTGAAGCACAAACAGGCCAAGGCGGCTCAGTACCTGTTACTGTTATTGCCGTTACTGAAGAGATCGTCACTGTCGATGGCAACCACCCATTA
>MDSY01152920.1_pt1 | contig 11573 bp, 6 predicted proteins | sample 811131 | NCBI WGS metagenome assembly MDSY01 (sample SAMN05326643, study PRJNA326480) | marine metagenome | isolation source: seawater | place: Atlantic Ocean: South West | collected 2010
AAATCTAACTACGCGTTGGTCGCTAAGACATTGAAGAAGTGGTACACTTCGTCTTCGTCCTGGACTCCTATTTGGGTGCCACAGGTTGCGCACGCGGTTCTGTGATAGAACTCATCCTTTTGGGGACTTCCCGTTGCATTCGCGTCGCCGTCTCCATTCACGTTTAAATCAGCCTCCCTCCACCGCTCCCTCAAATTCACCTTTACGTTCCGAACGAACATGGCTCTCCACTGGCCGTCCACAGCCGCGTGCTTTTGACAATCAATCGTCACGATCTCGAGGCAACACGGACAGCTTAAAATCGCATCGCTTTGTCGGTTGTTTCGCTGTTTGTTCACCCACTTCTCATCGAGATCGTCAAGCTCAGCGGCGAACAGCGGGTCGGCGGACTCTTTTCCCCGATTCCCTTCACCAAGCTCATCTGACTCCGACCCACTGCTGCTCGCTAACTCGCCATCAGACCGCCAGTGCGCGGCATCCGACGGGCCGTCGACCTCACTGGGAACGACGCGACCAGCACCCCAGCGCTCCATGTTGTGTCGACAGGTACAGAGATGTAGTTCAGAAAGAAGAGACGAAATTATTTGGCTGATGATGACAAAAACTATACTCGTCTTATTCCCTCTTCACGCGTTTCTCCCTGACTGTCTTCCCTTTGAAAGATTCACCCTCCACCGTCATCCACAACAGACTCGTAAATAACCCCCACCACACAACTTTCAACACCACCAACAAATCAAGATTAAGAAACACCGCGGGCGCGACGAACGTACAAACCGTGGCGACGTGTAAAACTGATTTCCCGAAAGAATTTTGAGAATTTATAAAACTCGAGAACGTTCGTTCAGTCACCAGCGCGACCGCGGTGACTAATCCCCACAGCAACCACTGCCTTGTGAACCCGTGAGACAGCGTAGACACCACCACGGAGCCTAAAATACCGCGAACACCCCCGCCCAGCGGCACGAAAACTCTCGTGTAGAAGAACGTAAAGAACGACGCATGAAATCTTCTCCAGAACCTTGACGGACTTTGACTCGCCGTTGTCCAAAACTCTGGCGTGTCGTGAGGAATGATATTACGTATCTCCCCTCCCTCCTCTCTTATCACCCCGCCCTCCAGATAACTCCCCAACACCCACGACAACCCGAACACGACGTGACTGGTGATCCAGGACACGGTGGCGAAGGAAAGGACTTGGAGGAAGGTTGGGATCGAACACGCGTCGAGAAAACTTTTATGAATTCCATTTTTCGCGGAGAAGAATGTCGTCACCGGCGCGTACCCTAACGCGAACAGCACGTCGACGAGAAGACACCAAAGCACGATTTTTGTAAGTGCTGATATCAATGCAAGTAGGTGATGTCGCAAAGCATCTCTTTTATCAATATTGTATGGGCATTTAGTCTCGTCGTGTTTTTGTCGTCTCCACTCCGCGTGCGGAATCAGCGGCCCGCACTGGTACGTCGCGGGGTGGAGCGCGAAGTTCACCAGGTCCGTGAAGGAACCGTATGCGCATTTAGTCAGGGTATTTTCGGAACTAGGCACAGCGTTCTTCGCGGTATCATCCACAACCATATTCAAGCTATCCATAGTCCTATCAAGCAAACGTAAGCTTGTGAACTTCTGCGCGCGCCAAACTGTGAACGTCGAGTTTTTGAGAAATCCGTTTTTGAATATTTCGTGAAGAGACGTTTTGGTTATATGTTTCGTGACTGACTTTCTTGCTGCTCTACCTATCGATACCCCTAGTGCACCTGCTACGTACTTTTTGGTCTCCAACACATTCAAAGTTGAAAGCTCCAGGAGTAGTAGGAACCACGCTACAGCTGTGTGTAATTTGCGTTTCGTGTGAATGTCAGTCTTGAAAAAGTTACTCAAACGATTCTCCAAGACGTGTTCAAGGAAAACGTGACCGAGAAGATGCGCAGCCGCGATGGCGAGACCAACTACCCCATGAGTTAGAAAAACATTCAACACGACGCATACGAAGTCGGTAATTCTTTTATTACTCTCCGTGTCCCTAAAAACACGACTTGCGATGTATTTAAGTACCACTAAAATCCCATAGGTTGCGATTTGCGTCGGCGCCACCAAACGTTGCCACTCGAAAAATCGAAAATGCGCGCTTCGTTCGACGGAATAATATTTCAAAGTGGTTCCAAAAGCAGTCACTGAAGTTTTCAACTGAAAGCCTGCGAGAATGAGAGCCATCACAAGTACACAACAAAAAACGAAGCTTGTGACTCTTGACATGAGCAAAGTAGATCCTTCAGTACACTTCGCATCCTTGTATGTCTCCGACGCATCGAGATCTAAGAAATCCAATGCATCGCCCGACGCGTCGCTTCCCAAAAGCCCGGGCACTCGTCGACACAACTCTTTGACCAACAGTCGGGTACTCGGTGCATCAATCAAAACCAACGTAGGTTCCAACTGCACCTTCAGCTCAAACTCTAATATAGAAGTCAACGTCACGGCGGCGAAGGAATCCAGCGAGCCCGAGTCGAGCAATCGCGTCATCGGCGTTATTTTATTTTTGTCACCGCCGAACCGCTTGACGACGAACGCAAGGATGTTTCTCTCCATCGACGCTCGAGTATATTGAACACCTTTGTGTCTGACTAACTGCGTTAGGGCATCAAGACCATCGGGGAATACGGTTTCGGTGCTAGACTGTTTACCCATACCATCACCCATACCATTCATACCATTAACCGCCGCGATTTGAAACGCGTCAAACTCGTGTTTCAAAAATAAGTCTTTGCATTTTTGTCGCTTCTTCTTCCCGCTCCCCGTCCGCATTTCTGCAACCGAGTTCGGTTTCAGTAATTTTATATCAGATCTTTGAATCAACAGCCCGTGCGTCTTTGCGATCAAAGTGCGTATTTGATCGATTAAAGTTGATGCCTGCACAGGGCGCATTGTTACACCGTAAGTATCTCGAACTTCGGCGACCAGGCCGAGTTTAGTGCGGTGGGTATTTACTGGAGTGTTGCCATTTTCCGCCTCTTCTTCGTACGCGAACGCCACCACCCCCGCGTTTCGAAACAACGGCTCGTTTTTCTTTTGAGTTAATGACCCTTCATGCATATAGGTACTTCCAAAGTCCATCACCACCCGTTCTATGTCTTCCGGCGAGAAACTCCGCCCGTTTACTTTAAACGCGTCTTTCAATCGGCCGGTGATGAAAAGTTGGCCGCAACGAATAAAGCCCAAATCGCCGGTGCGAAGAAATGTAGATTGTACGGGCAAACAGTCTGAAAGTGGATATGCACTCTCCAAGAGTATTTCGAACGTGGAACCCTTGGTGAACCCAGAACTCGTGAGGTAACCGAACGCCACGGAGTCACTTCGGACCCAAATTTCACCCACGCAGGCGTTCGAAACCTCTCGAAACGTATCAGGGTTCACGACTCTTATGTCGGGGTCGAAGGAGTTCTTGTTGATTGAAATATTTACGCCCTCGATCGCGCCGCAGCTCGAGACGCGCATCGAGGAACGTTCAGACTGTTTAGTCATACAATCAAGTTCACTGCGGGCGACAACGATGCCATGCACCTCAAGCGCCTCCCGTTCAACCTGCAAAACCTCAAGACTCCCGTCGCACACGTACACTGTGCTCTCCGCGAGTCCATACCCCGCGCGCATCGAGTTTTGGTTCCACCCAAAACTCCCCGAAAAGGTTTTAGCAAATAATTCTAAAGTATCCGGCTGAACTCGCTCAGACGCGTTCAAACACGACCTTAACTTACTCAAATCGAGCGGTTCATTGAGCGTTTTATTATTGATAGTATTGCTCCTGACTAATTGCCCACTGCCATTGCCAAACCGCATGGCGCACAACCGGTACGCGAAATCAGGGCCTTGCGTCATCGTCGCTGAGTATTGACTGGTTAAGCGCATCCAACTCGCCGGGTCCCGCGCGAAGGACAGAGGCGAGTAGAATATTCCAGTCGTAGTTGGGGGGGTTGTATCGATTGTCTGACTGTTTGCACGATTCGTATAACTTTTTAGCAGCGTAAAGTCGCCTGCAATTGTCAGCGGCACAAGGTACGCCCCGACCAAGCCCATGTCGTGCATGTGCGGGAGCCACGATACGTTGCAATCGGACGGCGTGATTTTTAACCTCTCTCGAATCAACGCGCAGTTGGAGGATAAATGTTTATGACCGATAACAACGCCTTTCGGCGTCCCGGTGCTTCCGGAAGTGCACTGCACGAACGAGATGGAGTCACTTGAGCTGGGAGGTACACGTAATACCTGAATATCTGCTCCCTTGCCTTTTTTCTTATCACGATTAATCCCAACTAGTCGTTCCATGGATACCCAGGCGAAGGGGGCTTTTTTTTCGAGTTCAGTATTTTTTATGAAACTCGAAACTTGCAACGCTCCGTCGGCGAGCGCAAACGCCGTCGAGTATGACCTAGTAGTCAGGCATATTCGCGCGCCTGAAAGGTGTGCAATGCCAAACATGGCCTTGCGCTCTTCCTGAAACCTTGCTAAACTCCCTGTGGGGTCGGGGGGGCGTGCTGGAACCGCGACGACGCCTGCGGCGTGACACGCCAGGAACGCGACTAGGAATTCAAGGCCGGGAGGGAAGCACAACAGGAGAACAACTTTCTTTTTGGGTTCTTCGTCGGATGCGTGGGAGTTCAGCGCGTCGTTGCTTGTACTGTCATTCTGGACGTCACTGGTCCAGCTCGACACTTGGATGCTCCTCTCGTCAAGCAACCTCAAAATCGCGTCTCAAGTCATTGCGACGTGTTTACTGAGCGTCTCCGCGTCCAGTCTTGTTTTCTCGAACGTAAGGCCGTCGTCCAGGTAACAATAGTTGAAACGAGTCGGGTGCAGGTCGGTCCACAGACTTAAACCGTCAAGGGGGTGGCACAAAGGGTTGCGGGTTGGGGAGGGTTCATCACGGTGCGTGTCGCGGTGCTCCTCGGGGGCTTCGGGCATGCTGGCGAGGGAGGGTCGTGCGCGCGAGGGAGTGGAGACCCGAGTTCGGAGACTCGAGAGTGGGAAGTGAAAAAGTGTTGCTTCGAGAGACAGGTTTAGATCTCGATTGGGAGATTTTTTTTTGCCAGCCTGTGATTGGTGCAAATCCGGTTGTGGATTTGTCCCTCTAGCTATCACGCTATCCGTCGTCCCATACTCCACGGCACGCCCCTCCACCATGGCCGCTGTCGCTGGTTCCCAAGTGTTGGCACGTCCCCGCGCGCCTAACACGCTGCGCAAAACAGGCGCGCGCGTCTCCGTCCGCGCGGTGCGCACCACCGCTCGTGCCGATGCAGCGAAATACGACACCGTCATCATCGGCGCCGGCGTTTCCGGTTTATCGACCGCGTTCACGTTACAGAAGGACAGCCCTGGGACGACGATGCTGGTCACCGAGGCCAGGGATCGCGTAGGAGGCAACATCACGACTCGTTGCGAGAACGGGTACACGTGGGAAGAAGGCCCGAATTCGTACCAACCCGGCGATCCCATTTTGACGTTAGCGTGCGACGCGGGCATGAGAGATGACATTCTTCTCGCGGACCCGAACAGCGATAGGTACGTGCTGTGGGACGGAGAGTTAAGGGCGTTGCCGAAGGATATCCCCACCGCGGTGTTGGGGACGTTCCTCACCTGGCCTGGGAAGATCAGGGCTGGGTTAGGCGCAATCGGCATCCGCCCCCCCGCGCCAGGAAAGGAAGAATCCGTCAAGGAGTTCGTTTCAAGGAACTTGGGTAAGGAGGCGTTTGAGCGCCTAATCGAACCCTTCTGCTCGGGTGTGTATGCGGGCGATCCCGCGATGTTGAGCTCAGTCGCCGCTACTGGCAGGGTGCAACGCCTGGAACCGCTAGGTGGCTCATTAGTCGTAGGCGCGTTGAAAGCGCAGAAGGAGGCCTACGACGCGGCGAAAGCGAGAGGGCCGCGAGATCCCCGATTACCAGCGGTGCTCGGGCAAACCGTCGGGTCGTTCAAAGGCGGCTTGAAGACGTTTCCCGAAGGCTTGGCCAAGAAACTCGGGGGTGAGCTTGTCAAAACCGAATGGAAGGTTGAGCAAATTACCAAGAATGCGGACGATTCTTTCACTTTAGTGTATTCAACTCCTTCAGGGAAACAGACCGTGGAAGCCACTACTGTGGTGATGACTGCCCCCGCGTACGTCGCCGCCGACGTCATTGCAGAGATGGCCCCGAAAGCGAGTGAAGAGTTAAAGAAGTTCTACTACCCCCCTGTCGCGAGCGTGACGGTGAGCTACCCCGAAGATTCTTTCAGGCTCGATGGCACCTCAGCACTCCCAGAAGGAGGCTTGACCGGCTTCGGCCAATTACACCCCAGGTCGCAAGGAATCCGAACGCTCGGCACCATTTACTCCTCGTCCCTCTTCAAAGACGACGACCGCCAACCCGCGGGCGAGTTCATGATCCTGAACTACATCGGAGGCGCCAGGGACGTGGAGATCAAGAACCTGACCGATGAACAACTGGTCCAAGCCGTCCACGAAGATGCTTTGAAGACGATTTTGAAACCGAACACGCCGCTGCCGAAAACCGTCGGCGTCAGAGTTTGGGAAAAAGCCATTCCCCAATTCAACGTCGGACACTTGACCATTTTGAACGGCGCGAAAAAAGAATTAAGCAACGCTGGATGCGACGGGCTATTTTTGGGCGGCAACTACACCGCCGGTGTAGCCCTAGGTAGATGCGTGGAGTTCGGGGTGGAACAGGCGAAGGAGCTTGAGCAGTACGTGGCGAAGAAAGCGGCAAACAAGGGCGTGGAGCAAGTAGCGAGGTAAGATTGATTTGTGAAAAGACATAATGATGCATTTTTACTGAAGACATCAATGACGCAGACTCATTGCTCATACAAAACCTCAACCCTACATCCCCAAACCCTAAACCAAATCTCTAAACCCCCATCAGTCCCCCCCGGCCTTTGCCCTTCTGCGTGAAAAGCCTTTTGACATAGTTGGCTTGGAAGAACGCGGTGCCCACTAACGCGCACGCTTCGAGTAAGGAATACCCAAACACGCGTCGGTTGATTGTTTCCGTGGTTTTGCGATGTGCCGCGTCGCGTTGCTTTTGGTAGGTTACTTCGATGCGCACTTCGCCACTTACTTGGCGAAGGCTTTGAAGCGCTTTCTCTAACTCAGATAAGTTACTGGTAGTAGCCGCGTCGTGTGAGTAGTGATGCCCAACCACCGCGTTGTAAAACAGCGTAACGGGAGTCTTTTTCAAATTCGTGAAGCAAAATTCGTGATCACCCGCAGTCTCCGCGTCAAACTCAAAGCGATGTTCATTGGAATGCCTAGTAGTATAAACAATTTGCCGCTTCGCATCCCGCACGTTCAAGTCAAACGCCCCGTCCCACTTGTTCCCCCGCGTTTGCTTCCCGTTCCCGTCGTATATTCTCATGAACGATCCGGAAAATGTGTCGCCCTCATTCGCCGCGTGCTCCATGAAACACTCCTTCGCATCCTTGTCGACTTCGACTTTTAGGGCGGTTGCGGATGGGAGTGCGATCGCCAGCAGCACAGCGACGAACAAGGCAACACGCCCTACGTGACCTACGCGACCCTTCATGGTCTGATCGCCGTAGGGGTCGTGTCCGCGGAAGTGAAGACGGGCCGCGGCAGATCGGCAGAAAGTGTGCCAAAAAGTCTTTTGCACCTGGAATCTCGGACGACGACAAGTTATTAGACCAAGAGGAGGGACAAGTTGGAAGTGCCGAATGTTAATCTCGTCCAAGATCATCCGTCGACAACCCACACTCTCGCGCGCCGACCCACACGGTCGGCTCCGCGCGATGGGCGTTCCTAAGTTTTACCGATGGCTCAGCGAGCGGTACCCGATGTTGAACCACAGTTGTGATGCCGGTTCCGTGCCGATCATCGACAACTTGTACTTAGACATGAACGGCGTGATTCACAACTGCTCGCATGGGGCTGGAACCGACGTGAACACGCGCATGACGGAAGACGAGGTACGTGACACGCGATTGAAACCAGCCGATCAGGGTTCGTTCATCGTCACACGATGATGGCCACGCACGACGTTTGAATGAATACCAGCCCAACCCTAGATGTCAGCGTCGGGATCGCTCCCTACGACGCGATCGCCCGAATCGTTGTTTCCGCCCTTTTCCCGCCCGTGTCAACTATTTTTTCAATCTCATCTTTCAATTTCAGGTGTCTGACTCACGTACTCACTCTTGCCCCACTTCCCTTACCTCTCACCCCTACAACAGATGATGTCCAAAGTATTTGCGTACCTGGACCACATCTTCCGGATGGTCCGACCGAGACGATTGTTGTACATGGCCATCGACGGCGTGGCGCCGCGCGCGAAGATGAACCAACAGCGAAGCAGAAGATTCAGATCTGCGTTGGAGGCTGAGAAATTGAAAGCCGAAGCGGCGGCGAAGGGCGAACCGGAAGCGGCTGGGGAGCCGTTTGATTCGAACTGCATCACTCCTGGAACGCCGTTCATGCAGCGTCTCTCCGCCCATCTAAAGTTCTACGTCCAGAAGAAGCAAACAGAGGACCCTCTTTGGCAGAAAGCTACTGTCATTCTGTCCGGCCACGAAGTGCGAGGCGAGGGCGAACACAAAATCATGGAGCACATCCGATGGGCGCGAGGCGAACCGGGGTGGGACCCTAACCAGACGCACTGTTTATATGGGCTGGATGCGGATCTTATCATGTTGGCGCTTGTGACGCACGAGCCGCACTTTTGTCTGTTGCGTGAGGTTGTGAAGTTTGGCGCGGGGGCTAACAGTGGCCAACCTTCTCGCGAAACTTTGCAGAATCCCACGGACGACGGCTTTCTTTTGTTACATGTAGGGCTACTCCGGGAGTATTTAGACCAGGAGTTCAAGGGTATCGCCCCCGATTTACCCTTCAAATACGACTGCGAACGCATCGTTGATGACTTCGTGTTGTTAAGCATGTTGGTTGGGAACGACTTCCTTCCTCCGTTGCCCACTTTGGATATCGCGGAAGGAGCGCTGAACGTGCTGTTCTCGACGTACCGAGAATTGCTCCCAACTTTAGGCGGGTACGTCTCCGGCGACGACGGCGGTGGAACGTTCAACGCGAAGCGGCTGGAGACGATCTTGGACGTGATGGGGGAGATGGAAGCAAATGTGTTGGCGGATCGGTCAAGAGACGCGCAAGCTAATGAGGAACGACAAGCGAGGAAAGCTTCTGGAGGACGGGGGTTCGGCGGGCGCGATAAAAATTCAAAACCCGACGCCAAAAAACCTTCGGAAGTGGACGACAGGTTCAAGAGAGCGATGGCCGCTTTGGCGGACGGCGCTGGGGCGGACGACGCCGTTGCTGCTGCGCTGAAGCCCGATGCCCCGCTGGAACCCACAACCACTGATGAAAACTCTGGAATTTCTGCCGACCCGACAATGATGTCCGCGGCGAAACGCGAAATGTTCGAAGATGGCGGCGGCGGAATCGACGGGTGGAAGGAGATGTACTACCGGGAAAAACTGGGGTTGAAAATAGGTGAAGCGCCTCCGTTGGCGGATTTAAGGCAAGCTTACTTCGAGGGTTTAAGCTGGGTGTTACAGTACTACTACCGGGGCGTCGTGTCCTGGACTTGGTACTACCCCTTCCACTACGCGCCGATGGCGAGCGACTTGGCGGACGGGTTGGGTGCTTTGACTGCGGAGTTTGATTATGGGGTTCCTTTCAGGCCCTTTGAGCAGCTCCTCGCAGTCCAACCTCCTCAGAGTTCAGCATTGCTCCCTGAACCTTTTAGATGGTTGATGTCTGCCCCGCACTCCCCTCTCGCCCCCTTCTTCCCTTCCGAACTGAAGGTTGATTTCGAAGGAAAAAGAAACGACTGGGAAGGCGTCGTGTTACTGCCGTTTCTGGACGAGGACCTGTTGAAGAGCTGCATTCAAAGCGTGCCGGCGAGTAAGTTGACGGATCAACAGATTCTTCGCAACAAACCAGGGCCGCTTGTTGTTTTTCAGCACAACCCGGATGGAAGTGATGCCGTCATCTCGACGTTACCCAAGGTTTTTGCAGGGTTACATCCTTGTAAGAGTAGAGCGTTAGAGTCTATGCCGCCCGGGGAGTTCCCGTTGAGCCGAAAGTGCTTCGGCGGCGACGACTCGTTACTCCCGGGTGCGCACCTCGGAATCAAGCGACCTCCGGGATTCCCAACCATGACCACGCTTCAATCCACTGGTATGTTGAAGTCCGCGGGTGTCAACGTGTTCGGCACCGCTTCGAAGAAGGAGTCGCTGATTTTGCGCGTGGACAAGAAAGGGGACAAAGGGTTGCTAGTTGGAGGTAGTGATGATGTGAGTGACGACAACTCTGGCGCTGCTCAATACCAGCACCTCGTTGGCCAGCGCGTGCACGTCGGTTGGCCGTATTTAACCGAGTCTGTTGTGACTGCCGTGAGTGACAAACGCGAAAAGACCATTCAGCGAGAACAGCACGTCCCGCATGGCTCCGCAGAGTGGGGCGCGGATACGCAGAAGACTTCGTTCGAGACGTTGACGAAGAAGGGCGTTGACGTCGGATCTGTGAACGTTATGATTCACGTAAGAGTTTGCGAAGGCCTCGTACGCCACCCCGACGGTTCGTTACAGAAACGCTTCGGGAAGACGGACGTTGTGGTGCCTGCGCAGCTTGTGTTGGCCACGGACCCGAGTCCGTCGCCCCGGTTGGCGGAGAAACCAGCGCTGTCTTCTGATAAAAGTGACTCTGACCAAACCGGCGGGTTTGAAACGAACGACTACGCTTTTTTTTTAGGACGCTCGCACTTCGGCGCCGTCGCTACGGTGACCGGGAGCGACGCCCGAGGCCTTGAAGTGAGTGTCGATCCTTTAGTCCCGTGCACCGGCGTTGGCAGACGCATTCTGCAAGGTGTCACGGGCGGCCGGTATGAATACCTAGGCGCGATCGCACGCAAGGTAGGCCTATCCCCCCGAGCGTTGTCGCAACTCACCGGCCCGGTGTGGATCGCGCCGACTAAGGATTGCGGACGGTTCGACCGAATCGATTTAGGTTTGAACCTGAAATCAGCCGCGAAAGGGCTTTGTGTCGCTGATTACAGCCGGCCCGGGAAGGACGGCAACGGGTGGGAATTTTCGCAGCTCACCGTTAAACTGGTAACAGAGTACAAGAAGCACCACCCGTGGGTGTTTCATGCTCTAATGGCGGACCCGGATAACGGGTTCGAGGGCCTCGAACTGGACGTCGCGCTGAAGCACGTCCCCGAAGGCGAGCGATTAAACATGTTGAAGGCGTGCAAGGCTTGGATCAACTCAACAGACGCCGCGCAGAAACCTTTGGTAAGCAAGTTTTCCAAAGTAGCGTCCGAAGCGGCGATCAAAGCGCTACACGCGACGCTTGGAGGGCCTTCTGCAAAGACTGTCACTCCGACGATCCTGGAAGCGGTGTCACCTTTGCTGCTGATGCGCCCGGTCACCGCCGGCGAGACGCTTGACTTATACGCGGGTGGGGATTTCTCATTAGGCGACAGGGTCGCCATGGTCGGCGACGGAGGATCACCAGCCTTCGGCACTCGCGGGTACGTCGTCGCTGTGCACGGCGA
>MDSY01155163.1_pt1 | contig 11573 bp, 9 predicted proteins | sample 811131 | NCBI WGS metagenome assembly MDSY01 (sample SAMN05326643, study PRJNA326480) | marine metagenome | isolation source: seawater | place: Atlantic Ocean: South West | collected 2010
CAGCCGCCGCCGCGGCAGCCGCAGCAGCAGCCGCCGCCGCGGCAGCCGCAGCAGCAGCCGCCGCCGCGGCAGCCGCAGCAGTAACCGCCGCGGTAGCCGTTGTCGCAGTAGGGATCGCCCAGGGCATCGAGCCACTAGCAAGCGGCGGGAGCGCAGCTCAAGCCGGCAGCGAAGCCCGAGCCGGGAGCGCTGTCACAGCAACGCACGCGGGCGCTCGCGAGATCGGGCGGCTCACGAGCGCACCGGCGGTGACAGCCGCACATCTCGCTTTAGCGAGCCCGCGCCCATTCAGCCGAGCGCCGGCGCTGCTGCTGCGAGTGCCCCATTACAACCCACACCGACGCTGGCGACACCGACGCTCACGCAGGCGAGCAACGACCCCGCGACGTTACCCACGACTGCCTCCGCGTCATACCAGAGCACGGCTTGGTCCGATGCAGTGCCAAGCACAGCGAGCGCGCCGACCGCTTCGTCTCCAGCCGTGGTGACCACTACCGCCTCTGGCACCGCCGCCGCGCCAGGCGTCTTCCCTGCTCGCGTTGTACAGCCAGGAGCGATTCCACAGTCGGCAGTGGCTGCACAGCCGGCTCCACCGGCGCTGGGAGCGCTCCTCCTCCCCGTGTCGGTCGCGCCCATTCTCGAGCGTCCCGAGTCAACACGGGAGGGCGGTACCGTGCGCTGGCAAGAGCTCGTCGGCGGCATCGGATCTCTCGCACAGCGTTACGTGGGTGGGCAGTCTATGGGTGGGCAGTCTATCGGGTGCAAGTCATCTGCGAGCACACATGTCGAGACGGGAGACGCCACTGGATCGGATGGCGCCAATCAGGCTGTCTCCATCCACGAGCGCATCGACGAGGCCTTTGACGACGACGAGAGCATCACAACCGAGGCTTCCATGGAGGCGCACCTGCCGCAGTGGAACCGAGGCTACCAGCTCGTCTTGCGAATGGGCTGGAAGGCGGGGAGCGGGCTCGGCCGTCGTGGGGAGGGGATCGTCGACCCGGTGCGCCTCTCGGCACAGCTGAGCACGACGGGTCTCGGCAAGGAGAGCGAGTACACCCAGGCAAGTCTCACGCCCATATTTTGTCCCATTTGTTACACACACTCCCTATTTTGCCAACGTATCCGATTTTTGTGTGTTCAATCAGCGAGCCGAGGAGGCCACCGAGCACCGCAAAACGTCCATGGCCGAGCTCATTGCATTCGAGGATGAGCACGGCAAGCGGCAGCGCGAGAGCGAGCTCGACCGGCAGCAGACGATTGCAGCGGCGCTGAAACAAGAGACGAGTGCCTTCTACTGCGAGATTTGCGACAAGCAGTACGTGAAGATCACCGAGTGGGAGAACCACCTGAGCTCGTACGATCACCATCACAAGAAACGATTCATGGAGATGCGCGCAGAAGAAAAGGCAAGGAACCGGGCAAGGGCCAAACCCAAAAAGGAGAGGGTCGACCCGGCAATGGCAGCGGCGGCGGCGGCGGCGGCGGCGGCGGCAGGGGCGGCGGCAGGGGCGGAAGCAGGGGCGGCGGCAGGGGCGGCTGCAATGCCTGGTGGGCCGCCGACACCCACAACGGACGCCACTTCTGTTGCAGGAGGGCCACCTGCGGAGGCGCTTAGTGCCGCAATCAAGCAGCAGCCGCCGGCCAAGATGGGGGGCTTCTCTCTTGGCGGCAAGAAGAAGGGCGCCACGGCGCTCAAGCCCGCGGCCTTCTCGCAGATGGGCGAGGATTGACATTCGGAACTCGGTGTCACTTGTCAAAAATCAGGCCCCTCACACCCTGAAATACTTGAAGATTTCTTACCAGTACAAGTGTTACTGTACAATAACACCTTTGGTACCCCGAGCAGTACCTGCTTGAGCACCCTCTCGTCACTTTATGTACTTTCGCTCATTTTCTACATAATTCTCGATGCGAGAGATCAGCGCCTTGATTTCTAACTGAAAAAAAGCCCAAGCTCACTTGCAATCTCACTCTCCCGGAGGCACCCGGTGCCATTTCTTCAGTTTTCTCTCTTGATGGCATCAAGCCGCTCCGTCCGCCTCTGCGTCCTCGCGAGCCTGGCGCAGCTCGGCGGCGGTGCACGCGCGCCATTTGAGGACCAGCTGAACCGGCCGGATGCCGAGGTGACGCTTCCTCCCACCGTTCAGCCACGCCCCTTTTGTGGAGAGGGTTTCCATCCGATCTGTGTTTGCGTGTCATCATCACATGGGAGTGCACACGTGGCGAGACTGAGCTACGGCGGGAGGGATTCGGGCCGGATCTGACAGATGCTCCCACTTCCTTTGCGCAGGTCAAGCTGTGGGGAGGTTACGAGCTGCCTGAGATTGAGGCGCAGCGATCCCTGCTCGAGTATGCCTTACTGATTAGAATCAACTGCCATCCAGATCCTCAGCTCGTGAGACGGGAGTGAGCGCGAGATGTGGCGCGCACTGCACATCCGGGAAGAGCGTGCGCCTCATTGGGCCCCGCCTCTGCGCACGCCTCGCTCCGCACTCCATCGAACCGATCCCTCAACTGATTCCCCAACCAATGTCTCAACCGATGTCTCAACCTATTTCTCAACCGATGTCTCGACCGATGACCATCTCTGTTCGCTCGCCTCGCAGGAAACACGTGCTGGGCTTCCGTATCGATAAGGTGAACGCTGTGGAGCAGGGTGGCGGCCCACGCACCGGCGCCTTCGACGATAAGGTCATCCGAGAGAAGATGTCATCGAGCGCCCTCACCGGTGCGCTCGAGAATCTCTCTGTCGTTGGCGCACGGCGCAAAGGCAAGCACATCTGGATGGAGCTCTCTGAGGATGCGAGCGGTGGTTCTCCGTGCCGCAATCTGCTCGTGAGCTTCGGCGTCTCCGGCACCATCATCTTTCGCAATATTGACGGCCTCGAGGATCCGCCGCAGTGGCCGCCGAAGCATACTAAGCTCGAGCTGACGCTGGCGGATCCTTCGAGCAACCGCGTGATCGGGATGGCGTTCGTGGACGCGCGCCGCATGGGGACGATCATTCTGCGCGGCGCCGACCCGATGGAGCAGGCGCCGCTCAAGACCAAGGGCCCCGATCCACTCAATGATGACTTTGACATTGAGGAGTTTGCCAACAAGATTCTCGCAACCAAGGCAGACATCAAGTCGATGCTCACAACGTCGGTGGTCGTCTGTGGGCTCGGCAGCTGGACGGCTGACGAGGTGCTCTACCACGCCAAGATCCGGCCGTACGTGCAGTCCAACCGCCTCTCCAACTCCCAGATCGACGACCTCTACGCTGCGCTCAAGAGTGTGCTCGCGCGCGCATGCAGCTGCCGCGTCGAGGCCACGCCGCTGCCAGAGACGTGGCTCTTCCACCACCGGTGGAAGGGGCGCAAGGAGGGTCAGATCCCGACGCCGATCGGCAGGGTGCACCACACCCAAATGTCCGGCAAGTGGTCCGCATACCTCCCAACCTTCCAGAACGAGGGACAGCGACCAAAGGACATGCCGCCCGTCTACACGGCGCCAAAGGACCGAGCTGCTCTCATCCAGGCCGACGGAGAGATCGCCGAGGGCGCAGACCCCGAGGGGAGTGCTCCCGGCACGTCTTACGTGAGCCCCGAACAGACGATCGTCAAGATCACAGAGGAGCTCAAGGAGCTTCAGGGGAAGACCAAGAAACCGGCGAGGAGGCCCCAGTCGAGAGAGGAGGCTGAGATGCTGCGCATGGAGCACGCGGCAAACATTGCCGCCCTCAAGGCAGCGCTGCGTAAGGCAAAGGAGACGTCGGCGCAGTCGAATCCGACGCCTTGGTCGGGGAGCCCCGTGCGTGGTCGGGGCCTCAGCAGCACCACCATCGTGCCGCATGGCAGCTCCGTCCCAAAGCTCAGCAGCTGCTGCACCCAACTCGCCTTTGCGTGGGACGGCTGGCAAGGAGAGGAGAACACTGTCGTCTGGAAGGCTCGAGTCGACGGCGCCGCCGGCGATCCATGGGCGCCCAACGAGGAGGGTGGGAGCTGCTGGGATCGCTTCGACGAGGAGGCAACTTGCCTTGTGAGCGAAGCAGATCCAGCACCCGGAGCTGCGGCGGGAGCTGCGGCGGGAGCTGCGGCAGCATGCGCCGACCGCGATGCCGCGCCGTGGCACCTGGAGGCCGCGGCGAATCCCGAGCAAATGGAGCAGTCCTGGCTCGACGAGTGGCAGCAGCGCGTCGAGTGCTGGTGGATTGGCCTTCCGATGCCCACGCAAAGCCAGCTCGGCGCGTGCATGGGCGCTCTCGGCCTCCACCTCGGCTCGAGGCTCAACGCCGCGTGGAGGGCGCTCTCCCTGCCTGGCAAGAGCATGGCGCCCCCTGTTGGCACACCCGTGCAGAGCGCCGAGCAGAACTGCGAGTGGGTCGAGCAGGGGATCGCCAACCTCCCGGAGTTTCCCACTCTAGGTGAGTTCGAGTTCACGCTGCCGCCCATCCCAAGGCTCCTTCCTACGTGGGAGCGCCTCCAATCGCTCAGCACGGAAACTCGGATCGCGAGCGGCGACGCGGCGCACGAGGCGAGCACGATTGCACAGGCCCTCGCGATGGGCGCCGCCGCGGGCGCAGGTGCATTCGCTCTCGTCGCGAGTCTCGTTGCGCTCGCCAAACACACCAAGAAGCGCAGAGCGGAGACGAGTGGCCAAGCAGGTAGGCTCTCGCTCCGTGCCGGCGCTTCAAAGACGGCCGCCGTCTCAAGCTAGGTGGTTTGCTCGGACCGCGAGGTTCGCTGGACGCGCCGACGTTGCGAGCCAGGTGGCGGCTACACCCCCGGGCCCGCCCTGCCGAGGCTGGAGCAAACGACCGCATTCTGATGCTGACATGCACGCAGACGCACTCTGGAAATACCCGAACTGCATTTCCTTGGCGCGCCTCCTTGCACGTGTGTACGTATATGATGGTTCTCGGCTCAGCCAAAATCGCTTCGCCGAGGGTGCTCGACGATCGCCGCTCCGCCCCGGACTCACTTTAGAAATCTAGCCATGTGTAACATGTTCGTATTTGGCGGCGGTTGGCATACGCCATACCGCTTGCTCGTCTGTCCTTGTTGTCCTTGTGTATCTTAGATGTAGATTGTAGACAGCAGAGTCTGCATATCCCTTATTTGCATACAAGTCATTTGTCGCGTCCGTTGTCTGTCGTCGGACCACGCTCACGCTGTAAACTTGGTGATGACGAATCCCAATATGAATATCTGGAATCAACGCGGTTTCCGGGTTTGGGTTTATCATTATTATTAATAAAGATACCAGATGATCGAGATGCAGATGCTGATATAGAATTAGAATATAAGTTATCCAATAATAAGAATCCCGATAATGATTATGAATATGATAATGCCATTTGCATTTATAATCGGATATAAATATATATTTTAATGCGTGAACGTCGATTATTGAATACATACCCATATATATGCAGCATGGGCATCAATGCATGGACAGATTCAAATTATTATATTAGCGCATCATATATTTATTTAAATATATATTTCATATGAATATCAAAATAAATATTCTCATTCTCGATTCTGATCTAGAATTAGAATTAGATAATAACAATATAATATTATTATAGGAATATAAGAATCTAGTTCAAGTTCAAAGTTCTAGAACTACACACTGACTTTACGAGTCACGGCGAACGACTGGTGCATCGCACGAGCATACGTGCACACGCGCATGTGTGCCTGCAAGCTTTCAGGAGACGCTTTCCTCTGCATTTGCCAATTTGAATTTGGGTGTGAAGAATTTCCTCATGAGCCCCGACGCCTTCTGCGCCTGTGACATCGCCTTGAAGCCCTCAAGCAGCATGCTCGCTTTGAGCCCGCCCCTGACACGCACCGTGTGCACTCCGAGCCGCTCCACATCAACATGCCTCAGATCGTCAAAAAATATCATCTCTCGGAACGAGTGCCGCCGACCAGAGGCGGTTCGAATCCGATCAAAGTGTTTTGCCTTTGCGCCCGCGAAGACCTCTGCATGCTCATACCGGAGGCCAAAGAGTTGAAGAAGGCGCTTGGCGGTGGATGTTGCTGGTGAGGCGGACGCGATTGCAACTGGGATCCTCGCATCGTGTAGCGCATCAAACACGAGCTTCACCTCGGGAAATATGCGCAACGTTCGAAAGCCAGAGCCGTCACTCACTCGATCGAGGGCGATGCGGTGGCAGGCGCCGAAGTGTTCGCAGTTACCGTCCCAAAGTGTCGAGTCCAGGTCAAAGACGACGAGCACGTTTCGTGGAGCTGCCCGCACCAGCGCTTGGTGCAGCGGCGCCGTCGCATGCGTGGTCGGCGGCGCGCTCGCAACTGCGGCTGCTCCCGACTGGCGCGTCTTCTCTCCATGCGTCGACGTATCCTCGGACTCGATGACCACTGCTCCCTTCGTTCCATTCGTTCCATCCGCTCCATTCGCTGCATGTCTCTTCGCCTCCTCCTCCTCGTCGGCAGCGGACGCACGCTTCATTGCGACACAGGCATTTTCCTCTGTTTCGGCTTTCGCTAATTTTGCCCGCGTAAACTAACCCTGGACAGGAGTCTTCTCTGGCCTACCGTCCAAGTCAGCGGTCAACCGCGATCGCCTTCCACATGTCGCAGCCGCAGTACCAGCCCTTGGAGGCGCTGCGGATGTACATGATCGCGGGTGCGACGTACTGCACGAACGCCTCCCTCGCCGCGTGGAGCTGCACCCCATGCCTCGAGGACAGGGCCCGCTTTGGCGAGCGCCCCACCCTTCTCGACGTCATCGAGGACCGCAAGACTGACGCTCGGGGCTTCGTCTCAACGTGGAAGGACGGCTCGGTGGTGGTGGCCTTCCGCGGGACCACCTCCCTCGACAACTGGCTCCACGACCTCAACGTTTGGAAGAAGAAACCAGACTATCCTCTCCACAACTGCTCCGGTTGCTTTGTGCACTCTGGATTCGCCGCCACGTGGGCCAGTGTCGCCCCGCGCGTCCTCAGCGCTGTGCGCAAGCAGCTGTACGGAGGAGATGGTCGAGTTGGAGACTGGCGAGATCGATACCGACGAGATGGCGACCGGTCAGATGGCACTGTAGCCGCTCCACCAGATGGCATTCTTGCTGCTCCGCCCTCCCGCCGCCTTTTGATCATTGGCCACTCTCTGGGCGCGGCTGTCGCGATGCTTGCGGCGCACCAATTCGTCACCGTGGAGGGCATCCCCGTCTCAGCCGTCTACACATTCGGCTCCCCTCGCGTCGGCAATCCAACCTTTGCCCAGGCCTACAGCCGCGCGCTCCTCGCGCCGTTGGGCGTATGGCGCCTGACGCACTTTCGCGATCCGGTGCCGCATCTGCCGTTGCGATCGATGGGCTTTTCGCACGCGCCGAAGGAGGTCTGGTACAGTGAGAACTCGAGCTCGTACCGCGAGTGTGAGGATGGCTGGGGGGAGGGACAGTGGCGGGAAGATCCAAAATGCTCGGATAGTCTCAACTTTGACACTTATATCGGAGACCATCTTCGCTACTTGGGCTCGGGGATTGGCAGGCAGGCGTGTCCTCTGTTTCCGCCGCCGCCGCCGCCGCCATCGCCTCCACCGCCCTCTCCGCCACCGCCTTCGTCGCCGCCGCCATCGCCCCCGCCATTGCCGCCATCGCCACCGCCGCCGCCATCGCCGCCGTCGAGACCGCCCTGGTGGCGACGGTGGCCTCCGCGTGACGGAGAGCTGCTCGAGGAACTGAGGGTTGAACGGGAGGCGTCTTAGGGTTGGCAGGAGCTCGATGTGCGCTCTTGGCTGCGAGACGCCAGGCACGATCCTTCAGTGAGCTTCAGGCGTGTGTACATGTACGTTTAGGCGAGTCACGTTTACGTTTAGGTGAGTCACGCGTATGGCACATTCTGGATTCTCATTTTGCATGACGTGGATGCCTTGCCTGTCTTTGAGTCTAGGCCGCCCTGTGTACAGTTGTAGATTCGAGATCTAGGCCTCGATCTACTATATATGTGAAATATGGCATGTTTTCATAGTCCTACATATGTGTACATATGTGGCCGTGTACAAAGTTAAAAAAACTTAAAACATCTCAGCTGGTCTGTTACATTACCCGAGGGAACACAAAAGGCGGTCACCAAAAGTTCGGCCTTCCAAGAGTTTCCGTCCTGCTGTCATCAAACATGGTGAGGCGAAAGTTGACGCAAGCGCCGGCGGGAGCTTCACCGCCATCCTGGGTGCGGCAAAAGTTGACGCCAGCGTCTGCCAAAGCGCCACCATCCCGGCCATCGAGGGCACCCCTCCCACCATCGCCGAGGAAGATGACGAATCATGTCGCAGGCGCGGCCAGGGCGAACGAGGAGGAGAGAGAGAGAGCAAAGGGGCGGGCGTTCAGTACCGAGGAGGACGTCACGCTCCGTAAGGCGCGTTGGCAGCCAGGATGGACATGGAAGGAGATTACTTCGCAGCTCCCAGGCCGATCAGAGAGAGCGACGCGGGATCGATGGACACGACTCCAGCAGCAGGATGCCCGGGTTGGGGGAGAAGGGAGTGCCCCCCCGGGGAGTTACCCCCCGGCACGAGTGTTTTGGAGTGCCCAGGAGGACGCTACCCTCCGCAAGGCGCGTGCAGAGCCAGGATGGTCATGGAAGGGGATTACGTCGCAGCTCCCAGGTCGATCAAAGGAGGCAGCACGGGAGCGATGGCGGCTACTCCGGCAGCAGGATGCCCAGGTTGGGGAAGGAGGGAGTGCCCCCCCGGGACAAATGGTTTGGAGTGCCCAGGAGGACGATACGCTCAGCAAGGCGCTTGGGCAGCCTGGATGGACATGGATGGGGATTGCGTCGCAGCTCCCAGGCCGATCAGAGAAAGCGGCACGGGAGCGATGGATACGACTCCGGGATCAGCAGGCGGCCCCGCGACAGGGAAGAAGTTGGAATGCACAAGAGGACGCTACTCTCCTCAATGCGCGTGAGCAGCCCGGGTGCACATGGAAGGGCATTGCGTCGCAGCTCCTGTCGCAGCTCCCAGGCCGATCAGAGAAAGCGGCAAAGGAGCGATGGAAACGACTCCAGCGGGTGCAATCGCGTCAGACTGCTGGAGAGGAAGAGCGGGAAACTGAGGAAGGAAGTGGCACTGAGGAAGGGCGGGAAACTGAGGAATGGCGCGGCACTGAGGAAGGGCGGGAAACTGAGGCAGGGAGCGGCACTGAGGAAGGGCGCGGCACCGTCGAATTCCCAGTTTGGAGTGCCCGGGAGGACGATACGCTCCGCCAGGGGGTTGAAGAGCTTGGATGCAGATGGCATGCGATGGCGTCGCGACTCCCGGGTCGGTCAGAAGAAGGGATACGGGCTCGATGGACAAGCAAACTCCAGCAGACGGCCGAGGCTCGGCAAGGAGCGAGCGGCGGCAGTAGCAGCGCCGTCGTCACGACCGAGAGCGCTGATGGCGCTGGTGGCGAGACGGCAAGCGCGCACAAACGGCAGCGGACCACACTAACTCAACACCGCCGGACTACTCAAAGCGTCACGCCAGCATCTCTCTCACCTCTCTCACAATGCGAGGGCCGCGTTCTCACCTTCGGCGATCAGCCGGTGGCGGCAGAGATACGGGCACAGAAGAGACGGGCAGCGACGTATGAGGCGGTGGAGCCCTCAGAGGAGCGCGCGTCAAAGATACAGTCGCGACAAGAAGAGTCGGTGAGTCTCACTGCACCCATTTTTCCCGTTTGTCAGCCCTTACGTGTGTTCCCAATTTGTCACACGCCGGTTATTCTGCAGGTGGATCGTGAGCGGCGGCGGGTGTCGCGCGGTTCGCTCAAGCGTGTGAGACAGGAGTACGATGAACAGCTCGCGATTGAGATCGATACTGAGATGGAGAGGGAGATCGCGAGGGAGGTCGAGAGACAGGTCGAGGAGCAGATTGATACGGATGTGGAGACAGATATCGAGATGGAGCACGATATCGGGAACGAGACGGAGATCGAGCGGGGGAGTGATACGGAGATCGAGGATGCTTACATAACGGAGATCGAGAGGGAGATCGAGTCGAATATCGAGACGAACATCGAGAAAGAGATCGAGAAAGAAACCGACACGAGGGTTGTCGCGACGCCTGTTCTCGTTGCGGAGCCCGTTCTCATCACGCCCGCCAGCGCTGTCGCCATGCCACTGGGAGGTGCGGTGGCAACAACTAGGCGTGCCGTTGCGGAGACCCAGCCGCAATCGGTGAGCGCTACGAATGCCGACGGTGGCTTGTCGGCACAAGAACAATGGCTGTTGGTGAACACCCGCTCCACCTTCACTCTTTCCTTCCGATAAACACCACCAGTCTTCCCGCCCTGATCCGTCCCTCCCACCCACCCCGCCTTTACTCCCTCCCTCCCCACTCCCATAACACCCCCAACCCTTCTCCCCCAACACGCAATCCTCCCCTTCTGACCCCCTCGCCCACACCCTACCTAGGCGACGCTGCGGCTTTATCAAGGGCTGCCAGAGCACTTGCAGCGTCAGCATTTAGAGGGGTTGCCGGTGCACCTGCAGCAGACGCTTTGTGAGGCTTTGCAGCAGAGACAACTCGACCGCCAGCAGCAACCACAGACGCCCAAGCAGCGGACAGTGCGCTTCGATTGCGATGGTTGCGGCAAACGGCTCAAGGCCAAGGTACCGGCGGGCGCGCGTAAATTCAGAACAAAATGCTCGGATTGCGGCAAGTGGCTCGAGAAGGTCCCGCAAGATCTACAGGCACAGATTGCGACCCATTTGCCCCATACCCCGGAGTATGTCACACCCCGTTCTTCCTAATACATCACCGGGTCGTTGTGCTCAATCGCACCATCAGGCCAAACTTGTGGCTCCAGTGAATGTCCCCGAGGTGGAGGCCGCCACTGCGGAGGCGCCCACTCCGATGCAGCAGCAACCAAAGCGGGTGGAGCAGCAGGATCAACAAACGCATAAGCAAGGGCATTGGAGCGAGCAACGGCAAAGGACGGAATGGGGTCGTGTGCTACAGGTGTGTCTCCGTTTGGCATTCGACCAGTACGACGCTTCACATCAGCAGCTGGCGCCTCCGGAGCCGAACGCACCGCTCCTGCTGACCGCTGGCACATCCGCTGGCACATGCGCTGCTGCCGCGCATGCTAGCGTACCCGCCGCACCCTATGATGGACTGGACGCCATAGTGGCCAACTCGTCAATCTGCCCGAGCCTCATCAAACAAGGCAAGCCCTTATCCCAGTTTCTTTTCATTTGTCACACTCCCGTGTTCCCCCATTTGTCACGCTTCAGTCTCCCCCCATTTGTCGCACTCCCGTGTTTCCCCATGTGTCACGCGCCAGTTTCTGCACCTTCGCAGTATTTACCCAAGCGGAAGCATGGATGCGTGGGCTCATGAAGCTGACGAGCGAGGAGCAGAGAGTATTGCTCCGGCAGCTCTTCCAAGAGCTGCGGCCGATGCTCAGCTCTGAGGAGTGTGAGCGACTCAAGCATAATCTCAATACTGTCAACAGGAGTACAGGTGAGCCATCCCTCCCTACAACCCCCCCCTCGTAACCTGCCCAGTTCCGCCCCGCCCGCCTCACATACCCTCCCCCCCGCGACCCTCCATGTGGTCTTCAACCCCCCCCCCCCC
>MDSY01027309.1_pt1 | contig 11571 bp, 7 predicted proteins | sample 811131 | NCBI WGS metagenome assembly MDSY01 (sample SAMN05326643, study PRJNA326480) | marine metagenome | isolation source: seawater | place: Atlantic Ocean: South West | collected 2010
ATACCTATTATTTGGGGAATTGACGCTGTGCATGGGCATGCAAATTTAAAAGGTGCTATAATTTTCCCTCATAACATTGGTTTAGGTGCAATGAATAACCCTGATTTAATTGAAAAAATTGCAAGTATTACTGCACATGAGTTAACTGTATCTGGCCATGATTGGACTTTTGCCCCTACCCTTGCAGTACCTCAGGATTTAAGATGGGGAAGAAGTTATGAAGGATTTTCTGAAAACCCTGATATTGTTAAGTCTTATGGAAATCGAATTGTAATTGGCTTACAAGGAAATTTTGGTGAAGCTGATTTTATGGGTAATGGAAAAGTAATTTCAAGTGCTAAACATTTTTTATCTGATGGTGCAACCCAAAACGGAGTAGATCAAGGGGATGCTTTAATTAGTGAAGAAGAGTTAATTAATGTTCATGCTGCAGGGTATTACAGTGCTATTCCTGCTGGTGTACAAACAGTTATGGCTTCATTTTCAAGTTGGCAAGGGAGAAAACTTCATGGTGATAAAGAATTACTAACCGATGTATTAAAAGGAAAAATGGGGTTTAATGGATTTGTAATTGGCGACTGGAATGGTCACGGTCAAGTACCAGGATGTACCAATACAGATTGTGCACAATCGTTAAATGCAGGGTTGGATATGTATATGGCACCAGATAGCTGGAAAGGATTATACGCAAGTACTTTGCAACAAGTAAAAGACAGAATTATTCCAATGGAACGTTTAGACGATGCCGTTCGACGTATTATTAGAGTAAAACTAGCATCAGGTATTTTTAAAAAAGGGGCCCCAAGTAGCCGTAAAAATGCTGGTAAGGAAGACTTTTTGGGATTACCAGAAAATAGATCCATCGCAAGACAAGCAGTAAGAGAATCTATGGTTTTGCTTAAAAACAATAACCAAGTATTACCCATTAATGCCTCTAAAACAATACTAGTTGTTGGAGATGGTGCTGAAAGTATTTCTAAAGCTAGTGGTGGTTGGACACTTTCTTGGCAGGGAACTGGGCATACCAATGATGAATTTCCTAATGGAGAATCTATCCTTCAAGGCGTTGAAGAAGCAGTTAATAAGGCTGGTGGAAAAGTGATTTTCTCTCCAAATGGTGATACTTCTATAAAAGCTGATGTTGTGATTGCTGTCTATGGAGAAGATCCTTATGCAGAATTTCAAGGAGATCGTGAGAACTTAGATTTTGTTCCTAACGGGTTTGACGTCAAAAAATTAGCTACCTATAAAAACAAAGGTATTCCTGTAGTTTCAGTTTTCCTATCGGGACGTCCAATCTGGACAAATCCTGAGATTAATAATTCTGATGCATTTGTTGCCGCATGGTTACCCGGAAGTGAGGGCGGTGGGATTTCTGATCTATTATTCCAGAAAGATCCATCGTATGATTTTATGGGAAGATTATCATTTACATGGCCATCTAGCGCCGTAGTTTCAGAAAAAAATAAAGCGCTATTTAAATTAGGGTATGGACTTAGCTACGCTAGTACAGAAAATCTTAATGTTTTATCTGAAAAATCAGGACTAGAGAATAGCGCAGTAACCTCATCAGGTAAATTTTTCAATATGGGTACTACTATTGAACCATGGGGGTTATGGCTAAGTTCTGGAGATTTAATAAAGCAAATAGCAAGCTTCCCATCATCTGTCGGTGGACTTATAATAAGTAAAACAGATCATATGGCACAAGAAGATGCATTACGTATTAATTGGACTAAATCCGATGGAGATTATTTTCGTATTTCTTCAGAGAATTCAAGTGACATGGCTCGTCAGTCAAATGGTGCAATGAAGTTAGCTTTTACAGCAAAAACATTTACTGGTTCTGATGTTGTTTTACAAATTGGCCAATGCGATTTAGATGGAAGCTGTGATAAAACATTACACATTAAAATAAGTGGAGACTGGAAAGAGTATAGAATTAGTTTAAGCTCTTTTGAGGAATTAGGAATAAACATGTCTAAAATAACTTCAGCATTGATTATTAAAGCAAAAAAAGGTGTTGATGTAGGATTAGGTAATGTACGTTTAGAATAAGGTTGCGTTAGTTTTAATTTATCATTAATGTTGGTGAAAATTTTAAACAAACTAAAAGTCACACTTTGGAATAATCGATCCGTGAGGATCTATCTGGACATCTCCTAAAATTTCCTTCATTCGATTAAAAAACTTTGCATTCTTTATGTGTTCAATTTCTTCGGCAATTTCATGAACCTCATCTAAACTAAATTGCATTTTTTTAACCAAATAGAGTTCGATTAATCGGTGCTTTGAAATTATTCCTAAAGCACTTTTCTTTCCGAGTTTTGTTAAAATAATTGGCTTGTAGGGTTTACTGTCTATTAGGTTCATGACAACCAATTTTTTTATCATATTAGATACTGTTGACTTACTAACATTAAAATGTTTAGAAAGAGATGTGACACTAATTTTTTGAGATTTTTCCTCCAACTTGTAAACCATCTTTAGATAATTTTCCTTTTCAATAGTATTTTGCATGATAAAAATGTTTTGCAGTATAAAACTAATTAATATATTTGCAAACGAATATTAAATATGACAATTCGTTTATTTATTTTATTTTTTTTAATTCAAATAGCCTCTGCACAGGAACTTTCTGTTAAAGGAAAGGTTCTTTTTAATGGGCAGCCAATAGAGGGTGTTTCTATTCTTTTAAAAGGTTCAAATACTGGAACTATAACTGATCATGACGGACAATTTGAATTAAACATTACTAATTTAAAAAAACCAAAATTAATATTTTCATATATCGGTTTCAAATCTGTAACACGCAAAATAGATTTTAGAGATTTAGATCTTGGAGTTATAATTTTAGAATCTGATGAAACCTTAAATGAGGTTGTAATTTCAGGAACTTTAAAACCGGTATCAAAATTAGATAGTCCTGTACCGGTTGAAATATATAGTCAAACTTTTTTTAAAGCTAACCCAACAGCTTCAATTTTTGAGGCCTTAGAAAATATAAATGGTATCCGACCACAGTTGAATTGCAATGTGTGTAATACAGGAGATATTCATATCAATGGTCAAGAAGGAAGTTATACAATGGTTCTTATAGATGGCTTACCAATAGTTAGTGGATTGTCAACCGTCTATGGTTTATCTGGAATACCACAATCTCTTATTGAACGAGTTGAAGTTATTAAAGGTCCCGCTTCAACGCTGTATGGTTCAGAAGCTATTGGAGGTCTGATAAATTTAATTACTACATTGCCTGAAAACACATCTAAACTAGCTGTAGATTCATTTCTCTCAAGCTGGGGAGAGATTAATACAGACATTGGATTTAAGTATCATTTATCTGGTAAAAATTCAGGATTATTAGGGATCAATTATTTTAATTATTCTAACCCTGTTGACAACAATAAAGATGGTTTTACTGATCTAACATTGCAGAATCGTATTTCTATTTTTAATAAGTTAACTTTTGGAACAAAACTATCGCTAGCAACCCGACTTGTATATGAAGACAGGTGGGGTGGTCAAATGAATTGGATGGCTAAATATCGAGGCGGAGATATTCTTTATGGAGAAAGCATTTATACATCAAGGTTTGAAACTTTTGGTAAATACGAATTAAATTCTAAGCTTTCATTTAGTTTTAGTTTTAATAATCACAATCAAGACTCTTTTTACGGATTAACTCCTTTTAATGCAAACCAAACCATTGGCTTTGGACAATTAGTTTGGAATAAAAATATAAAACGTCATGATATTTTAATTGGACTGGCATACCGTTACACCTATTATGATGATGATACCACAGCTACATTTAATGATGTCTCAAAACTAAACCAGGAGACAACTACACATTTGCCAGGAATATTTATTCAAGATGAAATAAAATTTAATTTAAAAAACAGTCTGTTACTGGGATTTCGTTATGATAATAACTCTCTCCATGGAAACATTTTAACACCCAGAGTTAATTATAAATTCAATAATCAGGATAAAAGTACAATTATTCGTTTGAGTTTTGGTTCGGGTTTCCGTGTGGCTCAAATTTTTACGGAAGATCATGCTGCTTTAACTGGAGCTCGTGATGTAGTTTTTTTAGAAGATCTAAATCCAGAGAGATCATGGAATATAAATGGTAATTTTATTAAAAAGTTATACTCAAAACAAGGAAACATAATAGAATTTGATTTCAGTCTTTTTCACACCCGCTTTTTAAATAAAATTATTCCAGACTACGATACTGACCCTAATAAAATTATTTATACCAACCTAAATGGGAGTTCAATAAATCAAGGAGCTTCTCTTAATTTAAATCTTTTGATTCAAAATGGAGTAAGAGTTAATTTAGGGGCTACATATGTTGATTCTTATATAAACAGGCAAGAGTTTAGAACAACACCATACTTAACCGAAAGCTTTCAAGGGGTTTGGAAAGTAGAGAAAAAATGGCAAGCTTCAAATCTTATTTTAGATATTACCGGAACATCAACGGGGCCAATGAGACTTCCAGTTCTTGGATCTCTTGACCCAAGGCCAACTTATTCAAAAACTTTTCATATTTTAAATTTTCAGCTAACAAAATCTTGGGATAATACTTTTGAAATCTACGGCGGTGTTAAAAACCTACTTGATTTTACACCACCCCGAGATAGTATTGCGCGATCTTTTGATCCTTTTGATAATGAAGTCAATTTTGATACAGAAGGAAATGCACTGTCTACAAATAATAACCCTTTTGCATTAACATTTGATCCTTCATATGTTTACGCATCAAACCAGGGTATCCGGTTTTTCTTTGGTTTACGGTGGAAGTTGAATTAATTCTTTAGTAAAAAAGAATTAATTTTTTTCACTAACCAATACATTTACTTTATTTGACAATAAAAATTGATCTTGATAAAACAAGTGGTACTGCATATCATTTAAAAAATAAGTAAGGCTTATTGTATCGATTATTCTTCAAAAGAATATTATTAAATAATCAATAGAAGTTTTAATTCATTTTATATATTTATAAGAAAGGATATTAAATAATATGAATTATAAAAAAATAATTTTGTGGTCTGTCATTGTCGCTTTTGGAGGGTTTCTCTTTGGATTTGACACAGCAGTCATTTCAGGAGCTGAACAAGAAATTCAAAATCTTTGGAATCTGAGTGATACTATGATTGGTCAAACGGTTGCTATGGCTTTGTATGGCACTATTATAGGTGCGCTTCTTGGTGGCTTCCCCTCCGAGACGTTTGGAAGAAAAAAAACTTTATTAATCGTGGCAATTCTATTTCTTATCTCTGCGATTGGATCAGCATTGTCTCTTGAGGTTTATTCTTTAATGTTCTTTAGGTTTATTGGTGGTCTTGCCGTTGGAGCATCATCAGTAGTAGCACCCATGTATATTTCAGAAATATCCCCTGCAAATAAAAGAGGTCAACTTACTGCACTTTTTCAATTCAATATAGTTATTGGTATTTTAATCTCCTATCTGTCAAATTATTTTATTGGTGGCGCTAGTGAAGGAAATTGGAGGATAATGTTAGGTATCGAAATAATCCCAGCTGTTCTTTTCCTATTTCTAATTTTATTTGTTCCTCGAAGTCCAAGATGGTTAATTTTAAAAAAAGGGTTAATTGAAGAAGCAAAAAGTGTTTTAAAAGAAATAGATCCCAGTGAAGTTGAAAATAATATTACCCTGATTAAATTAAGTAAAGAAAATAGTGAGTCGTCAGTCGGGTTTAAAGAGTTTTTTTCTGGAAAATTCAATCTTCCTATTTCACTAGCGTTTTTAATTGCCTTTTTTAATCAGCTTTCTGGAATTAACGCTGTCATATACTATTCGCCGAGAATTTTTGCAGAAACTGGAATGGGAGAGAGTGCTTCACTATTGTCATCTGTTGGAGTTGGATTTATAAATTTAATAGCAACCCTAATTGGTATATTTTTGATTGATCGAATGGGACGAAAATTCTTGATGTACATTTGTTCTTTTGGCTACATTATATCTCTAGGTTTTATCTCGTTGACATTCTATACTGGATTTGGTGAAGGGACTTTATTAATTCCCTTTTTAATATTCGCCTTTATAGCCTCTCATGCGGTTGGCCAAGGTGCTGTCATTTGGGTTTTTATCTCAGAAATATTTCCGAATAATGTTCGTTCCTATGGAAATTCCCTTGGAAGTGGAACCCACTGGGTGTTTGCTGCATTTATTGCTGCAGTTTTCCCTTTTGTCACAAGTACTTTGGGTGGAGGAATTACCTTTGCAATTTTTACCTTTATAATGATATTTCAACTACTTTTCGTCTGGAAAATGATGCCGGAAACCAAAAATAAATCTTTGGAAGAATTAGAAAAAATAATGATCAAAAAAAATAAATAATGAATCAAAGGTTTCAAAATAAAGTAGTTTTAGTTAGTGGTACAAGTTCTGGAATTGGTGAAAAAGTAGCATTAACATTTGCTGAACAAGGAGCTAAAATAATTTTATCATCAAGGAAAGCAGATTTAAATGAGGACTTAGTTCGAAGAATAAAAAATAGTGGTGGTGAAGCCCTATTTATAAAAGCTGATTTCCGTAAACCTAGAGATGTTCAAAATGTAGTTAAAGAAGGAGTTAAATATTTTGGTGGTCTAGATATTGCTATAAACAATGCAGGTATTGAAGGCACTCCTGGCATTAAAACTGCAGATTATGACGAATCTGTATGGGATGATGTTATAGCTATTAATCTCAAAGGAGTTTGGATTTCAATGAAATATCAAATTCCAGAAATGCAAAAAAGAGGAAAAGGAGTGATTGTTAATGTGTCGTCCTTGGCTGGTCTTCAAGCTGGAGGTGCTGGAGTTGGATATCATGCATCAAAATTTGGAGTTGTGGGTATGACTAAAGCATCCGCACTGGAATATGCAAAAGAAAATATCAGAATAAACGCAGTTTGCCCTGCTGTAATTGAAACACCAATGGCTGACAGAGCCTTCGATACAGAAAAAAAATTGAAGCATGCAATTGCAATGCACCCCATAGGGCGTCTAGGAACTGCAACAGAGGTCGTAAATGCAATCTGTTGGCTAGCCTCAGATGAAGCTTCTTTTGTTACTGGAACAGCATTAGCCATTGATGGTGGTGCAAATTTGTAGATTATGATTTCAATTACTGGTAAAGTAATCTCTGGACATGGAGTGGCTTCTGGGAAAGGAAAAGATATTAGATATCCAAAGGGAACATTAAGACTACAGATGCCATTTTTCAAAGAAAGAGGACTTGATCTAAGTGCTTTTTTTGTGGGGACAATCAATATCGATATATCTCCTTATCAATTCTCAATTAAAAATTATAAATATTATTTTAAAGAAATTAATTGGTCAAAATATATACCCCCAGAAAATTTTTATTTTTTCGAAATTCAATTAATATTTAAAGAAAGTGTTTTTAACGGACTGATCTATATGCCCGACCCTAAAACAAAAACTGATCATCATCAAATTAGCAACCTATTTGAATTACTCATGCCTAAAATTGAAGGAATAAATCAAGGTGAAAATATTATTTTAAAACTAAAAAAAGATGACTTTAACTTTATGATCAAAAGTCCATAAGTTTAATTAATATAAGACTATCAAAAATAGTATTCTGAAGTGTGATGTGTTTTCTTTTAAACCAAGGGCATATTATCTTTGGTAAGTTTACTTTAATTAGATTAGTTTTGCCCAATTAAATCTGTAAGCAATGAAAAAAATATATTTCACTTTATTATTGATTCCAATAATAGGATACTCACAAATCAAAATTAGTGGTATTGTTAAAGACAAAGAAACTGGAACTTTAATCGAAAATGCTATAGTTACTCTCAAGCCTTCTAATATAGCTGGAGCTGGATATTATTCAGGAAAAAAAACTATAAAAAATGGTGCATTTCAATTAAGCACTAATTTTAACTATCCTATTCAACTTATTACAACTAAAAAAGGCTGTAAGACCAAAAAAATTAAAATTAAAAAAGGGGATAGTTATATTGAGGTTATAATAAAATGTGATTCAGAATCAATACAAAAAATTATAGAAGAACAAACTTTAGATACTGATAATGACGGTGTAATTGATAGAGACGACAAATGTATTGATCTAGCAGGAACAATTGATAATAATGGTTGTCCTTGGCCTGATAATGACAAAGATGGAATTAAAAATACGGAAGATTCTTGTATCGATGAACCTGGTCCAAAAGAAAATAATGGTTGTCCCTGGGCAGATGATGATGAAGATGGCGTTCCAAATAAGGAAGATTCTTGTATCGATGAAGCTGGTCCAAAGGAAAATAATGGATGCCCTAAAGAGCCTTCTGAATTTATAAAATTCATAGAGAGTGATATGAATAAATTTTTATTCTCTACCGATAGTAGTGAATTAAATTCAGCTAATAAAACAACTCTTGAAATGGTTAAAAGACTTTTAGGTAAATATCCAAAGACTTCGATCACCATTGAGGGACATGCCTCAAGTGATGGGAGTTCAAATTATAATCAGAAACTATCTGTAAAACGTGCAATTACAATAAAAGAATACTTAATTTCCAATAGCATTGATGCAAAAAGATTAAACATTAAAGGTTACGGAGAAAGTCAAACAATTGGAGATAACAATACTGAAAAAGGAAGAACCGATAGTAGACGTGCTAATCTTAAAATAGATCTTTAATTAATAAACATGAATTTTACTTGAATTTTAAATTCTCGACTTGGGAGAGTTTAAAACCTATCCTTTTGGTTTGTTTTTTGTTAATTCTAAAAAAGGTTTTCTGTTTTTAACGTATTTTTCCAACCATTGATCTTGTTCCCAAATGAGATGAAGAATTGTTTCTTTCGCTCTATATCCGTGGCTTTCTTTTGGAAACATGACTAATCTTGTTGTTGCGCCAAGACCTTTGAGAGCATTATAATATCGCTCACTCTGTAAAGGGTAAGTTCCTGAATTATTGTCTGCTTCACCATGAACTAATAATAATGGGGTTTTCATTTTATCAGCATGCATAAAAGGTGACATAGTATAATATACTTCTGGGGCTTCCCAATAAGATCTAGATTCACTTTGAAAACCAAATGGTGTTAATGTTCTGTTATAAGCACCACTTCTTGCTATTCCTGCGGCAAATAAATCAGAATGGCTAAGCAAATTAGCTACCATAAATGCTCCATAACTATGTCCCCCGACAGCTATTCTATTTCTATCAGCATATCCTTTTTTAACAACAGCATTAATCGCAGCTTCTGCATTGTCAACTAATTGTGTCCGAAAACTGTCATTAGGTTCATCCGTTCCTTCTCCGATAATTGGGAAAGTAGCTCGATCTAAAACGAGATACCCCTGTGTTACCCAATAAATAGGAGAACTCCAACTTGGATATAAAAAACGATTGGGATTATTTATTTTTTGAGCAGCACTAGATTTATCTTTATATTCTCTTGGATACGCCCATAAAATCATGGGTAATTGTTTTGGATTATTTTTATCAAAACCTTCTGGAGTGTAAAGAATACCACTTAGATCTAGTCCATCTTTCCGTTTATATGAAATGAGTTCTTTCCCAACATTTTCAAGATTTTTAAATGGGTTTTCAAAGAAGGTTTGTTGTTTTAGTGTATTTTTTTTATCAATACTTCTCGTGAAATAATTTGGGTATTCATTTTTAGATTCGATTCGAATACTCAATTTTTTTTCATTAATGTCATAATCATAAAGCTGTTCAAATTTATTTGTATAGGTCGATTGATAGGTGCGACTCTTTTTATTTGATTTCAAATTAATCTGATCCAAAAATGGAAATTGTCCTTTTTCAGAAAAACCATCACCCAAAAGAAAAGCGTTATTTCCATCCAAGGCTAAGATATTTTCACCATACTTTCCCTTTCGAGTGACAAAGTCACCTGGATCACTATATCTGTCTTGATAATTCCGATCAACCATAACTCTAGCTGGAATATTAGGCTTAGAGGGTGAGAATATATATGTTTTTGAGTTCCGACTGTTCCACCATCTGTCATAGATAATGGCATTAAAATCGTTCCCCCAAATTATACCAGCGTATCGGTTTATTGTTTTTGTCAATAAAATTGAATTTTGGACGAAAGGAGCTTCCCACTCATACAATGCATCTCTGTAAGGAACTTTAATTTCAGGGTTACCTTTGTCTAATGCCTCCACATAATAAATAGTAGAAGGCTTATCTTTGCGCCATCCAATGTCTCGTTTATTGGTACTTACCGCCATAAATCCTTTTGGAAGGACCTCCTGAAGTGGATTATCAGATATTAATTTAACAAGTTGTGCATCCAAATCATAAACATGAGTTTCGGTAGGGAAACGATAATAAGGAACTAGATAAGAAAAAGGTTCTTTTACAAATGATACCATTACGTATTTACCATCTGGAGACACACTTACACCTCTATACATCCGCGCATTTAAAAAATGATTTTTATTACCATTCAGATCAATCTTATAAATTTCTGATCTACTCAGTTGAGTGAAATTTTTAGCATCTGTAGGATTCTTAATCAGATCTTGATATGTTCGATTTTGAGCTTTTTCTCCATTATTTTCAGTGACTTTTGGACCCGTTGGAACAACTACAGATTGATCAATAATATCCTTTCTGTCTTTAGGTATTAATTTCACTAACAACTCTTTACTACTTTTAAACCAATTTATACTATTCCCCATAGTTGCATTAATTGGTTGGGAACTCAGTTTTTTTGCTTTTCTAGTAGTAACATCTAAAATCCAAAGCTCAACACTTGAATCTGAAGTGTGAGTCATTGCAATCATTTTTTCATCTGGTGACCAGATAAAGTTTGTCAATTGAGGTTTATTTGGAAGTCCATCTACAAGCAAAGGTGTCTTTCCTTTCTCAAAATCCACTAATTCAACTTTATTATAATAAGTTGTTCTACTTCCAATAAAACGTTTTGGATCCACTCGAAGCCCTGCAATGCGGAGTTCCTTTCTTGATAAATCAGCTATACTTTTGTAAGTAGAACGAGATAAAAGCACCATAACATTGTTTTTCGTATTTCGTAATACAGTTGGAGCTAAATCAACATCTATTAGATCCAATAGCTCTTTCTTAGGAATCTGAAATCCTAATTCTTCTTGAGCATTTAAAAGATAAGAAGCCGTTATTAATAAAGTAATTACAATATTTTTCATTTTTAATTTATTTAAGTGAAAAGTAATTAAAACTATTTAAAGCAAGTGAAATGTTTTTTTAAAGTCTTAAAAAATAATTGAAATAACTCATAATTGATCAAAAATGAGTAAAAAATGCTTAAAAAATGATAAAATGAGCTGAAAATGATAAATAATCGACTTTTTTGATATTATTAAAAATTGCAGGGTGACCAAAATACAAGCTCCATAAATTCACTAAAGTATTCGCTGCATTTTGGTTCTATTTACTGGGATTCTTTCGTTAATTATTCATTTTTATATTTTCTTTAATTAGAATTAGTCAATCTTCAATAATTAGCTTGACCATATTACAAGCGTAAAAATTTTACACGTATTTTTGTTAAAATTAA
>MDSY01036663.1_pt1 | contig 11570 bp, 4 predicted proteins | sample 811131 | NCBI WGS metagenome assembly MDSY01 (sample SAMN05326643, study PRJNA326480) | marine metagenome | isolation source: seawater | place: Atlantic Ocean: South West | collected 2010
AAGAAATACTGGTGGATTATTATATCCTCCTCCTGTAGGATTACCTGATCCACCAAAATTAGTTCCCGAATCATAGTTATTATCATATAAATACCCACCAACTGGGATATATTTAGAAGAGGATAAATATTTAGTTCCACCTTGACTTGGAAGACCTGCAGTAGATGCTTCTACCTCACTATTAGCAACAAAAGCATAATCAGAATATTTTGATGTTGCGTCTTGTTGAATAATTCCTGATCCAGTTAATGGAATAGTAGTAGAATAACCAATACTACTTGTTTGACTATAAATAACTGGTATTGGATATTCTCCAGATTTAAATACTGGTGCTAAATTTGCTAAATCTGTTAATTCCTCTGCAATTTCTCCTATTTCAGATTCTGGGCTTCTTACAATAGCCGAGGCAAATGTTGGTGTAGTTTCTAATTGATTATCATCTGAAGGAAGGAAATTATCTACTTCTTTAAATGTGCCAATTAAATTATAATATGAACCTTCAGTTAAAGCCGGGTCAAATAAGTCTCCTTTGGAATCTATTAAATATTTAATATAATAAGCTGTTTTTCCATTTACTAGAGGGTAAAGATCAACAATGTTAGTAAAATATCCTAAAAATGCATTATTGTGATTTATAGAAGGAACTTGACCTAATCCACCTCCATAACCTAAAGTATCACCCGCAGTATAAAAATTAACTCTAGTAGCATTAATTTTAGAACCTAAATATCTTATTCCTTTAAATGTATATTGAGTATAATTAGAATCAGGAACCGAAGCTCTAGAAGCTGAGAAATTTATAATTTGAGTATAATTTACAGGTACTAAAATATTAGTTGAATAATCAACATCCATTACTACACTATTTAATCTATCATTAACATAGTTATTTAATAAAGGTTGACAATCAAAAGCTCTTGAAAAATCTGATAATTCTTGGAATATAGTTGGCACAGGTCCAGCCGGGAATGGATTAGAAGCTGAAATACTCATTGTGTATTCAGGAACTATTAAACTACTAGATAATATAAATTTAGTATAATCACCTAAATCTACATCAAAAGACATATATATTTGGTCACCTATTGCAATAGGATTACCATTACCTGTTGGATCATCTGGGTCTAAGCTATGTGAAGCTACTAATCTAGCTCCTGCACCAAACTGAGAACCTGGAGCATTACCTCCATCTTGACTAAAATAAGTTGCACTACCAACTTTAGTACCAGGATAAGGTTGCGAGCCAGTTCTAAAGTAAATATTAACTGAAGCTGTTGGGTAAGTAGGACCTCCACCTGTACCAACACTACCATCTCCGTATACATTAACACCATATTTAGCTGTACCATAAAGACTAGAATCAAAAATGGAACCAGATAATGATGATATTAAAATAGATGAAGTTATTTCTACAGGGTCATTAGGTAAATTATTAAATGTATAAGAACCAGCATCACTGGATGTTAGGGATGAAGAATATTCAATATACATTCCTTCAACTTTTGTTGAAAAAATACCTCTAGGTCTATCACCAGCAATAGAATAATCTCCTATTGATGCTGTTATTGGTACATTATTTCCACTAGCTGAAATTGAAGGGAATAAAGCACCTATAAATCCAAATTGGACAGCTCCTCCAAATTGTAAACTAGCATCCACTCCTGCAGGATTAATAAAATCAACTTTAACATCTTCCTCTACTTCTGTTGAACCAGATTGTATTTCAAATGTAACATAATCATCAAATCTTGTAGTTAAACCAAAAGCTGTATACCCACCTTTAGCACCTGGGTTTGGTGTACCATCAAATTCTGAGGAAGTATAAATATAAGTACCAGGAGGTAAACCAATACTATAGGGATCTGTAGGTAATAAAGTACCAAATGGAGCACCATCAGTACTACCTGATAGAAATTGAATGTTCTCAGCTGTTGTTTGGAAAACAATACCTCCACCTCCAGGTCCTGAAGGTCCTATTCCTCCACCTCCCATTGTTATAATTGGTCCACTTGCACCTCCTTGTGGTCCCCCAGCTGCATTTATAGAAGCTGTTAATCTAAATACTGGAGTTCCATCCGATTGAGATATACTTATAGCTGAACCAGAAGCAGGTGGGTTAACTAATTTTGCATATTTTGTAATTATCCAAGGATAAGCACCAGGTCCCCCGGATTTTAAATAATCTACCCCTACTGTACCAAATCCTGATTGATTAGGTACTATACTAGAAGTTTTCGAAAATATTGTAAATGATCCCGAGAATGGAGCCATTGAGGGTACATTAGCACTAGGATTTGACGTAGAAACAGAACCTGTACTTTCATTACCTATAACCCCTAACAAAGTAGCTCTGAAACCCTCAGAAAATAAGTTTGGTGTATAAGAAGCATTCAATTGTGGATTTGAAAGACTCATATATTCTGGTTCACCAGCTGAATTAAAATTAATAGGTGAATAAGGAAATTCGGGATAAGAATTTTCACTTTCTGAACCAGTTGTTGTAACAATATAGATTTTATATGGTCTGTGCATATATCTATTATATTTCCACATATTACCATTCCTTTCAAAATATTCACCCCCAAAAGTTGGATCATAACCTCTATAAACTGATAGTTTATTTGAAGCCGATAATTGTATTAATAAATTAGAAGCACCAGGAGCACCAAAATCTGGGGCTAAAAATACTTGAGGATTTTGTAATCCTACTAGTTCTTGATTTAGTTCTGGGTTTATAAATTCTGGAGCTAAATTAGGATTTTTAAAATTATTTTGGAATTCAGAACCTGAAACATATATTTTATTTTCCGATTCAACATAAAAATATTGAATTGAACGCGAAATTTCCGTATTAGGATCACCAAAGAGACTATCTCCAGATCCTGAAAATAATCTAACTAATGGTTGTAAATTTTGAGGTAAAGAACCTGTATCTGAATTTAATGTAGAAAATTCAGCAAATGATTCCGATGGAATATATTTGTATGAAGCTGAAGCGTTCATGAACCAAGGTACTTGAGAAGGTTGATAAGATAATGGTAAAGTATTATTTATTCCTATGTCTATAAGTCCCGAACTTTGGTCATAATTAAAATTAATATCCCTATCTACTTCTGCTGCTCCGGTATTAAATTGTTGAAGAGTATCTTCTAAATGTCCATTAGAAGTAACTAAAACTCCAGATTGATTGTAATAATTTGCATTAAACCATCCTCTAAAAAATTGTTCTTTTGGAGAAGCAGTTCCACCACCAACAGACCCTTGAGGTATAGAAGCTGTTTCATTAATAGCAGGTTGAAAAACTAATTCATTATCTGGCGTTGAAGAGCCAAACCAAATGAAATCACCACTAGCTGAAAAAGCTGGGTTACTTGCTAAAGAATTATATGATTGAACCGCAAGTGAGGATGGAGGTTGGAATATAGTTAATAAAGCAAAATTTCCTTGTGGGTTATTAGTTGTTATAGCTACATCATCAATATAAAAAGTTTGAGGTCCATCAGGTAATAAATTTCCTTGTGCATCACTAGCACCTGTTAGTATGAATGTTATGTATTCATTTTCTTGTAAAAAGTCATTTAATGTATTACCATTAGCAGCTGTTAAAGATATTTTAATGTAACTAACTTGGTTACCATCATTCCATAACCAAGCATTACCAGGTTGAGGAACAGTAGAAGCCTGTAAGAATTGATTTAAAGGTAAAGCACCACCTACTGTACCATCCTCCGAGAAGTATTGTACAAAATAAAAGAAATCTTCAGGTGCATCAATACCAAAATAAGCTCTACAAATTGGTTTTAAATCCACTGGTATGTTGGAACCACTAAATTCACCATTATAAAATTCCCTTTGATCATCTCTAGCATAAGGAGTAGAACCCGTTCTATTTAAAGATATTTCAGACCAACTTTGAGTTATACCAAATCTATTATCTGGTCCTAAACCTAATGAACCCGATGGGGAAAATTTATCAGAATTAAAAGGGCTAAAAAATCCAGCTGGTCCACCACTATAAACATAAATGGAAGAACCACTTATAGCATATTGAGGGTAATCGGAGGAACCTGTATTATAACCTCTAGCTTGGGGTTTTATGGAACCAGAATAATCTTCAAACGAAGAAGATACTTGAGGAACCCTATATTTATTTCTTTCTAAAATATGTTGTTTTACTACAACTCCAGAAGATAAACTTACATTTGCTGGTGTAAAATCTTCCAACATTTTAAATAATGAATTATCAAAAAACTTAATTAGTCTAATAAAATCTATTAAATCATAACTACTAATATATTTCCTAAAATATTCTTCACTTAAAGTTACTAAATCAGGATAAGTTGTTTCATATAATGATTGAGATATTTGTCTTGGATCTCCTATATAATTACCTAAGTTAAAGTTACCTAACTGGTTTATAATATCATTATCAATTTGGTTTTGTGGGGAAAATGCTACCTCTAAATAATCAGGATTAGCTGTATAGCTTTCTGTTATAAATGATGATTGAGCAATTGATTCTATAGGTGATAATGTATCTCCTTCGGGTATTATATTTGTACTTAATCTAATTTTTTCTGTACTTCTACTTTTTATACCAGATGCTAATTGGTCATAATAAATTTTCTGTGTATTAGTTATATAAATTGGTCTTGAATTACCAAATGAACCAGTACTATGCTCCATTTTAAATGAACCAGTTATATAAGAAGTATAAGAACCTGTAACTTTAGGGTGTATAGAAATTGGGGTTGAAGTAGGCCCTGAGCCACTTATATTAAGATCAGTACCAAATGGAACTCTAAATATTAATTGTTCAGGTGTAGTATTAAACTGGTTACCAATAAAAGAATATGGGTTTAAAGTAAAGTCATCAAATGAACTTTGACTTATCATTTGATTATAATATCTTAATTCTTGAAAGGCACCAGATAAAGGTGTTAGTGTTTTATTGGCTAAACTAATATCTTCTGTTGGTAACCAAAAAATTTCATCTCTAACTTTATATTCACTTGCATCAGCACTAATTGTATTGGAACCAGAAAATCCTATTTCACCAAATTTTTCATTAGCTGCAAATAAAGTAAATTTAGAACTAGTTAAATTAGGATTTATCATAACTGACCACCAGTTTCCATCAAAAAATGGTAAAGTTAACTCGGCTCTATTAGATGCATTAGCTACTGCATTAGGATAAAAACTTAGGGTTCCGTAGCTTGCAGAAGGACTTGCAACGGAGCCAGAATGAGAACCACTAGTTAATAATGTAGAATCATACTCTAATGACATTCCTACTGTTTTGGCGCCCGCTGTTCCGTTTTTATAAAATATTGATTGAGAATAGGCTGCAGAAGCTGAAGGTATACCATCAGTTTTAAATCTAAATTGTATTGAATTTGGAACATTATCACTAGAAGCCCAATTACCATTCATTGCAAAAGAAGATGAGAATGTAGCTGTGTTAGCTTTTAAAGCATAATTAAACTGATTTTGAGCAAAATCAAAATCTTCTTCATTAATTCTATCTTGACCACCAAATTCACTAATTCTTAATATTGTATCGGGAATACCATAGGAGGTAATTAATGCTCTCATACCTGCTACTGTACCCTTAGTTTTAAGTAAATAAGGTATATTATGGTATATACGCTTGTAAATACTTTTATTCACATCATCTAATGGAACTATATCATTAGATGCTGATATACGTGTATTTACAAATTCAGAACCTGTAGGAACACCTAAAGTTGAATCTATAGAACCAGTAATATTATTAACTGGGAACGAACTTCCAGAGGGTGTTAACCCTAAAAATGCTAAATAAAGATCATCAGTATTAAAGTTATTTTGATATAATTTAACACCAAAATCCCTAATAGCATCCGCTACCATGTCTTTGGCAATACCAAAATCTAATCTATTATCGCTATTAAATTTATTTGATATATTTTTACTATATTCCCAAACATTATCATAATGTTGACCAACCATGTCAACAAATAAAAAATATCTTGCATTATTAGAATCAGAAGTTAAATATTCAGGTATAGTATTATATAAATAATCCTTATTATCTTCATCATAATTAGAAGCTGATAGTGCTAATCCTCCATAAAATGAAGAACTTGGATAGGCACTACCTAACCAATTTAGTACTTCATCACTACCTGTAGAATACAAAGTATAAGGGGGTGAAGTATTAGACTTAGGATAAGAAAATGATGAACCACTATTAAAATATAAGAAATATTCATATCCATCAAATTTTTCTATAATTTCATTTATGGAATTTTCCAAAACAGCATTACTAGCACTAAATGCAGTAGTATTTTTGGTATCTCCTGTTATAGCTTGATTTGTAATCTGGTTGCTGGCTGATTGGATTAATCCTACTTTATAATAGAAATTTTCTAATCTTGTTTGAGCAGAGCTAAAATGTACAAAATTATTAAAATCTGTATAATCAATATTAATATTAACCTCTTTTCTTTTTAATAAATTTGTTACTTGTTGGGTAGAACTAGTAAGATTACTATCTAATAAATTACTAAAAGAAATATCTTGTGTATTTCCCCCAGTTTGTCCTTTTATAGCTAAATTATAATTAGGACCTGCAATGTATTCAAAATCCTGTTCCTCAAATTCTATAATAGGAAAAGTTACTTCATAAGCTTGTGGATCAGATAATGTTTCTAAAACCCAACACTGAGAATTAACATCTAACTCGGCAGGTAGAGCTTCATATAATTTAATTAAAATAGTTGGATTTAAATCATCTTGATTATCCAACTGTATATTATTAGCTATTACTGTCTGACCATCAACAAACGATAAATTAAAATCTACAAAAGTTTCACTAATATCTCTATAATCAATAAATTCAGCAGTAGAACCAGAAATAACAGAAGGAATTATTCCAGTAGCATTTAATCTTAATTCAGTTCTATCTGAGTTGATTTCTTGAATAAAGTATTTTCTTGTAGGACTAGAACCTAATCTTTGTCTATAAAAATTATAAGATATATAATAGGTTCCCTCTGTAAAACCTACTTCTTGTAAATCTTTTTCTGGGTCTAAAATTGTCTCATCCTCAACTACTTTATATGCATTTGAAGTAATTGGTACCGGTGGAGGTGGAAATATTTTGGTTCTACTAAAATCAAATACTTCAAAATATATTACATCTGTAGATGAGGTAAAAGCAGTATCTATTAATACTGAAGGTATTAATGCTTCATCTTTTGCACTATAGACTTCTTGTTGGAAATCTACCGGATTAACCGATACTATTTTTATATTATCTTGTGCCATTTTTTATTTTAATAAACTCCTCCAGCATTACCACCTGTGCCTGGTCCTGGATTACTTAAACCTGAATTATTTAATGCATTACCAGAAACTCCTGTGCTAACTACATTTTCATTACTTCCAGTTATATTAATACTTTGTCCAGTTAAGGCTTCTACTGTGGCTATTTGTTCCTCTAATAATTGTTGTCTTAAATTAGTAATTTCATTTTGCAAAGCAGCTATTTCTTCCTCTCTAGTGTTAAAATTAATATATTCTCCACTTGTTTTAGCTAAATAAGCATGTGAATTAGTATCTCCTTCTGCTGGGATTTGATAAAATAACTCATTATACATTTCAAAAAAGGTATCAACTGTGTTTTCTTCTTCGAGTGCTTCATTAAGATTTTTTACCCCTAAATCTTTAAATTTATTATCAATAATATTTTTATATTGAAATTTACTAAATCCTTGTTTTTTTAAATCTATTTTAGCCATTATCCATTAACTACTTTAAAATAATATTTTTCGTCCATCACTATTGTACTGCCACTAATAACAGTTTGTATCAATATCTGATAGTATCTTTCGGGCTCCAAGCCATTCATGTAAACATCAAAATAATTACTTTTATCATCACAACTAATTTTAGTAAATTGTGGGTCAAAATCAATAACAAATTCATTAGTATCTAAATCTTTTATAGCATATAAAGAACCACTATTAATATAATGATTTACTGTGTTTACTGATTGTGTTAAATAAATTCTATCTGGGAATTCAGGTCTACAATTTAATCTAAATCTATTAATACTTTCACTGTAAAAAATTCCTGGGTTAGAGTCTAATGAAATAAATAAATCCGTAGTATTTAATTCTGGTAAGCTTCCTGTTTCAAATACTTGATCATCCCATTTTACTTCTAAAACTGGAGGGTAAATAGTATTAGTATCAACGGCATATGATTTATAAATTGGTTGTACACCTTGTGTTTGATTAAATTCTATATTATCTTCCCATTTTAAAATAAACCCATTATTTTCTATTTCAACAAAATCTCCACCAATACTAAAATCAGTTTTTTTAGAACTAGAATACCAAATTTTAACAATATCAGTAACATTTAAATCAATATCTTTAATTGTTCTTACATTAAATGTTTGTGATGAGGAAATTATTAATGTATCATCATTAGAACCAGTATACCAATTTCCACCGCCAATACCATCACTACCAGAATAAGAAGCAGTCACATAAGCAGATAAATTACTATTATCAGCCCAAGCCCCTGATCCAGATGAGAGTCTATCAGTCCAAGAACAACCATTTGTTGTTTGTGGCGAATTCAAAAATTGACCTGTTCCATTATTCCAAGAACCTGATATAGGATAACTTTCAATTTTACTTGGCATTGTTACTCCACTTGCATCGGCGATAAAAACCTTTAAACTACTTGAAAATTGAGAAGCAGCTCTATCGGATGATGAAACAAAAGTATCTATAACAGTTTCAATAGCTTCCTGATCAAATTGTATCAATGATCTTGCAACTTCAGCTGATGCACTAAAATCAGAATTTATATTACTTGTTTCTAATATAGCATCTAATCCCGTATTAAGAAAGGGATAAGCCGAATATATTGAAGCATCTTGTAAAGGAAAAATTTTATATACTGCCATCTTAAAAAGGTAAATTACTATTAATTTGATTAATTATTTCTTCAGGAGATTGATCCTGATCCGAGTCCGCCAATCTTGCATTTGTATTATTAATATTGCCAACACTACCCATTTGCTGTAAATAAGTATTGGTTGGAGTATATCTATTTAATTCCTGTTTTACTATTTTTCCATCTTTATCTTTTAGAGGTTGTCCTCCAGCAGTTAAAGGTCCATTATTACCTCTTGTTACTGTATAATTAGGATTTATATTACTATTAGTTCTATTAGGTCCTCCTAAAGGATTAGGATTTTCTAAATCTAAACTAGTTTCTTTAAATGAATTTATTAATTTATTAGCCATAATTATATATTTACTACTCTACCAACTACATCAGTAGATGGAAATTTAACTTCAAAAATACTTGGGTCCTGTGAAGGGAATATAGTACCATTTTGTGTTGCCCCCACTACATCATATCCATATTGAGAGTAACCAGATGAAGTGCCAGCTTTATTTCCAATACTTAAACTTTTAATCGTTTGAACACCTGATACTACATTTATTACTTCTTCTACATCTTTTAGTATTATAGGTTGATTTATATTCCAATTGTTGATATTAAAAAACTCCTGAACATTAGAAATACATTGTGCAATTACTTCATTACTATTATAATCCGGTAATGTAATAATTTCAAATAATATATTAATATTAATAACATAAGCATCCTTAATATCTAAAGAATCCCCAATCATTCTATACTGATTAAGATAAGTTTTTAAATTATTTTTAAGTCCTGTAGAAGCATTAACTAATTGGCCCTGATCATTTTCAGTTAAAACGTACATACAAAGAGTTGCATTTGAATTATCATTAGGTTTAGGTTTGGCTGCGTAGGCTTTGGATACTATACCATAAATTGGGGGCATACTTAGTGCTCTTACTAAATAATCATCAGCCGTTACATTTCTTAACTGTGTTGAAATATTAGATAAAGTATTTTGCCTTATATTTTCAACTGAATCTCCACTATTACCACCACTAGCAGCTAATTCATTATTACTTTGCAATGAATTAAACACATATTGAGCTGTTGTCGCATTTAAACCTGCATTAACAAAAGAAACATTAGTTGTTACAATATTTGTTAAAGTATTAGCATTTACATTAGCTTTAACTCCACCACCTGTTAAATATCTTACTGTTAAAGTTGTATTAGAAGGAGCAATTCCATAAGTATTTGTAAATATAAAATTTGTAGGACTAAAAGCAGTTGTTAATTTATCTTTTTGAAATGGTAATCCTAAACCAACATTCATAGAATTAGGAATAATATTTTCATCTACATTTTCATTGTTGCCAGAACCAAATTGCAATAATAAAGATCCCGAGTCAACAAATCTAGTATTAAATCTTCTTTGAACTGATTTTAGTTTTAAGATATAAGGAGCATCTTCACTACTATAATTTTGTGGATCATTAGTATTAGTATTTTTAATACTTTGATAAACCATATCTTGACCTAAATAATCAACTTCATAATATTCATTTCCATCTGCATCAAAAACATCTACTATGCCTGCTATATTTGTTCCTTTTAAAGTTTTTGTAGGAAAAGCAGATGGTGTCCCAAAAGTAAAATTTTGAGAACTTATAGCCCCTGATACTGAATTAACTTTTTTCTTTAATAAGTAATATTGAGGATTTCCAGCTGAAACTTGTGCAACTGTAATATCAGTAGGGTCTAAAGAATTTGAAACTGAAAAGTCAACTGAATCTAAAATTGAAAATACAGTATTCTCATCATTAGTTGATTTTATTTGAGTATTTTCAGGAACTCTTAGAGCATAACTATAATCTGGGATATATGCACTAGCTGAAACTTTAGATGGTACTAATTGGTATAAACTTATTTCTGCTTCTGCTAATCCCGTTACTTTTGGTTTATATCCAAACATATAAGCTAATTGATAAACATTATTAGTTTGTCTAGCAAATTGGGTAAATGTTTCTTGAACTTGATTATCTATATAAAAACTTAATACATCACCAACATATGAAGCTTGTTCTATAATCATCATACCTGGGGATGATGGAGTAAAGTCAGTATAAGTAGTTGGGAAATAAGTTTGAGAATAGTTAATTAACTGAGATCTAAAGTCAGCAAAATCCTTATTTAAATAATTTATGTCCCTTTTTTTAAAATTTTGATATGCCATTATTCAAAGCTTAATTGTAAATCATCTGTTATATTAGTTTGACTTACTGAGTATGTTATATTAATAATTACTTTATTTTCATCCTGTTGTTCCCTTCCTATGGATAAATCTTGTACTATAACATTTGGAAAATTATCAGTTAATTTTTGTTGAATATCTTGTTTCATAAAATTAACATCTTGAGTATCAATTTGTGTAAATATAAATTTTCTTAATCCTGCTCCAAAAGTAGGATTTCCTGGTCTTTCACCTGGGTTAGTTAAAAAATAATTAATTAAGTTATTTTTAATAGCTTCTTGAGTTTGAAAATTAGGAGTAAATACTCCCTCACCAGAAAATGGTAAATTTATACCTACACCAACCGCTGGTCTTAGATCATTAGGGAATATTCTTTGTGCTCCAA
>MDSY01034325.1_pt1 | contig 11566 bp, 12 predicted proteins | sample 811131 | NCBI WGS metagenome assembly MDSY01 (sample SAMN05326643, study PRJNA326480) | marine metagenome | isolation source: seawater | place: Atlantic Ocean: South West | collected 2010
GCAATAACTAGTATGTTTTTATTTGTCTGAAGAACTTTCTCTAATACTGGAAGAAGATCAGATACAGCAGAAATTTTTTCACTAGTAATTAATACGTAAGAATCATCTAGTACAGATTCTTGTCTTTCCGAATTAGTTACAAAATACGGTGATAAATAACCTCTGTCAATATTCATACCTTCAACAAACTCTGTTTCGTATGATAATGATTTGGATTCATCAACAGTTATTACTCCATCTTTACCGACTTTATCCATCACATCAGAAATAAGACTTCCCATTTCATCATCATGAGATGATAATACTGCAACATTTTCAATCTGTTCCTTGGTGCTTACTGTTGTAGACTGACCTGCAATTGACTTTCTTACTGTATCCATTGCTATGTCCATACCACGCTTTAGCGCCATTGGATCCGCACCAGCTGCAACATTTTTGAAACCTTCAGAAATAATTGCTTGAGCTAAAACAGTAGAGGTTGTTGTACCGTCTCCTGCATCATCATTAGTTTTCTTTGAGACCTCTTTCAGTAATTGTGCTCCCATATTTGCAAATGGATCATCTAAATCAATTTCCTTTGCTATAGTAACACCATCTGAATTAACTTGAGGAGGACCGAACTTTTTATCTACAATGACATTTCTGCCTCTAGGGCCAAGTGTTGATTTGAGGGTATTGGCTAATACATCAATACCTTCTTTTAACCTAGCTCGAGCATCATCACTGAATTTTAAATCTTTAGCTGCCATATTTTTATATTCCCCTTTTCTTAATCAACGATTGCGAGTATATCGCTCTCTCTAACAATTAGGTAATCAACTCCACCTTCAGAGTATTCAGTACCAGCATATTTTGAATAAATTACAGATTGACCAACTTTCACTGGTAAATCTACAAGTTTTCCGTCGTCTGTTGTTCTTCCTGGTCCAGCTGCTACAATTTCACCTTGCTGAGGCTTTTCTTTTGCTGTGTCAGGAATAATTATTCCTCCTGGAGAGGTAGAAGCTTCAGCCTCAGATGGAAGTATCACTACTCTATCTCCAAGTGGATTAAGTTTAATTGTCACTAAATCTAATCTCCTATTAATTGTTTATATAATTTATTTGCTTACGCCAATAATTAATTTTATTAATAGTTTTATAAATCGTCAACTGTAATTTCAAGTTTATGAGCAATTAGATCGTGATTCATACGGTTACAGGTAAAAATTTATCTCCAATCGAATAAATCCTCGATAGTTTTCATTAGTTTTTTTAATTCTGTAAAGTCATATTCATCAAAAGATCTAAATCCTGGAGATCTAGTAGTAGCAGATCTAATTATTTTTCTTTCAACAAGAATTTCCTTGAAAGCAGGGGCGCCATAAATCATCTCAAAATTTATAAGTGGAATCATTCGATTATGAATTTCAATAGCTTGTTTTTCATCACCAGAATCAAGCAGGCTCCAAATTTTAGAAAGTATGTCCCCATAATGAGAAGCAGGCATATTGCCAGTAGCCCCTCTAGCATATTCAGATATCAAATGCATACATCCCATACCCCCCATAATACTTTTTATGTTTTTCTCTAAATCTCCACGAATTAAATTTGTTATCATTTGCCCTGAATAGGCAGTTTCTTCTTTTATTAGAGAGATATTTTCAAAGGAATTACAAAGTTCAATAAGTTGGTCGGCCGATAACGGGTGTCCTTTTGGATGATTTTGAATCCATATGGGAATATTAATTGAATCATTAATTTTTGAAAAAAATTTTTTTACCTGATATTGAGATGGTTGCATACTATGTGGTGGCATAGTAATTACTGAATCAAATCCAATATCTTCAGCATATTTAGCTAATTCAATTGAGTGTACATCAGAAACTCCAGTTACACCTGCAACAGTAGGTAATTTATTATCAACAATTTTTGCTGTTGTTTTGAAAATAATTTTTTTTTCTTCGTCGGTAAGAGATTGATATTCGCTTGCCATAACAGGCATTACTATGCCGTGGCAGCCATTGTTTAATGTAAAGTCTAATACTTTTTCTAGTGAGTATAAGTCTAAACTTTCATCTTCATTAAATGGAGTTGCAGGTATTCCAAAAATACCTCTATATTTTGAATCTTTTAGCATTAAAATATTTATATCATATAAAGCAAAAAAAAACACCCGAAAAAATCAGGTGCTTTTTTTTAGATTTTTATAATAATTTATTTTGAAGCTAAATGTAAAATTTTTTCTTTTGCTTCTCCATCAGTTATTTTACTGCTCTGAATTGCATCAAAAATCATCATCCGGATTTGCTCATTCGAAATATTATCTTTTGCTAGATTATTTGTAGCTTTTTTATTATCACAATTTTTTTCTGCATCTATTGCAGCAAGTTTAATTTCAGCATCTTCTTTAGATATCTCTCCTAAGGCAACAGCATTAGTAAGTTTAATCTCTAAATTATTTAAAGATGTTGTAGATATTTCAGGTTTTTTTAGGCCCTTCAAATGGTTTTTATCATATTTACCCATCATACGGCCTTTACCTTTTTTCTCTTTCATGTATTCCATACCTTCTGGTTTTGAGTTTATCCAGTTTGTAATCTCATCATGCTGTTCTTGAGAAATTATTCCATCTGAAAGAAGGAATGTGAGCATTTCATCTGAGGTATATTCTTTCATCTCCAAATTTTTCTTGGCTTCTTTAACTATTTCCGTTGAGGAAGGTTCAGAATTAATCCATTCTTGAATCTCAGTCATAGAATTTAACTTTTCATTCGCTTCTTCTTCTGTAATTTTTCCCTCGGCCACAGCCAAACTAAGTTTTTCTTTTAAGTCTTCAAGCCTCTTGTCTTGAGCTATTAACTTAAATTCTTCTTTTGCAGTTTTAATAGCAGCTGAGTATGTATCTTGTTCGATGCCTAATATTTCAGCAACTCTTGCTTGAAATGATTCTTTATTTTTTTCACTTTCATTAGCAAATGTTGCTCCTACTATTGAAAGAGCACTTAGTAACCCTAATGTTATACCTACTATCAATTTTCTTTTCATTTTATTTTTTCCTTATAGTTATTATCAAAACTAAAAACAGTTTATAAATTAACTTTAATTGAATAATATCTAGAACTTATTAAGATAATGTCAAGAAATCATTAAGATTAATATTATCACCTATTGGGTTCTTATGCTTCCCTTTATTAAACTTGCCTCACTACTTGCTAAAAAAGTATATATTTTTGCTACATCATCTGGTTCAACTAGTTCATCAATCTTTTCATTCACCGATACTCTATCATTTTTTTTATAAGTATCCTTAACATTTTTAATTTTCAAAGGTGTTTTTACACTTCCTGGTAAAACATCATTAACTCTTATTCCATACTTCGATAAATTTTGTTCAAGGACTAAGCTTAGTCCATGAACTCCTCCTTTTGATGATCCATAGGCATAAGAAGAACTTCCTCCATGTACCCCGGCTGGTGATGAAGTTAATATTATTACTCCAGAGTTTTGTTTTATCATTATTTTTGAAACGTATTTTGTAACAAGAAAAGAACCTCTTAGGTTTACATCTACAACTTTATCCCAAATTTCTTCTGGAAAATTATTTATTTCCATATCAGCTCCCTCTAAAATTCCAGCAATATGAATTAGAACATCTATGCCACCCAGCCAATTAGTTGATGTTTCTATACTATTTTTTACGCTTATTTCATCTTTTACATCTATTTCAAAAAATTTAATATCGCCACCATATTCAATGGCGTTGAACACTGTTTCAGAGCCTTTGTCTTTATTGATGTCCAAGGCTGCAACTTTAGCACCAAATGCGCAAAGCCTTGCCGTAACAGATTTACCAATACCAGTTGCTGATCCAGTTATAATAATTTTTTTATTTTTAAGATCCTTATACATTTTTTAATTATCCCAAATGATTTTATTTTTTTTTGCTACATTATTTAGCCCAGTTAGTGCTTTTGGAATTTCTTGATCTGGTAAATGTTCAATTAAGACATGTGCGCTAGGATTAATTTTATTTAATCCTTTTAGTAGAGCATCATTATCAAGCATGCTATATTTACTTCCTATTGTTGTTTCTTCAAAATGCGGTAATAAGCCTTCAACAATTTTGAAATCTTTTGCGTGGCATCCAATTATATTTTTTGGTACAAGGCGATAAAATTCATTTATTAAATTTGTATTATTATATGCAGTATCCAGGTCTTTTATAAAATTTACTGGATCCATATTTAGACCTAAATTTTTAGAATCTACTTTTTCAAATAAATCTTTGACTTTTTTTGGAGAATTAACAGGGCAAGCAACTCCACCCTCTAATGCTAACATAACATCTTTTTTTTCTGCATAATCACAAACAAATTTTGTGCTTTCAATTAAAGTGTCCCAAGTCTTTTTATTATAATTATTTTTGTGTGGTTTCCATGCACCATTAAGATTGTGGCTACCTGGTCTAAGATATGTATTTGGTGATTCTAATTCACTGGTTATGTCTATCATTTTTTTTAGAAATATAATATCTTTTTCTCTGAGATTTTTATTTTCAGAAATTAAATTTCCTCCGTAATTTCCTACAGTTTGAGGCATATAAAAACCAAATTTTTTATATAGACTTTTAATTTTTTCTATATCTTTGAGTGTTGTTGAAAAAGGATCGGAAATTCTTATTTGTAATGTTTTAAATCCAAAGCCAGCAACTTTATCCATGACTCTTTCATCGATTTTTTTCCAATCTCCTTTTACAAACCCTGAAACGCCTAAAATCATTTTACTTTACCCTTTATTGTGAAACATATTTTATTATTTCATTGTGATGAAATAATTACAACTCCAGAAACAACAAGCATGGTTGAAATAATTTTAATTGATATTTGAGATCTTTCTAATTTTTCATTTAAGTATTTTTTTGATAATGGCCCTAAAATTAATATAATTCCTATCAAAAATATAGGCCTTGTTCCAAGTAAAGGACTTACTAAGGACACTGGCCCATTAGCTAATGCATAGAGAACACAAAGATTACCTAAAAGTGGAAATATACCTTCTATTAAGAATATCGGCATAACTTTTTTATTTGAAAAAATAAAATTTGATAATTCCTTAATTCTATGGAGTTTTACAAAAGGTAACCCTATGGAGGTTGTTAGTCCTAAGGCTCTTATTGCTAAATTATGAGTTACAGATAGATTTTCCGAGCCTACTTTTAGTGAAACCTGAGCAAAACCAATAATTACTGCACCTAATAAAACAATAAGTAATTTTTTATTAAAACTTATTTTTCTTATGTCAGATATATTTGAGGAAATTAAAAATGCTCCACAAACTACAAGAAAAATTGCAATCCATAAGTTGTTATTAATATTTTCACCAAGAAAAATCATACCTGCAACTGCTGCAAAGATAGGAGATGTTTGCCATATTGGTGTGACTCTCCCAGCCTCCTCATTTCTTAATACTTTAAACATAAGCATTAGGGCTACACCCCACATAAACCCCCCTAAGTATGAGAAAAATATATTATAAAAAACAAGTTCAGGTATGCCAAAAATTAGAAAAATTATAATAGAAGTAATAAATTGAACTATTCCCACAAATAAGAAAAAATTTGGTAAAGGAAGTTTAAGCCAAGAAATAAGCCATTTATCTCCAAGAGTGATAATTGTATAAATTAGTGATGATAGTATAGCGGCATAAAACCAGGTAAATTCCACTAAGTATTCCTGTTATATTCCCTTGGTGTATATTCAGATAATGCTCGATCTTTTGGTTTATATCCAAGTTTATTTTTTATTTTTTCTATAGAAAAAATTTTCCACTGGTTATCAGACGTGGCGTTAAATATATCGTAACGATAAGATTCGGGAGCATCAATACAAAGCTCCATAATTTGAGTTACGTCTCTATAACTCAACCATAGGGAAAGAGCAAAAGGAGAAAATGTTGGATCGTCACCCTTTATTACCCATCCAATTCTAAGATGGAAAGAATTAAGATTATGGTAGTCTTTGTAATAACTTCCTAAGGCTTCACCATAAGCTTTTGATACACCATAAAGTCCATCTGGCCTTATATTATGATTTTCAGTAACTAAATCATAATTATTTTCTTTAAGAAGATGGAAATTTCCATCACAAATATGCTTCCAAGGGGCGTCTAAATAATTTCCACCTTCAGCATGGTTAGAGCTGGCAAAAATAACTCTTTTTACTTTATTTATTCTTGAAGCTTCAAAAACGTTATAAGTAGAAATTAAGTTGTTTTTTAGTACGGAATCCCATCTACCATCCGGGGCAGGGTCTGCAGCAAGATGAATAACAGTATCAATATTTTTGAATGCAGGCATTATCTTTGGCAAGTTATCAAGACTAGATTCTGTAGATTCTATTCCTTCAGCTTTTCTCAAGTCTATGGAAGAGAATTCGTATTTATGACCAAGATTTTTTATTAAAATTGATCCTATTAATCCGGCTCCGCCAGTTATTAGTACTTTTTTATTTTTCATTTTTATGGCCTAAATAAGTTTGGTGCAAAACTTGCCTCATAAAAATCAGCAGTATTTGACCCCGGGCTTGCAAGATTATTTATAATGCTAATTTCATCTTTTGTTAAATTGATATCTATTGCACCTATATTATCATCAAATTGTTCCATAGTTCTAGGGCCAATGATAGGAGCTGTTACACCGACTTGTGACATAACCCAGCAAAGTGCAACTTGTGCAACAGAACAATTTTTCTCATCAGCAATTTTTGATAAGCCATCTGTAATATTTAATACTTCTAGGTTAAATCTTTTAATTTTTTTCTGATCTGTCTCGTCTCCAAATCTTGTGCCAGTGGCCTGTTTAGAATTTCTTAAGTATTTTCCAGTGAGCCCTCCCCCGCCAAGAGGTGACCAAGGTATAAATGCTAAGTCATAAGTCTGGCACATAGGTATATGTTCTCTTTCTGCTCTCCTGTCAGCTAAGTTGAAAGGAGACTGTTCACTAACAAATCTATTTAACCCATACTTTTCTGATGCCCATAGAGATTCAACAACCTGCCAAGATCCAAAATTACTTGAACCAATGTACCTTATTTTTCCATCTCTAATTAAATCATCTAATGCTTTGAGGGTTTCATCTATGGCGATATAATTACTTGGCCTATGAAGTTGGTACAAATCAATATAATCAGTTTGGAGTCTTTTTAAACTTTTTTCACATTGATTAACAATGTTGTTTCTACTATTTCCTACATCATTAGGCTTTTCAGACATTCTTGAGTTAACTTTTGTTGCAAGAAATATATCACTTCTTTTTTTATTCTCTTTTAATGCTTTTCCAACAAACTCTTCGGATGCTCCGTTTCCATATACATTTGCTGTATCAAGAAAATTAATTCCTAAGTCAATTGACTTATGAATAATTGCAGCGCTATCTTTATAATTTGTTTTTTGCCCAAACATCATACAGCCCAGAATTAATGGACTAATATAAATACCTGTTCTTCCAAAAAGTTTGTAGTTCATAAAATTTATTTCTTAAACTGTTTTGTGAGAATTTTATATAAATTATTATAGTTTTTATATACATTTTTATAAAATTCATGATTGTTTAATGTGGGTTTAAAGACCTTAAACTTTTCTTTCCTTCCTTGGAGATGATTATCTATATTTAAATCTTTGCTAAATCCAATCATCCCAAGATATGCTGCACCTAAAGCTGCAGCATCATTTATTTCATAGCGTTTAACTTCTATGTTTAATATATCGCAAATTAATTGAGACCATTTATTTGATTTTGCTCCACCTCCAATTATTATGGCAGAAGAAATTTTATGATCTTTAGCTATAATATCGAAGGAATTTTTTATCGCAAATCCTATTCCTTGCAAAACAGCATGAGTTAATTCAGCGCTTGAAGAACTTGCATTTATTCCAAAAAATACTCCTCTTGCGTCTGGATTTTGATGAGGAGTTCTTTCACCAGATAAGTAGGGTAAAAATATAACTTGATCTTCATGTTTATTTGCTCTTTTGGCAATTTTAATAATTTGGTCTATTGTTTTATTAGGTAGAATTTTTTGCCACCAATTTAATGCAGAGCCAGCTGAAAGAATTACACCCATACGATAATTATATTCAGGTAAAGCATGTTTCATTAAATGAATTCCTGTAATTTTATCTATTATTAATTTCTCTGTAGGAATCATAATAGTTCCAGATGTACCTAGGCTAATTACTGCAGAGTAAGTAATATTACTTACAGACAACAAAGAACACGCATTATCTGCACCACCAGTCACAATTAGTATATTTTTATCAAGTTTTAACTCAGTAATAATTTCGTTTGTTAATTTTCCAGAAAATTTATGTGAAGGGTTAACTTTAGGTAATATTTTTTTGTTAATGCCTAATTTTTTGCAAATAAATTCAGACCAATTATTTTGCTTGATATCGTATAAAAGGGTACCTGTAGCATCAGACGGGTCAGTCATCATTTTTCCAGTTAACCTAAACCTTATATAGTCTTTTGGAAGCATGATTTTTTTTATAGTTTTATATTTATCCGGGAAGTGTTTTTTCATCCACATTATCTTTGGCGCTGTAAAGCCTTCTAAAACTGGATTACCTGTAATGTCACAAATTTTCTTACCAATTATTTTTCTGATTTCCTTACACTCATTTTTAGTTCTAACATCATTCCACAGTATTGCGTTATGAATTGGATTATTATTTTTATCTAACATTACTAAAGAGTGCATTTGCCCTGAAAAACCTATAGAAACAATTTGATAATTTTTAGAATCTAGATTTTTTTTTGCTTTTAGCAAAACTTTCTTTGTAGCCTTCCACCAATCTATCGGATCTTGTTCGGACCAACCAGGATGTGGGTGGTATATCTTTATTTTTTCTGTTGCGTTACAAATTAAATTACCATCTGAATCTGTAGCAATGATTTTTATCCTAGTGGTTCCTATATCTAAACCCAAGTATGCTTTCTTATTAGCTAACAATTTTTTCTTCCTAAATTAGGTTTTTCTTCAACAATTTCAACAGGTGTATTTCTTGCAACTATTAGTATCAGGTCATTATTACCAGTATTAACTGGTTGATGCAATGCTCCATCAGGGACAAAAATAAAATCTCCTTCAGAAATTTTTGCTTCGATTTCTAAGTTTTCTCCATGAAGAAATAGACCTTCTCCAGATAGGACATAAATAGCAGATTCACAATTAGTGTGAAAATGAGTGGTAGAGCATCTATCTTTTGGGATTTTAGCTATTGCCATATGAATTTTTGATGCATTTGATAGTTTTTTTGAGACTCCCGCAAATCTTTTCATTGATCCTGAATTGATTTCTTCTTCGAGGTTATTTTTTTTTGTAATAATAATTTTTTTCATATTTATTTCAAGCTCATATAATTTATTTATTTTTGTTTATTATAATAGGAAGCAAAAAATTATTATAGGAGAAATTATGTACGGAACAATATTTAACTTAAAACCTAAACAAGGGCAAAAAGAAAACTTAATTGAACTTTTAAGAAGAGATAATGAAACACCAGATGGTATGGTGGGTTGGTTTTTGATGGAGCCAGATGAAAAGGAAGAATTGATTGGTGTAGCTATATTTAATTCAAAAGAATCTCATGTTAATAATTCTAATAGACCTGAGCAGCACGAATTTTTTCTTGAAATGATGAATTATTTAGAGTCAGAGCCTGTTTGGACAGATGGTGAATACAGAATAGGAGAAATAATTTAATCTTCTATGGATCGGAGCAATCTCTTGTAAAACCACAATTTTTACATATAATTTTGCAATGTGATTTAAGGGTTTTATAACCACAAATTTCACAATTTTCATCATAAGAATTTTTTAATAATGTATTCATTTAAATTTTTTGGTGGAGCTGGGGAGATTCGAACTCCCTACCTCTTCAATGCCATTGAAGCGCTCTCCCAATTGAGCTACAGCCCCGTATTAACCACTTAAAAAAATATTTTTATAAGTGTTAAGTTTTTATTATAATAATTATATGATTAAATTTCTTTTATCTTTAATTTCATTAATATTTATTTTTAGCTGTTCTGGTTCTTCAAATGATTTATCTAGCTCTACAAGTGATTTAAAAACAACTAGAACTTCTCAAAATGAAACTTCTAGCCAATATAATTTACCCAAAGTTGAATGTGCAGAAAAATTAGAAGCATATATTTTTCAAGCAGAATCTCTAAATGAAGAAGGTATTGATTTAATAAAACAATGGGTATGCGTATCAGAAAAGTTGTTTTTTGATAAACCAAATACAAACTGGGAAGTAGTTAATCCTATATATATTGCTGCATTAGATAGAAATGATATCAATAGTGCAATTAAATTAGAAAAAGAATTTTGCAACCATATCGAAAAATACCATAACTTTGGAAAAGGAAATGATGGATATGATAATGGAAAGTGTAATCCTAAAAATTATAACCCTGTAAAAAATGGTTGTAATTTTGGTTTATGTTTATTTACAGAACAAAATGGTAGAGTCGCTGGTTCGTCTATCTCAAGTAGCATTCATCGTGATGGCTTTAATCTATTTATAAGTTCTAGTCATGATTTGCCAATGCATGAAGATTCTTATGGCTATGTAACTATTCACGAAATGTTTCATATATATCAATATTCTAATTTAAGTAAACCGTTTTCCAGGAATGAAGAAATGCTAATGGTAGGTAAATTAGGAACGGGACTTGACCCAAACGTGGAGGTTCCTTGGTGGATAGAAGGTAATGCTGTATATTTTTCATATTACAAATATGCCAAAGAAACGAATAATCGAGAGTATTTTATAAATACCATGAAAGATTCAATTTTTGCAGATTGGAAAGGAAACCTTCTTGAGAAATACTTAATTTCAGGAAAAAAAATAAACGAATTTACATGGAATGGTGAAGAACAAAAAATAGGGTATGAACTAGGGGCATGGTTTGTTGCATATCTTATAGATCAAGTTGGAGAAGATGCAGTATATAAATTTTGGGAGAATCTAGAATCACACGGTAAATTTGAAATTGCTTTTGAAAAATATTTTGGAAAAAAATATGAAGTTTACATAGATGATTTTAATTCTTTCTTAAGTGAACCTAAAGATGAGATAATCACACTACTCGACAGAATTTATCCAAAATTATAAAGAATATATTGCGCGTATAAAAAATTAAAATTTTAGAAAAACTTACGGGTAGTATTCCATAATTAATAATTTGATATTCGTGAGTCCTTTCTAATTCTTATGTTGTCGTCTAATGACTTAAATTAACTTCCTAAAATCGGTTTTATATACAGTAGGAGATATTTAATCTATACTGATATAGTTTTCTCTATGCTCTTAAATTTATTAGCAAAATATCAAATAACAAATAATCCAAAATCAGACTTTTTATCAGGCTTGACCGTTGCTCTTGCTCTAGTTCCAGAAGCTATAGCTTTTGCTTTTGTTGCTGGAGTAGAGCCTTTAGTAGGTCTATATGCAGCATTTTTTGTTGGAATAATTACATCAATATTTGGAGGAAGAAGTGGAATGATTTCAGGTGCTAC
>MDSY01094383.1_pt1 | contig 11566 bp, 8 predicted proteins | sample 811131 | NCBI WGS metagenome assembly MDSY01 (sample SAMN05326643, study PRJNA326480) | marine metagenome | isolation source: seawater | place: Atlantic Ocean: South West | collected 2010
ACCTAAAAAAAATAAACTTTTTTTAACATTATTCATAAAACCTTATGCATGAATGGAAAATCTTCACCAAGCTGCTCTCGCGCCAAAATAAATAGTTATGAAAACAATAGCTGAGAGTGAATTATTAGCCTGCTAAGCTTCTAAGATCCTAGAAAACTGACAATTTCCTTGACGGTTACTGCAAATGTAATGTTTTGAGAGTTGGCATCAATAAAAGTGTTAATACCAACGAGGTTGCCATGTTCATTTAACAGCGGACCTCCTGAATTACCAGGGTTGATTGGTGTTTGCATTTGATAAACATCGCCGCTGAATTCATGTTCATCATCTGAATTTTGCCAGGTGTATCCTTCTCGGAAGGCGCTGATATAACCCATAGCATATGACCACATCTCCCCCCTGGGGTGTCCAATGGCATGCACTCTTTCACCAACCTTTTGGGTCACTTTGCTTATTTTTATTACGCTGACGTTTCTAGGTATTGTTGTCAATTTTAGCAAGGCTAAATCTTTTTTAGGATTGTATTTTATGAGCTCTAAGCCCCTGTTATTTTCATCTAAATCTCCATCCCCAAGAGTAAGAGCATGAAGATTTGGATTATCTTCAACTACGTGCCAGTTAGTTAGGATGTGACCATCATCTGAGATAATAACTCCTGAGCCCATCCCATTGTCACCAGAAATAAAAACGACCCCTGAAACTGAACTGTAAAAAATGTCTGTGTTGCTTGCAGGCAGGCAAGAAATAAAACCTATGAGTAAAATTAAGTTTAACTTTTTTAAATAGTGCATGCTGCCCTCGCTTCAAGCAATTCATCTAAAGAAATATTAAGTTTTTGAGCCATCGATTCATCTAATGGATTTTCTATTCTTCCCTCTTCATCAATAGTAATGAGATTTAAACGCTGACCAATTCCATCTGCCTGCCATATATTGATGTAACAAAATTCTTGTTGTGCAGCTGAGTTAGGTTTATTGTATTTTCTACCAATAATGACTTCTTCAATTGCTGCATTCTCAAAAGGCAAGTGGTCAAAAATATAATAGCCTCTTACTGCTTCTGCTTGAAGCTGCTCTTCATCTTCAGGAAAATAAGAATCCTGAGACTTTGCGCTTGCAAGAATCTTTTCAACATCAATAATCTCATCTTCATAATATTCTTCTCCCCTAATTGGAGTTTCAATACCCTGGGTGAATGATTCGTGTTTAACGATTCTCTCAAAACTTAAGGCATTGCTAATTGCATTTCCAAGAAACCATATAAGAATTGCGATCGGTAGAATATATGCACACCACTTGAGGGCAATAAAGGGAACTTCTCTGATGAAGTTATCTATTTGTCTGGATCGAGTAACCTCTGCTTCCCTGCGAGATAATTCATTTATGTACAAATCTACTGCCGAGGAATCATAAACTTTAGTGCTCATGCTGCTTTGCCTCCCTGGATAAGTCTGTTTAACCCTGAATCATTGATCTCAGGCATTAAAGGTAAATCTTTTGGATCGGTTGGAACAGGAACTCCTACAAACTTAGTGATCTCATAAGGAGTTGGTACCTCGATCTTTTCATATACCTTTTTCTCTATGATCACTTCTTTTATAACTTCTTTTTCAACCTCAACCTCTTCAATTTCCTTAATTATTTTGGGCTGCATGATTCGCTTCCTAAGAGATATGAGAGCTCTTCTCAAGGCTGGTCTAACGACAGCTCTTCTAGCATCATGCTCCTCCAGTGTATTTTTCATCGCTATAAATGTAAGGCAAGGTCCGCTAACAGCAAGAAAGCCTGCTATAGAAAAGATGAAAATCAATGAGATCAATCCAATTTGCTCTTGAGTAAGATCGGCAGCATGATCAACGCCAAAAATCTTTGAAGCCATTCGATAAATAACAGAATTTTCTGCTGAAACCGCTAATGCATTTCTTGCGCCTGCAAAATCCGCATCAAGAAGTGCTTTTTCACTCTCGAGCTGGCTAATTAATATTTTATTTTTTTCAGCAATTTCAATGCTTGTCTCTGCAGACTTGTTAGCATTCTTAATAATTTTATTTTTATCTTTAATAAGGTTTTGAATTTGCTTGGCTATAACACTTAATTCTTTCTTTGTTTTTGAATCTGGCTCCGATAATTTAGCGATTTTGTTATTAAGGGTCGTAATTTTTCTTTCAATTGATTTAATTGTTTTTTCGTATTTGCTAACAAGAAACCTCTTATCTTCTTTGATTTGATCTCGTCTGGCAGCAAATTTATCAATAATGCCGCCTTTGAAAAAGGATGTGTCGGCAAGCTGGCTTTGTTCATCTTCATTAAGCTTTAGAATCTCTTTATTAAGTTGTAATAAGGATTTCTCATACAAGTCAGTCTTTTGGTCCTTAGATTTTTCAATGGTGCTTAATTGCCTTATTAGCTCATTCACTTCAGTAGAATTGAAGTTAGCTTTTATTACTTTTTCTCGCATGCTTAAGCTTTCCATATCATCGTTGATGGTGGCTAAAGAAGTTTGGATGCCACTGTCTATATCTTCTCTAATTTCTTTTGGTGTTAGGTTTTCGATCCCATTAATCTTATTAATCACCACATCTCTAGATTCGCCTATTTGATTGACAGTAAGGCGTATATCTTTAATCTCATGCTCTCGATTAGTAATATTCTGCTCAAGCCCAGTGGACATAGTCTCAAAAGTCATGCCGCACACAAGACATAAAAATAACCCTGCTATAACCTTTGTTCCCATTGATTTTGCTAACAAAAAGCCTTTAACAAGTGGAATTTTTGTAAGTTCTACAAGTGCAATTGCTAGCAAAGGCAGTAAGCCAACAATGACCACAGGATTGAGCATAGATGCTGTGGTAAAGTTACCAATGCCCTGCATTGAAAGAATTACAGCAACTGCTAAACCAGAAATGCAGAATATTATTTCTAGTGTCCATGCTGCTATCATTAAGTGCTTGGACTCTTTTATTTTTAATTCCTTGTAATTCATTTTTATTCCTAAGTAATTTATACATAATACAAACGAATAATTATTTAAAATGTTACAGATCTTAATCAAAATCCTTGCAATTATTTCTCTCTTGGGCGGAAGTAACCTTGTTGCACAATCTCATAATTCAATTGAAAGCAATAATGATTCTTGCTCGAATCTCATTGATAGAGTTTGCACTGGTGAGGAACAGAATATCTATGAGCTTTGGCAGGAGATGGGTGATCAGAGCTATAAGATGCAAGAGAATTATGTGAAAACAATCAGTCAAGAAATTCTTACCAAATGCAAAGAATTAATATTATCTAGAAACCTATGCGCACTTGTTTCGCTTGAGGCTATGTTCGAAGCTAACAATAGTGAATCACAAGATATAACAGCTGACACATTAACTTTATTGCTGGATCAAGATCTACTTTTCAGTTCCATAGAAACATCAATTTACCTCAGCATGGAATATCTTAGGTTATTGCATGTATATAGCTGGGAAGATCAATTAATAGATACATTTTCCAAAGCAATACTTGATGAAGCTATGAAATCTGATCTTGCCTCAGAAGACCCATGGATGATGGGTGAAATCTACTACGGAATAGCAAAATATCAAGAAGAAATTAAGGATAACCTTTTAGAGGCAATAAAATTTTATTATCTAGCTTTAGAATTTTTTGAAATTTCTGAGGATATGAATTCAATCATATGGACATATGCCGACATAAGCTACTCTCAATTTCAAGAAGCTGATCTTGAATCAGCTCGCATTACGGCTTTAAAAGCTCTATCACTGAGCACTGATAATCAAGATCTAAATGATACTAAACTGCGATTATTATCATTACTGGGTACTATTGAAATAGCCTTAAACTCTGGACGAGAAGAAGTCATTGGCAGGGATTTAATAAATTTATATCAAGAAGCTTTTTATAGCGAAAACTGGAACAAAGCATATGATTCAAGCTTTGCTTCAGATATAGAGAAATATATTCACACTTTTGATTGTGAAAGAATATCAACCATTAGTAAGTTTTTTAATGATGTTATTGCTTTTAGAGACGCTCACTATGGTGACAACAAGCATTACCTAGATTACAAAATAGAACTAGATAGCGCATATTTTGAAATATCCTTCAGCGAATGGCGATGCCTCGAATACCGCCTTTCTGAAAGTGATGATAATGAAAGGGTTGAAGAAAAATTTATAGAAAAAACAAATCAATTCCTTCAAGTCATTGAAAATAAGCTGGATGAAAAAGAATTTCATACTTCGTACTTCGAAAGCCACGTCCTATCATTTGATTTATATGACTATCTGTGGAGCTTTGATAACGCAGTTCTATGGACAGATTACTCGTCCAAAAATTTCTACCGAAAAATAACATCCATATCTGAGAACTGGATAAATCAAATTATTGCAGAGGATCTGACCGCTGATCCTGATGCCGGATTCTATCTTTTATCTATTATTTCTCAAGCTATAACATCAACGAATGATTTGGATGATGCTAATAAATATATTGAAAAGTTATTAAATTTTTTAGATGAATTTTCAAAACTTGAAGTAATTCAAAATTCCAAAAAAACGCATGCATTTAACAGATTATTCTATACATCAACCGCTCTTCTCTATGAGTATAGCTATGAAGAACTTGCTGAAGAAATTTTTAGAAAATATTTCCTATCAAATACAAAAGTTTTTGATGAAAGCTTTTCAGAGATTGTAAAGAGAATTAATTTATACGAAGAAACAAATTTTATTGTATCAGCGGATATTTTAATAGATGAGCAAATCCATCAAATTAGAACTAATGCAAGTGAAGCATACGAATTTAATTTGTTAAATAAAAATCTAAGGTCTAGGATGCGCCTCAACAGAAGTAAATATGAGGTATTAGCATTAAAAGATTATTTTGAAGATCAAAATGTTAGAGAATTAATCCAGGCTTATATCAGTTCAAATAGCACAATAGCAAAAACTAGAGCTAAGAACGCTTTTCTCAATAATGAGAATATAAAAAACTATTTAGACTTAGCTCAAAAAACTAGCAATATTAATACTAGACAACAGCAAACTCTAATAAATAATTTTTTTCCTGATGTAAAGTTTCAAGAATATCAAAAATTATTAGATAGCGACGAAACATTAATCATTCAAACGGTTGTAAGCGTCGATTATTCAATATATTTTTACAGCCTAATGATCACTGATGAGGATTATGTAATTTCCAGATTGAATCTTTATGATGCTATCGAACCATACATGGATGAAAATGACTTTGTTAACCTTGAAGATCCAAAGCAGAATCTAGTTTCTGTTTGGTCAAAATACATTGAAGCCGTAAAAGGTAATTATTTCAAAAATTCTGATTACAGAGATATTGGTACTGCCCTTTCCGAAATCCATCTTTTTGAAATGAAAGAGTTTATAGATGACAGGAGTAAGCTTATCTTTATCAATGATTTCAACTCTGTCTTTTCTCCAGATCTATTGCTTTATGAAGATAATTTTCTAGTTGAAAAATTTGAAATCTCTCAATTTATTTCTCTATTTGATTTTCTCAATAGAAACAAGCAACCATTGAATTACAGTAATTATTTTGGTTTCGCAGCACAGGAATTTAATCCTATTTTCCAAGTTGATTCTCTAGAAAATACAGCAAATGAGATTCAAAGCTCTAGTAAGCTTTTTAAAAACAAGATCAATTATATAAACAAAGAGTTTTCTAAGGATTTATTAAAAAAAAATCAGTATCAAAACAGTGTGTTACATTTTGCAACGCATAATGTTCAAGTTGAAAATAGCATATTTGGCGATGTGCCTGCTTTGCTAACTGGAAATAAATCAAACGAAGAATATCTAGACATTATTAATATAAGTAACCTGGCGCTTGATAACTCATTCATTCTTCTTGCAGCATGCAATACAACAGAGATAATGAGTAATGACTCAGATGCATTCTCAGGACTGGTTAAATCATTCAAGCTCGCCGGAGCAGAAAAGGTTTTTGCAACTAGGTGGGAAATAGAAACCCTTTCAAGTGAAAAATTTATTGTTTCATATCTAGCCAAGGTTGCTAAGGGAATTGAGCCTAACGCTGCCCTTGCATTAACAAAAAGGGAATTCGTTATCAGCAATGACCTAAATCATCCAATTTTTTGGGGTGCATTTACACTAATTAATTAAAGATTAAATTTGCTTATATAGCTTTGATCCGTCTTCTAAGTTGCAGTAAATGAAAAAAACGTTATCTTGATTTTCAATTGAGAACATTACATTTAAGCAGCTCTCACGATTTTTATTTTTGAAAGTATCTAATATTCTTAATTTGTACTCATCAGACCCAATTTTGCCACTGGCGCTTTGAATATTTTTTTCAAAAAGGTCATCTACAATACTCTGGATTTGCGCTTCTCTTGACATTGAATCATTAGAAGACCTAAAAATAAGAATATCCTTACTGAGCATCTCATCAGAAAATAAACTTGAGCTTACATTATCTTGATTGAAAAAAATTGTTCCAATAAATAGAAATAGTGCCGCCGTGACCACGTTGGTTCCAAGAATAGACCTGACTCCAAAATTATTAGATAGCATGCCTAAAAAACTATTTGTTTTGCTTGTTTGAAGTTTTGCCTCAAGCAAATTATCTATTTTGCTGTCAACACTTCGTGAGAAGTCATGATATTGATTAGTGCTAAATTTTGAAGCTAATTCAATCTCCAGACTCTTTAATTCATTAAGGAACTCGTTTGCATCGTCATCAGATTGCAGGATTGCTTCAATTTCAGACCTTTGGCTCTCGTCAAGAATCCCATCTACATAGTCTATTATCTTATTTTTTAACTCTTGATTAATCATACGTTTACATCCATGCATTCACATAATTTTATTCTTGCTCTTCTGGAAATCTGGCTTACATTCACTCTAGACAATCCAATGCTTTCTGCAATTTCGGAGACGGACATTTCAAAACGTCTATAATTTATTACAGTTTGCTCTTGTTGATTAAGCTGTTGGATACAAAATTTCATCCGATCTGCCGCCTCGTCCTCTTCAATGCTACTTAACTGATCACCCTCAACTGGCAAGGGAGGAAGATCATCGCGACTTCCAATCGATTGAACTATTTTGACGCGCGTACCCCATTTTTCATCTTTCTGACCATCAAAGTCTCTATCACTAAATGGCTCCCAAGATGTACCCTTCTTATAATTATCACGGAAGGCATTTTTGCATATTGTAAACATCCAAGATTTTACGCTGCCGCCCACAAAACTCTCATGATTCTTCAGTGATTTTTCATATGTTTGCTGGACAAGATCTTCTGCATCGTCTGGGTTTTGGCAGAGGGTGTATGCAAATGCCTTTAAGCTTGAACGTATTTCTTTCTCTTTTGATCGATCAGAAATAGTTTCAATAAATAGGCTTGCCATAGGCTTATGATGCCAAAGTATATCAATGGGTGCAAAATAAAATCTCTCCTCAATGTAATGAGGAGAGATTAAGCTCAGGGCTGTAACTATATTAGTCAATTGTCCAATATGAGTTTGTTGTGTTGCCATATGTGCTGGAATTGCCGTAAATGCTTGAAGAACCGACTGATCCAGTTGTTACAGAAGAGCTGTAACTAGAACTTGGATTGCCATATATGCTTGAAGTGATGCTTACTGATTCATTGCCTATGCTTCCATATGTAGAAGTCGTATTTCCATATGTGGAGGTACTTAAGCTAACAGAGTTTCCATCCACGCTTCCATAGGTGTAAGAGTTACTTCCATAAGTGGATGTACTCAAATTTGAGCCATATGCAAAGGCAGAGGTTCCTACAAATGCTAATGTTATTAATAATAATTTTTTCATATTTATTTTCCTTTTGTTGTGCAAGACATAATTGCCTTACACATCCCAAACGAATGAAAATTAAAGATGTTACAAATTATTTTCCTAAGTAAAGATAAGGAGCCCAATAAAAAGGGTCCTTATATTCTTGCCCAAGCTTTCCGCTGATAAAGTCTCTGGCAGTTTCTTGCATTGACATGGGTATGTCCGAGTTACTTTGATAGTTACTAAATAAATATTTATTGAACACAGAAGCTGAAATGGACTCTATATCCCACATTGTTGTGTAGACCCCCCTAGCTCCAGCTAAGAAGAATGATTGAGCAATACCGGAATATGCAGCATTATCCTTAAAAGAAGCATCGAAAGTTTTACAGGCAGATAGCGCAATGATTGACCCCGAAAAGTTATTTTTAGAAATTTCTGAGATGGTCAAGACTCCAGATTGATCATTGTAAATTGGAGTTAAGGCTAAGCCAGGCTCGTCAGTTATGGAGTTTCCAAAAGGTATATTATGTGTTGCAAAGTAAATCATAGAATTTTTATGCAGCATCGTGTTGCTAAGAAAATTCTCTTTAGTGGCTTCATCCTGTAGCAAAATCTTTTGTGAATCAAACGCCTTGGATATTGCGATAATCTCATCTTGAGTCTCAGGAAGTGAACTAAAAGATACTTGATCCTGAAAGCCTCTAGTTTTGATAAGATTTTGTTTTATAGAATTGTATTTTGGATGCCCTATTCCAAAGAATTTTAGCGGCTTCGTATTGCCTTTAAAATTCAAGAAAGAGCTTAATGAAGGCAGATAACTAACTGTAAATTTTTCAATTAAATAGCTGTCCTTATATTCAAGTGCATGGAATGGTATGAATCTTAAAACACCATCTAAAGCAAAATAAATTTTCTTAATATCGTCATCATAAGATAATACATCGTAAAGAGAGTTAGACAGGGTCTCAGCGCTTTCTCGGGCTTTACCTCGATACTGAAAACTAGAAAATTCTTTGTATATCTCCATGATATCTTCATCAAAAATATCGTAGCTAGTTAACTGGATGTAATTAGAGTTAATTCTAAAAATAAGTCTTTTATCCGATGCTGGGAGTGCAAAATGATATTCCAGCACTTCATCATCATCCAGTTTCTGCATTAAATCTAATGCAAGATTTTTTGGTTTAGTCTCTATTGCTACGGATAGAGACTGAGAAGAATCCCTCAGAGTCCGAATATTTTCATCTTGATCAAATCTGAGTCTTGCAATCTCATCTAGCGTTAAATTTTTCTTGAGGGTGAGATAATTATTAATTCTAAAATTTGATGAAAAAGTATTTTTGACATTGTTGGCTATGTTTTTCAATTCAGGAGCAATATTGGATCGTGTATATGCATCAAGAGAAAGCGAGTTATCGAAATTATTCCTTTGGACTTTGATAATTAAATCAAGTGCAGCAACAGGGAAATATAAAAACTCATAATCACCCGAGAAGTATTCATATTTTTGATGCGCAATTACTGAGGCATGCAGTGATTCAAGAATGGTATCTTTTGTCGCTTGGCTTGTCAGGCTCTTAAAAAATGGATCTTTTGAAGCTAATTCATATAATAAATTTGCTGACATCATAAAAAATTCTGAAAATTCCTTATAAATGCTGGCATAGAACAAATTATTTGTACCGGCATCACTCTTATAAAGATATTTCTGAGAAGCATCATAAAGATTACTAAACTGACCGATAGCTAAAAAATTTTTTATATTGATTTCATTAGATACGGAGTTTAAATCAAAGTATGTCTTAACTTCTTGAAGGGTTGGAAAGATAATTGTGTGCTTCTTAAAAAAATCATGGGTAAATTGCTTCATACCCTCAAGATCATCTAAAAAAATATCTTCTGCTGCGACAAAGACCACTGCCGCATTTCCAATGTTATTAATATTTATTTCTTCTGGCAGATCTACTAAAAAAGATTGCTTAATAATATTAATTTTTTTATACGCCTTCATGCATTCAGGTGCTCCTTTTGGCTTAGCACAATCATCAAACATTTGATCTAGATATATCTGATAGCTCTTAGTTGCACTGGTTGTACTCGCAAAAATAAAGGCGATGTCAAGAATCGCTTCTTCAAGATCCACTACTGAATATGGAGTGTAGGATTCTCCTGGATCACCAAAGATTAGTGACTTAACAATATTTTCAAATCCTAATCTATAGTCAGCATCGTATTGATGTTTATTAAAAATACTATTAACTGCTCCAAAAAATTTCTCTTTTGAGGGGAAGCACACTGTGCTGATAAAGTCCTTTAAGTTATTAGAAGCTCTATCATCATCGAGCAGATTTAAGAAAATATTTTTATTGCATGAGTTATTTTCTGCAGAGATGCTTTCTTTAAAAATAAATAGTAAAAGCTCAAACATAAAGTCCTCATCAAAATCTAAGGTCTTATTTGAAATAATTAAGTCAAATAATGTAATTTTTAAATTGGAAATTGAGGATGATTGTGAGAGGCTATTTTCAGAATTGGTACCCAGATCATTTAATAAATCCACTATCAAAGAAGCCTCAAACTCACTTGCAGCCATGCCAGGTTTGATAAGTTTTAAAAATAGATTTATTTCCGAGAGAGCCAGATCATAATTTGAGCTAAGCAGTAAACTTGAAATTTTGTTTATCTTTAAATAAACGATGATTGGCAGGCTATCACCCTCTAAAATGAAGCTTTCCTTTGCCGAAGTAAATAGGATCCTCTCTGCGTAATTAATGAGTTCAATTGAAATTTTAGGATTCTGCATATGATTTCTAACATACATAGATAATATATTTATTGCTGAGGAATAATGGTCTTCAAGCCCCAATCTGATGCTTTCTTCCTCAATAATGTTCATATGCTCAATAAACACATCAACCAAGTCATTAACCTCGTTATTATTCTGTAAGTTAAAAAGAATCTCCGGATAAAGGCTTACAAACCAAACAAAAAATAGTGTTTGGTTTTGTTGATCTGAGATCAAGCTTAGATCAGGAATGGATGTCATTAACTCATTAAAAAGGATTAAAGTTTTTTGACCTTTTTGCGAGCTGCAATGAACTTGATGCAACTTCTCTGTTAACTCATATCCTTTGCCCAGCAGGGAAACAGACTCAAGTTGATTTTGAATATCCTGATCATCGCACCGATCAAAAATCGACTCTGCACCAAGAAAACATGACCAGAAAAGTATAATAAAAGAAACTAACTTCATCCTTTTATTCTAATTCTTGAGATGAGATATACCTAATGTGGGCAAACTATCCTCCACCAATGATTTAATACCTACCAACGACTGAAGAACGCAAATGTGACAAAATATATTAAGTTTATTTGTAACTGCCCTCTTCCCTTATGGTCAAAGAATTAGGTAGTATTAAGTAAGCACATGGAAGCAACGAATTCACTCAATATATTCACGCCAACACAGACTCGTGTTGTTGAAGTTGCTACACCGCCTAAAGTAAATCCACCTTCACTCAAAGAAGCTTTGCACATTGTTAGTCCTAAACTCTTACCCTTTGCATTAAGCCTTAGCGGTAATATGGCTGATGCTGAAGATTTATGTCAGGCAACTTTACTGAAACTGATTGAGAACAAAGATAAATTTCTAGTAGCCGAATATCCACTTGCCTACTCAAGGACTATTTTACGAAATTCCTTTATTGATAAGTGTAGAAAAGATTCTGAAGTTGATTCATTGGATGAACTTAATCTTGA
>MDSY01055773.1_pt1 | contig 11565 bp, 9 predicted proteins | sample 811131 | NCBI WGS metagenome assembly MDSY01 (sample SAMN05326643, study PRJNA326480) | marine metagenome | isolation source: seawater | place: Atlantic Ocean: South West | collected 2010
CAGGTGGAGGCGGTACTGGATTGTTCTTTATTAACTCAAACATCAGTTCTGGTACTGAAGGAGAACTGATAAGTAAAAGCAAAGCGACGGCATTGGCCATCGCATTAGGATAAAAAATGGCGATAACAAACTTTCAAGTAGCGGCAACAACAGGCTCGGCGGCCTTTACGGCATCGGCGGAAACTGCTGTTACTGTAATTTACATAACAAATAAAACAGATGGCGATGGAACTGTTGATGTATATGTTGTACCTAATGGTGCATCAGTAAGTGCGAACCATTTAATTTATTCAAACTTGACTATCAAAGCCAGAGACACCTACATACTTGACACAGAAAAAATGATTTTAGAAACAGGTGCAAAAATTTATATCGCGGCACCGGATTCAGCGGCACAATTCAACGCTACAATCTCAACTATAGGATTATAATAACCATGGGTAGATTTGCAAAAAACCCATTGATAGGTGACAATGCTTTTGGCGTTACCATCCCAAATGTAACAACTGCTCAAAGACCTGCAGGTGTTAATGGACAATTAATTTACAACACAACAACATCAACTTATCAAGCATATAACGGTGCATCTTGGTACAACGTATCAGAAGGATCCAGAGAAAAAACAATTACAGTAGATAGATTTCAAGGCGACGACACAACAGTAACATTTGGAAGTGGTGCAGGTAACACACTTGACGGATCATCAGCCGCAACATTTAGTCAGACTGTGAACGATGCAACAGACATTTTAGTTTTTATTGGAGGTGTTTATCAGATACCAACAACAAACTACACAGTATCAGGACAACAAATTACTTTTGGTTCTGCTCCGCCTGCCAACGATGGTTCAACAAATGGACACATTATCACGATTATTCATGGCCTTCATAAACTGGGCGAGTAATATCTTTAAAAAACTTTGGAATTTTAAAATTGCTTTTATAAGAAAGTATCCTATCATCTCGGCCTATATTGCATGGCTCGAAGGAATCATCATTGGACTTCTAGTCTATCATTATTTTTTACAAGAAAGATTTAGTTGTTGCTTTGAACTAGGTTATTAGTCCAAAAGGTCTCCAGTTTCCTGGCTTACCACCTTTAACACAAACCCAACCAACAGGTTTGTTTAGTCCTGGTTTCTCGTTCCAAATAATTGAACCAGTATCCCATCTTCCGTCTGACGGTTCTTTTTCTCCAGAAGCGAATGTTCTTTCTGCAAATTTTATATTGCCGTCTACTTCTAAACTTTCATTTGGATATTTTACACCAACTCCAAGATTTCCATACACAGTCATCTTGACTGACTTACCTAATTCTGATCCTACAACAATATCACCGTTTGCTCTACAAGTTAACCTTGGTGTGTTATCTGTACCAATTGCAAAAGGAACGTGTGTATGTGTACCAACATATGCATTTGTTTCATGCATGGTTGTTATAATTTCATAGCCTCCTGTGTTTACTGAAAAGTCTGCACTTGGTGCCGTTGTGTTTATTCCGACTCTTCCATCGGAAACATAAAAAGTATTTCTTACTTGTAAATTTTTTAATATTCCAACCTCTTGTAGATTTGATTTTTTAACCGAAGCACCTAATCTATCTTTCCATATTACTTCGTTGTGATCCACCATTACAGCGTCAGTTACATTTAATTTTGGTACCTGTGCCTGTACATATTCTAAATTTTGAACTTTTACTGTTCCTTTAATATGCAAGTCATTTGCTACTTCAACATGGTCATCTTTCACTATAATTTTAGTGGTGCTGGAGTCATCTTTGATACCTGTTGAATTAAAATTTGTAATTTGGCCGCCGTCAATCACATCACCCGAAATCGTATTGGGTTGGAATTCTATCTGTTGTACTTTTACTTCAGATTCTTTGATTTTTTCAATTTTGTTAATAGGTAATAGTGCCATATTACTACTATTTAGTGCAACTCTTAACCGCTAGAGCATTCTGGTAAATACCTATGTAGTATTATGGCAATAACAAAAGTAGCAGGTGAAATATTAGAATCTAACCTGATCCGTAAGCAAGACCTTGCTTTTAACACGGATCTTTTAAAGTTAGATGTGGCCAATGGAAGAATAGGAATTGGTACAGATACACCAGGAAATTTCAAATTAGACATTACAGGTAACACAAGAATCACAGGTAACCAAACTATTACAGGTGATTTAATTGTACAAGGTAATACAACTTCATTAGACTCTACAAACTTAGAAGTAGAGGATAATTTATTAGTGTTAAACAGTTCAGGATCCGTGGGTAATGATGCTGGAATAATGATCAACAGAGGTGCAGGAAACAATGCTGTAATCTTTTGGGATGAAGATTCTGATCTTTTTAAATTAGCAACAACAACTTCAGATGGATCAACAATCACTGACCTTAGCACTAGTTCAACTTTAGCAAAATTACAAATTGGTGAACCCACATCGGACAGCGATGCGGCAACAAAAAAATACACAGACGACACAATAACGGCAAGTTTAGCATCAGGCGGTAGCATGATTGGAACGAACGTTGCGATAGGGACTCCAACTGATTCATCCTTTGGTGATGGAAGTCTGATAACACTTGGAAACGAATCAAGTGTAACAGATGCTTTGGACAGCATAAACGAAACAATGGAAAATATACGAAATTCAACCTACGTGAAAAGCGTAACTTACACTGCATCACCAACATCTGGATCTTTAGGAACAACGGTTGCATTAAACATTTCAGCAGTTGGTGGAGGAGCAAACAGATATGATATCAATTGGGGAGACGGAACAGCAGTAGAAACAGTGACTTCTACAACTCCGTCACACGCATACAACGATAACTCAGGACAACCTTACACAATCACGGTTAAAGCATACAACAACACTGCAACTTCAGACAGTGCTGGATCTTTTGCTAACTCAGGAGATTCACAAACTAATGTTACGATTACAATTTACACAGCACAACCGGTTCCTGCGTTTGCCATTTACGCGGCATCATCTGGTGGTTCACCTATAACCACTGCAAACAATGGCGCAACTGTTTACCTACAAAATAATACTACAAACACAGCCGGAGCCACAGTCACTTATGACATTGATTGGGGCGACGGTTCTGAAAACACAGTTGCAAATGATGGAGCCGCTGGAGGATCAAGTTTAGCAGGTGCAGGTGCGACTAGAATTGCACACACCTATACTAACTCTGCGGCGGATGATGGAAGCACAGTAGCAGGAACAGGAACTGGCGATACGAAATATCAAATACGTCTAAGATTGTTGACACACTCAACAGCAGATCCATCTGTCATACCAGCACAGGCAACAAGCAACTTTGAAGTTTATTCTACTCACACAGTTGTTTACAATGCCGCTGACAGCACAGTAAGAGGAATCAACGAAGAAGCAACATCAGGATTTCCTGTAACGTTTACAAACAACACAGCAACCAATCCAGGTGCTAATTCTAGTTTTAGTGCAACACAACAATACACTTACAATTTTGGTGAAGGTGATGCGGCTACCACTGTGTTAGTTGGTTCGGGATCATCTGGAGACACAGGTCAAACAATCGCAAATACATTTAATTTAAGTGCAAGTAACCAGTCAAACGGAGTAACATCAACGTTCACGACCAGTTTATCATTGGCAAATGGACATACAACATCACCATTTTCAGCAGATATGAAAATAATAGTAGAGCCTGATGTGAGAGCAAACATTGCCGGCACGGCTGTCACAGTCAACACCGGTTCCGGAGATAATACTTTGTCATTGTATGACTTAACTGACCTTGATGGAACAGATAGAGCAATAGCAAGATTCACTAACACTTCACAAAATGCCGACGATTATACCTATGATTTCTTTAGTGATTCATCAAGTTTAACAAACCTAGTAGAAGATGGTTCAACAGCAGGTACAATAGGTGCCACACTAGATAAAGACTACTCAGGTACTTCAGCAGGAAATATAAATTTCAGATTTAGAGCACACGGCACACCGGACACTTTCGAACAAGATGATGAAGAAACAATAACTTTTGTAATGAAATCAACACCAAGTGCTCCGGCAAACTTGTCAACAAAAAGTTTAACATTAGATGATAATGCACAATTTACTGGTGACACACCTAAATTATGTGCAAACTTTGATGATGCTAGTAGTTCATTCACTTCACAGACCGCTGGAGACTCGCTGAACACAACCACTGCAAGACGTTACACATCTGGCACAATTGACACAAATACTGTGACAAATTTCTTAACAAACAACTCAAACGGCACAGGTGCAACTGTTAACCAAACTGTCACAGCAAAGATAAACAATGCAGACAGAGGCAACAGAACATTCACAACATCTGAGGGTGGTGCAAACAATAGTACATTCACAAGTTTAGTTACAACCAATCACAGAGACTATGACGAAGTAGATGGTTCATACCCACAGAGATTATATTTGGTTGCAACAGCAAAGATTACACAGGCACTTACAGATTATTCAACAGGATCAAATGCACAACGTATTGAAAGTTCAGCAGGTGGTAACACCAATTTAGTTTATGTGGTAAGAGACTTACTTACTGGAACACCAACGTCAACTATCGGAACTGTCACGCAAAATGCGGCAGGAAATTTAAGATATATTTCTGGTGTTCCGTACTATAACGACGGTTCTCCAAGTTTGACTGTAACAGGATCAACGATTGCAAACTTTACAGGACAAGCATACCAAGATACAACATCTCCGGTTGAGATAGATCCAGGAACAAACCAAGAAAGTACATCTGGACACATTATTAGTAACCTAGATTTCACATACGCAAACATCGATGGTGCGTCAACAATGTTGAGCAGTGGTATACCTATAAAAAATACTGGAGTAGGTAGTCCTTACACTATAGGAGCACTCACAGTACCACTTTTAAATACTCAAAGGCGTTCAATTCAAACAATAAAAATGAGAGCAAAGAACGCCAATGGTTCTGGTTCTTATTCAGAAACATCAACAAAAATTCAGTTATATTCAAATACTTTATTGGCATTGGACAATGAAGCAGGAGGTATAACAGTATCAGATTCTCTTGGCGACGGAAGTACACATATAGACGACGCCATTAGGATATCAGGGTTCGGAGCCTCGTCAGATAACCCAGCATTCAATTCTGCCACTAATTACTACACCAGCAATGCCTGGTCAGGTGCTGTTACCGTGGCGGGGACTTCCGAAGCCATATCAAGATTTGGAACAATAAAACACTTTACAACGGATTTAAGCAGTGGATATCTTCCGGCAGGTCCAGACTTAAATACCGGCAGGTCAGGAACACAGTATTATACATTCGCTTTCAGAAGAACACCTGCTTCTCAGTTTTCGATAACAATGACCGGAAAAGTATCAGGTATGTTTATCGCGGCGCCGGGTACTGCAATTGATTCAGCATCATCAGTAAATGGTTGGTTGGATTGTTCTACACAATACGGAGGTTCGGGAGTGCCAGGAGCCAACACAGGTTCAGGAGGAAATGGATCAAACGGTTGTGCCAAGACAGGTGGAGATGTAGTTGCTGACGGAACAAGTTATTCAAGTGAACAATTTACATTCACACTTGGAACAGAAAGTTTAGCAAATGCAACGGGTAATGTGTTGCTAGTAAGATTAAAATTAAATTCAGATGACAGTGTAACAGCATTGTCGGTAGGAGTAGCAGAGTAATGGCAATAACTGATGCAAAAAAAGTAGACTATCTTTGGAAGAAACTGGGTTACGGTGCTACCAAAACAGACACCAATGCCCTAAAGGCGGCTCCCAACGAAGCCATTGCATCACCATTATTATTAAGAGGTGACAAGACCTGGAACCAAGCCAATGGTATACCGGCTACTATGCCAGCATCTAGCACCGATGTGGTAACAGTTTATCCAACTACTGCTCCAGTACAAACAACAGCAGACGCAACTGCATCTACTAGTAGAACTTGGAAGACAGGATCAACTGACTGGATACCACCTGAATTTGGTTCTACATATGGAGTAAAAGTTTATATACACACAACAGGAGATGCCGGGAACGCCGCGGGATCAGGTACAAGAGTGTTTGCCGCTGGTTCAGGTAACAATGACGAATACTTTTTTGATTACCAATCAGGAGTTTTACATTTTATTGGTACCAACCTACCAAACGGTGTAAGTTTTTCAGGAAAATCAGTTTATATTTCAGGAGCCAGATACACAGGCGATATTGGTATACAAAATGTAGTTGCTAACACAGGTAACTTTACATTCAGTGGATCTACAATCAATCAAGATGTAACCAATGCAGACTTTACATTTGATACATCGGGTACAGGAGAATTTCTTTTCAATAACACATCAGGACTTGTTGTTCCTAAAGGTACAACTGCTCAAAGGCCATCGGCCCAGACAGGTGTCATTAGGTTCAATACAGAAACAGGCAAGTACGAAGTTTCAGAAGATGGGTCGACTTTTACTGCATTAAGAACTGAACACGAAGCACAAGAAATTAAAAAAGATATATTTTCAGGCGATGGTTCAACCACATCATTCACAATGACCGAAACTCCAACCGATCCTAAAAATGTTATAGTGTATATTGATGGTGTTATGCAGGAACCAACTACAAACTATACAATGAGCGGTTCAACAATTACAACAGCAGGCGAAGCCGCACACTCAGGTGCGAGAATAGTTGTGATGCACGGTTTTGCTGATTAATCTATTGTTATTCCTGAAGGTGTATATATTATACTGTAAGACAACATCTCGCCAGTAATCTCATTTACAATATTAATTTCAGATATAATTTCCCAATTGAATTCCGGCTGTCTAATTATAAAGTCATACACATCTTGTCCCGAACAGAACCATAATCTTACACCTGTCATTGAATGACTAGGATCTATTTGATATTTTTTTCTGCATATAAGTTTAAGCACATTGTTTACTTTTTCTCTGTAATGATTCATTTGTTCAACAATATCCGGTCTTTCTTTCAAAGTTTCAACAGATCTATTTCTGCATATTGCAGGCCATCTTAACTTGATGCTATATTTGTAAAAATTATTTTCTTGCATCTATAAATTCCTGATATTTTATATAATTGTCACAAAATCCATTTTCTAAATCGTCTAATTGATATGTTCTTGGTGGATTACAAATGTACATAAATTTTGTGGCCGGGTTGGATATTGCAATACTTTTTAATCTAGACAGTTCTATGGGATTTGAAATGTCATATCCAAGCAAAAAAATAATCTTAGGAGCAAAATATACCGACAAAAGCAACGATAAAAGTTGTGGTGTGCATTTATTGGGGTCTAATTCTAGGGTTTTCAAACCAGGAAAATCCGGCAGGCAAGTAACCCCATCAAAAAATACATATTTCTTGAATAATTCTTCGGGGCAAAGCAATTTTGTATTCTTAAAAACCGGAGAATTCAGCATATCTTGGAGGTTTTGTTCACTGTTTACGGTTGCATATGGAAATGTGATGGTTTTGTTGTTATTGCTACTGGCTACCACAGGTCCTATACGCATGGATTCCTGCAGATCGAACTGTATGGGCAACGTTCCAACAATAGTAATATACGTGTTTTTCATGGCTTACGGTGTATTTAATCACGGAAAAAACCCAAATGCAAATAAATACTTGCAGTTTTGCAAAAACAATTATCGATAATTTAAAGGGGAACTAAACAATGGCAATAGGACGAATTTCAGGACAGATGTTAAAAGCCAACCTGCAAAGGTCGGGCACAGATTTAGCATTTGAAACAAACTTACTAGCACTAGACGTAACCAACTCTAGAGTAGGTATAGGAACAGCCTCACCGGCAGTTAAACTACACGTATCATCAACAGACGCAATAAGAATTCCATCAGGAACAACAGCACAAAGACCAGGCTCACCAGCAAACGGTGATATCAGGTACAACAGTACACTATCAACGATTGAAGGTTATTCAGGCGCGGCTTGGGCCAACTTGGCATCTGGTTCGGAAGTTAAAGACGCTGACTCTGATACAAAAATTCAAGTTGAAGAAAGCACAGACGAAGATATTATAAGATTCGACATAGCAGGTTCGGAAATGCTAAAACTGGACAACACTGGTTTATCATTTACATCAGGCGGTGTTACAGGAAACTTAACAGTATCTGGAAACTTAACGGTAAATGGTACAACAACAACAATTGATTCGACTACATTGGTTATCGAAGATCCCCTAATTCAATTAGCGAAAAACAATTCAGGTGGAGTTGCCAACACATTTGACCAAGGTTTATTTTTCAACAGAGGTTCATTATCAAACGTTTCATTTATTTGGGACGAATCAGCAGACGAGTTTGCGGCGGCAGTTACAGCATCAGAGGATGGTACAACAGCAGGTAACGTCACAATTGACGAATATGCATCTTTGAACGCAAACATCACAGGTGGTGCTACATTCTCAAGAGCGGTTGTGTTCAACGAAGCATCAGCAAACGATCTTGACTTCAGAATGGAATCAGCGGCACAAACACACGCATTCTTTTTAGATGGATCAGCGGACGCAATTGGTATCCAAACAAGTTCACCAGCATACGCATTAGACGGATCAGGTGGAACAGGTGCATTTAGATTACCGGTTGGAACAACAGCACAGAGACCAACAGCGGCAACAGGTGTAATAAGATTTAACTCAACACTTGGTGCATACGAAATATGTACTGATGGTTCTACTTTCGTACAAGTTGCAACAGCAGGTGACACACCAACTATTTCAAAAGTTTCAACAACAGGCGACGGATCAACTACTGCATTCTCAGGATTCTTTAGTTCGGCTCCGGCGGCAGTGGCAAACGTGCTAGTTTTCATAGACAACGTTTACCAAGAACCAACTGAAAACTACACAATCAGTTCAACAACAATTACATTTACTTCTGCTCCACACAGTGGTGCTAGAATATTTGCAATCGTTGGTTTTGATAACACTGCATTGGCTTCAGGTGGAGTTGCAAGAACTGAAACAAGTTCAGTAAACTTTACATCAACAGCGACTAACATCATGACTTTCAACGCAAGTACATACAGAGCGGCAGAGTTATTCATTGTCTTACAAGACGCGGCTAACACTGAGTACGCGGCAATGAAAGGTGTTGTAGTACACAACGGTTCTACTGCATTTGGTACAGTACACGCAATAACAAATACTGGATCAACTGACTTGGCTACAATAACATTCAACTATAACTCAGGTACAGTTGAAGTTAAAGCATTAAGTACAGGTGGTGTAACAGCGGCTACTGTCCAATACTCATTAGCGGCATAATAATAGTATAACACATAAAATTACAGTTCTAGCGGTAAATATTACTGCTAGGACAATAGTCCTATTTTTATTAACAATCATGTGGGAGATATGGAACCATGACAACACGTAACTTTAGAGTACACAATGGTATATCAGTTGGTGATATAGTAATATCAGCAAGTGCTAATACTATTACAGGCGGAGCCACTGGAGCACCATCGAGTGACGGTGACTTTGCAAACAAGAAATACGTTGATGACTCGTTAGCGGGTTTATCGCAAAACAGTATTTCACAACTAAACAGTTCAGTTGCAGTAGCAGATTCAGGCACTGGAACAGTAACCGTGACAGTAGACGGTAACGCTGAATTGACAGTGACGGACGCAGGAGTCAGAGTACACGGTGACTTGACTGTTGACGGAACGAACACAGTAATCAACACAACAACACTTTCAATTGAAGATAACATTCTTGAATTGAACAGAAACATTTCATCTAATTCTGGAATGCCAGATTTAACTGGACTTGAAGTAAACAGAGGTGCTACTTCAACAGCAACAGAACAGAACCTTTTATGGGTTTGGGATGAAAGGTTTGCAGATGACGGCACAACAATCTACGGAAACAGTGGTGGTGCTTGGACAGCCTTTAGAAGAGTAAAAGGCAACACAAGTAATCCAACTGGAAGTGATTTGGTCGACATACGTGCAAACGTGTTACACGCCAAAGCAACTTCGGCTCTATACGCCGACTTAGGTGAAAGATTCGAAGCGGATCAACCTATGGCAGAAGGAGCAGTTGTAACTATCGGTGGTACTGCAGAAATAACTGAAACAACAACAGATTTATCAGACAATGCGTTTGGTGTAGTATCTACACAACCAGCATTCATGATGAACGCAGGCGCTGGTTCAGGTGAATCACACCCATTTGTTGCAATGACAGGAAGAACTCCAGTTAGAGTAACAGGTGCAGTAACTAAAGGTCAAAGATTAGTTACAAGTTCTATCAAAGGAACAGCAAGAGCGGCATCGGCTGATGAAACAATTTCACCATTTAACGTAATTGGTAGAGCATTAGAAAACAAATCTGATGCGGGAATTGGTTTAGTAAACGCAGTTGTAAGAACAAACAACTAATTTAAACTTAAATTATACTCTAAAGGGCGGCTTTATGTCGCCCTTTCTTGTTTTAGCACTAAATATTTTTTCGTTCATCCAAAAAGGACGGAAGTAGGCACCATGCCGAAGGAACGCACCTAACTGTAAAAAGGAGGGTGAAATGCCAAATAGACATCACTATACTTTAAAAAAGTACAGCACAACTCAGAAGAATAAGAAAAAGCAAAGTGTTTTATTCAACAGCAGAACCGCAGTTGAAATAAACGGAAACGGCACTTCTGGTTACACCGTGAAAACTGGAAAAAATAAAGGCAAAATTCTAGGTCATATCTCGCAAAAGCACAGTAATAATTGGTAGCGATAAATACTATTACTGTGGTCAGCCGGCAATGTAATCAGGCTGTGTATGGTGTATTGCCATACTAACATTATTGTAAGAGAGGAGCCTTAATATGGCCATAGGTCGTATTTCTGGGTCGGTCCTAAAAGCGAACTTAACGCGAAATGGAACGGATCTGGCATTTGAAACAAACCTGTTATACCTAGATGTAACAAACTCACGAGTAGGTATTGGCACCTCTGAACCATCAACAGCATTACACGTAAACGGAACAGTAACAGCATCGGCTATTACTGGACTTACTTCTGCGAGTATATCAAACACTTCAACAAGTGATTCTTTAACAATCACCACAACAGAAGACAGTTCAACAGCAGGACCAGTAATCACACTAAAAAGGAACAGTGCAAGTCCGGCTGATGCGGACTACATAGGGCAACTTAAATTTCTTGGTGAGAACGATGCAGACCAAGAAATCACATATGCAAAAATTACAGGTAAGATACAGGACGCCAGTGATGGCTCAGAAGATGGAATAATCGAATTCATGAACAAAAAGGCAGGGGCAAACACCATCACTGCCAGATTAAGATCAGATTCTTTTCAATTATTAAACGACACAACACTAAAGGTTGCCAATATTACATATCCAACAGCAGATGGTAACAACGGTCAAGTTTTAACCACAGACGGGTCAGGTACATTATCATTCGCAGATGCAACAGGCGGTGGTGGCGGAACCAACACAGCAGTAAAAGAAATAAATCACTATAAACTAACAACAAGTTCAACAGTAGTAGA
>MDSY01113280.1_pt1 | contig 11565 bp, 12 predicted proteins | sample 811131 | NCBI WGS metagenome assembly MDSY01 (sample SAMN05326643, study PRJNA326480) | marine metagenome | isolation source: seawater | place: Atlantic Ocean: South West | collected 2010
ATATTAGGATAGTACCTCTAAGAATATTTTTCACAGTATAAATGTATCTAGCTCAAATATACTAATACTTTTAATAAGCAACCTTTAATCAATAAACTATGAAAAAGGATTTACCAGTGAGATTTACAGTGAGGCTTTCGGAGAGTGAGAAATCAATCTTAGACGCATTCTCAGCTCAAGAAGAACGTTCCAACAATATAAGTATACGTTTGGCTATACGCTCATTAAAAGACTATGAAATGATAGTCTATACTTATAAGAATCAGCTTGAAGCTAAGAACTCCTACTAACTATAGTTAATTTTTGAAGAAGGTTTAATCCAGTCTGTCTTCTTCACTAAACTTACTCTCATTATAATCCATGTTCCCTAGGTAGTTCAAACTCCTTTGAGAGAGAGGTATATTTAATTTATGAAACAAAGGAATAATTACTTTTACTACTCCATACTTACTTAGAATTAACTTATGTGATTCATTGATTTTTTGAATAATGTCATAGTCATGTAAGTCTGTATAATGTCTTTTAATAGAGGTGTCGCTATGTGCAAGTAAAGCAAATCGTATCTGTATATCAATACCTAACTTCACTCCTAGCGTATCAAACGTTTTCCTTGCAGTCTTGAAAGGAACGCCTAATAGTGATTTTAAACTCTTTTGATGGTTTACAGGCTTATCAAAGTTAACATGTGATACTATCTGAAATAAATCCAATATAAGTCCATCTAAACTATCTATATTCATCTCGTACCCTGTTTTGTGTCTATAGTGAATAAACGAACCAGAAGAAGTGGGTTTTAGCTCTTTAAAGTCCGAGAAGTATAGCCCTCTAGAAATAAATGAAAGTAACCATAGTGCTAAAGCTTCTAACTCTTTCACTGTATTAGCTCTACCTATAGCCATTAGCATCTTGTCAGATGTTGAGGTTTCTATCTTAAGCCTACCTAACTTCTGAGTGAATCCCCTGTCTTTAATAAATGGAGTATTTACTATCTTTCTTTTGAAAGCATCTGTTCTAAGAACTCCTATGACTTTTACATAGCTGTTTATAGTAGAGGGCGACTTACCTTCGGATTTCCACACTGTAATAGCTTTTAGTATAGAATTATACTCTACATCTTCTAGGTCTGGTCTAAGCTTCCCTAAGGCGTTCCCAAATGAATTTACAGCATTCTTATATGACTTAACCGTGATAGGGCTCTTCTCCTTCTCATAGACGTCCCAGAGCGTATCAAATGACTTACCTTTAACGTTGCCCTGCATTTTAATTACCAACTCATTGAAAGTAATTATCTCTGCTTTCATAAGGTCATGTAGTCCAAAGGCTTTTTTCTTAACCTCTTCTAGGTGGTCATTGAAATCATGCACACCCCACGTATTAGACTTAATCCTAAGAGTTTTACTATTCCAGTCTTCAGGATGTACCTTAACCTTAGTACTATGAGAATAGTCATTGAATTTATACCTTATACGAATGTAGATAGTCTTTCTTCCGAGCTTGTCTCCTCTACTACTTAAATAAAACCCTATAGCCATAATCCTAATCGTTGTCGTAAAGGCACTACAAAAGTTGCGACAACAAAGCCGACACCTATAATTAATGGTATAATTAGCTGTTAGGTACAGTTTTTACTGAGGTGTACTATAAAGAAGAAGTGCAATATTCTATCTAATTGTTATGCTGTAACATATACTACTAAACGAAAACCTTCTCCATGAATGTTTAGAATTTCAACATTGGGGTCCAGTCTAAGGTATTTTCTCAATTTAGCAATGTACACATCCATACTTCTGGATGTGAAATAATTATCATCATTCCATATTCTATTCAAGGCTGTCTCTCGAGAAAGTAAATCATTTACATGCAAGACTAATAAACGTAAGAGTTGGTTTTCTTTAGGGGATAGTTTAATCGGAGTATTGTCTTTGAATGTTAACATCCTCAATTTGGAATTGAAATCAAAAGATCCAATTTTAAAATCAATTTCTTCGGATTCTACATAAGACTGAACTACTCTTCTAGACAAAATAGATTTAATTTTTGCAAGCAATACTTCAGAATCAAATGGTTTTGAAACATAATCATCAGCTCCCAATTTAAAACCTTTTAAGACATCTTCTTTTAAGGTTTTTGCAGTCAAAAAAATCAGAGGTACTGAATCGTTCTTTTCTCGGATCTCTCTCGCCAAAGTAAAACCATCTTTGTAGGGCATCATTACATCGAGCAGGCAAAGGTCAAACAGATCTTTTTTGAATTTCTCGAAACCTTCAATTCCGTTTTTAGCTAAAGTAACTTCATACCCATTAATGGATAAGTACTCTTTTAGAATATTACCAAAGTTAGGATCGTCTTCAACCAAGAGTATTTTTTTATTTATTACTTCCATAATTAAAAAGGTTAATTCAAATTAAAAACTAATTTTATCCTTTACAAGGGGTAAACGAACTTGAAAGGTTGTACCAGTACTTTTTTTACTTCGCACATGAATCGTGCCATTGTGTAATTCAACTATTTTTTTTACGTAAGAAAGACCCAGACCATGTCCTTTTATGTTGTGGATATTACCTCCTTGTTCTCGATAAAATTTCTTGAAAATCAATTTCATAGTGTCAGAATCCATTCCTATTCCATGGTCTTTTATTTCAAAAACCCAGCTTTCTCCTTCATTAAAGGTTTTAACTTCAACCAGTGGAGCATTTAAAGAGTACTTTATTGCATTGTCTAAGAGGTTAACAAATACATTCATAAAATGATTTTTATCAACTTCAACATATTGATTTTCAGCTGTAAAAATACTTTTCAAAGTCCCATTTTTACTTTTGATAATTAATGCAACATGGCTTATTGCTTCTTCAACAAGAGTATTTATTGCATAAGATTGAATTTTAAGAGGAGTTGTACCTCGATCCAACTGAGAAATCATCAAAACATTTTCAACCTGATCTTGCATCCTTTTATTTTCCTCTCTTAGCATGGTCAAATAACGATCTACCTTTTCTGGATCATTTTTTACGCTTTTGTTTGTTAAAGCATCTATTACAAGATTGATTGTAGTGATTGGAGTTTTGAATTCGTGGGACATATTATTGATGAAATCCGACTTAATTTCAGAAATCTTTTTTTGTTGTATAATTTCATAAATCGAATAAGCACAAACAATAATGATCAATAGTGTTAACGCTAATGAAAGAAGCGTTATTCCAATTATTGAAGAAGTCAAATAACTGTTCTTTTTAGGGAATGAAACAACCAAATCATAAGTGTTTACACCTTCATTTTCAAGAAATAATGGAACTGAATATTGAGGCCCTTTCTGGTTTTCAATGTAATTATTTGAACCGACTTTAGTTGCTAAACCATCACTAAAAACACCAAACTCAAATGGGGTAATAATATTCCTTTCAATAAAAGACCTTTGCAAAATCACTTCTAATTCATATGAATTTAATCGTTTGTGGATAGGGAATGTATTTGCTAAGTCTGAAAAAAAAGCTTTGTAGGTCGCTTGTTCAAATGCATTGATTCGTTCAATGTCTTTTAATTTTTCAATTGACAAAGAAACTCGATTTTCTCGATCAAAAGTTTCTTTTAAGATTGTGGTGGTCCTTACACCTTTAAAGTCTTTTAGTTTTTTATTGGATTTTGAAACATTTTCTAAACTGCTTACGGGAACGTTGTACTCCTCTTCTAAAATTCCAAATGCGTGAAGAGCAGATAAATTTGATGGTGCGTCATTATCATAAAACAAAAATACATCTCTAAACTCAGAGGTTTCAGGAGAACCTGCAGAATCAATTACGGTTTCGAACTGATCAAAATAATAACGAAGCTCGCGCACTTGAACTTCTTCCGCAACAGAACTAAGTGCCTGTCTTACCGTGAGAGAAAACTCTTCTTCAATATTTTTTATTGAAGTGTAAATCCAATAGCCTTGAATAAAAATAATCCCAGAAAGAGAGAAAAGCATGAATATTACTAGAGATAAAAATTGTTTTTTTTTCATTTGAAAAAATTGTTTAAAAGCCTATAAATTTTACTCAATTTAATTAAAAATAGGTGAACCAAAGCAGTTAAAGGTTTTGAAGTAATTTTTGATGCAACACATCAATTTTAGTTAAAGTATCCTCCCATTTTAAATTTTCTATGTGATGGTCTGCTAAAGGAATTTTCTTTTCATCTGCCCATTGTTTTGATATACGCCTTTTTATTGCCTCTACCGAAGAGTGATCTCTTGCCAAAACACGCTCTATTCGGGTTTCCATGGGAGTAGTAACCAAGATTATTTCATCACATTGATCTGCTCCACCGCTTTCAAACAAAACAGCAGCTTCCTTTATAAGATATGAGGAATCTTGCTCGCTAACCCATTCCGAGAAATCTTTGGCAACAGCTGGGTGGACAAGTTCATTGAGTCTAGCTAAAAGGTGTTTATCATTAAAAATAAGGTCGGAAATAAACAAGCGATTAAGTTTATCATTTACATAGCTTTGCAGTCCAAAATTTTTAAGAATTGCATTTCGAAGACTCGCACTAGAGTTCATCAATTCTTTAGCTCGATCATCTGCAATGTAACAAGGTACTCCCAGTTCAGTAAAACGTAATGCTATCCGCGATTTACCAGTACCAATACCTCCAGTTAATCCTACAATTCTGGGCATAACTATTTACGAATTAAATATTCTACTTCTTTTGGGTTCCATCGAATGTTTTGGAGTAAATCTGGAGCTTGATTCAATTGCAAATTCATCTTTAAATCTTTTATTTTTAAATTATTAAAATCGGAAGAAATAACAAAATCATTAGCGTCAATGGTCTTAATTTTTGAAAGACTAGCAGAAAAAACAACTTCAACATCTGCAGGAAATAATTTCAAAGCAATAGAGTCAGGAACATTTAATAATCGAATGGGAACTTTGAGGGAGGTTTCAGAGAATCGATCGACAACAGCTTTGAGGGTTATCGTGGATTCCAAAAACTCCAACCGATTTGACAGTGGATTTATGAGTTTGAATTGGTCGGTAAAAGATTTTTTAATCTTAGATTTTTGTTCCGTATTGATGTAAACTTTTTTTAAAGTATCCAAAATATTGGAAGCTCCGATTACATTAATGCTATCTGGAGTAAATTGAAGGGGTTTGGAAATTCCAAAACCTGCCGACAAATCTAAATTCTTTAGGAGAGCAACAGCTAAAAGTTTATTATTTAGTTGAGTGTATTCAAAACTTACCGTATTAGGGAAAATAGAATTGACGACCAATGACCCAAAAAGCTGATCTTGAATTTCTTGATGACTCAACTCCAATGAAAGGGTAGCAAGTCCATCAACAAAAACACCTTTTTTCGAGTTTATAACTAATTTTGTCCCCGAAATTTTATAAAAAAATAGTTGAAAACCTGTTGCTGTCAGGGTTAATTGAATCTCAGAGGAAGTATCTGATGTGGGTATAACTCCAGCTGGATATTCATTAAAACTTACTTCCAATGGAAGCACCTCTGTGTATTGATTAGAAAACTTAGTAATTAACCAAAATATGAATGAGAGTACCAAAAAAATTAAAAAAGAACGTGACTTACCTTTTTCTAAAGAAAAATCTTGAAGTGCATGGAGAAAAGGGAATCGTTGTTCCATAATTTTAAATTACTCTTTTTGAAGCATATCAATAATATCTTGACTTACCCCTGTGTTTGAAAATCCACCGTCATGAAATAAGTTTTGTAATGTAACTTTTCGAGTAAAATCAGAAAACATCATTACCGTATAATCGGCACATTCTTTTGCTGATGCATTTCCTAGAGGAGACATTTTTTCTGCATAATTTAAAAAACCATCTAACCCCTCGACCCCCTGCCCTGCTGTAGTTAAGGTAGGAGACTGAGAAATGGTATTCACACGAACCTGTTTGTCTTTCCCCATAAAATATCCAAAGCTTCTTGCAATAGACTCTAGATAAGCTTTATTGTCTGCCATATCGTTGTAGTTAGGAAACGTTCTTTGAGCAGCAATGTAGGTTAAAGCAACAATACTCCCTCTTGGTTTCATAGCATCTTTTTTGTACAATGTTTGTAGTAATTTGTGAAAAGAAACTGCAGAAACATCCCACCCTTTAGTCATCCAATCGTGGTTTAGATCTGTGTAGTGCTTTCCTTTTCTAACATTTACAGACATTCCAATAGAATGCAACACAAAATCTAAAGGTTCTCCTAAATGAGCCACAGCTTGGTCGATCAAATCTTCAAGATCTCTGATTGATGTTGCATCTGCAGGAACTACTGGTGCATCAATTTTTGCTGCTAAGTCGTTGATTGTTCCCATTCGAAGTGCAACGGGTGCGTTGGTCAATACGATTTGTCCTCCTTGTTCATGAACACTTTCAGCAGTTTTCCAGGCGATTGATTGGTTATCCAGTGCTCCAAAAATGATTCCTTTTTTCCCAGCTAGAAGTTGATGAGACATATTTAATTGTTTTGATTAATAAAAAAACAAAGATAGGTTAATTCAATAATTCTTTGGCGTGTTGAATTGCAGTTTCAGAAATTTCTTCCCCTCCAAGCATTTGTGCAACCTCTTGAATGCGTTCGGCAGGGTTTAATTTTTTAAGTTGGGTAAAAGTGCTTTCATTTTTAGTTTCCTTAAACACCTTAAAATGATGTGATCCCTTGGCAGCAACTTGAGGTAAATGAGAAATAGTCATAACCTGCATGTACTGACTCATTTGATTCATTACTTCAGCAATTTTGTAAGAAATCTCTCCAGAAACGCCAGTATCAATTTCATCAAATATAATTGTAGGTAGCGTTTTAAAACGAGACAATATGGCCTTAATTGAAAGCATAATACGAGATAATTCTCCTCCAGACGCTATTTTCTTTAAAGTCCCAAAATCGGACCCTTTATTTGCTGAAAACTCAAAAACAAGTTGGTCTTTTCCGTGAGACAAAAAGCGATCGCTTGGAGAAAGATTGATCTTGAAACGTGCATGGGGCATTCCCAATGTCTCCAAAAGCGATTTAAGTTCTTCAGTAAAAGAAGGTAGGGTGCTTTTTCTATTATTTGACAGGTTCTCAGTTAATTGGTGAAGTTCTTGTTCCAACTGGTTGAACTCTTTGTTTAATTCAATTAAGTCCTGTGTGAGTGTTTCTGTTGAATCAACTTTATTACTTAAAGTCTCTTTTGTGGAAATAAGTTCTTCTATGGATTGGCAATGATGCTTCAATTGAAGGTCGTGTACTTTTTTTAAAGAACTTTGAACGAGCTCTAAGCGTTCAGGATTAGCCTCTATTTGCTCCGCTTGAAACTGAATGTCTTGACTCAAGTCGGTTAATTCTATTTTTAAACTTTCCAAACGATCAAACAAAGGCAAATGTTTTTCAGACAAAGAAGATACTTTAAGTAAGGCTGAACGAATTTCATTCATCTGAACTTCAACACCCATCTGCTCTTCTTCAATTATTTGATTGGCCTTAACCAGATTGATCATTATTTCCTCTGCATGGACCAATTCTTGCTCTTCTTCTTGTAGTGGAGTTAACATGCCTACTTCAAGAACAGCATCATTCAGCTCTGCCAAAAGAAAACTTGTGTAGTCTAAATCTTGTTTTTGAGAATCTTGCAATACATTCAGTTCAACTAACCGTTTTTGTACGTTTTTGTATGTATTCAACTTGATTTTGTAAGTTTTTAAAAGCTCTTTATTTTCAGCTAATGCATCTAAAACTTCCAATTGATAGTCCGACTGTGTGAGAGATAAAGTTTGATGTTGGGAGTGTATATCAATCAATTCTTGTCCCAAGCGCTGTAAAACATCTAAGTTTACTGGACTGTCATTGATGAATGCTCTTGACTTACCTGATGGCAATATCTCTCTTCGGATAAACGTAATCGAATCATAGTTTAGATCCAATTCTTCAAACAAATGCTCAAGTTTGTATTCTTTGATAGAAAAGGTTGCTTCCACAAAACATTTCTCATTGGGATTTTTGAGCGTGGATAAATCCGCTCTTTTACCTAAAATTAATCCAAGCCCTCCCAATAATATTGACTTTCCAGCTCCAGTTTCACCAGTAATACTAGTCATTCCTTCAGATAAATTTACCTCCAGATGATCTATTAATGCGAAATTTTTTATTACAAGTCCAGTGAGCACTTCAATTGCGGTTTGTGAAGTTCAAATATAAATTACATCCTCCCTAATTTCAAGTAAATTGCTTAGTATTTGATGCGTTTCCATTTTGGGCCAAAAAAAGGAGCAATTTTATTAAGTAAATTTAAGGTTTTTTGAAAATCAACCTCAGGGCCCCCTGAAAAAATATCTACAATTTCATCTGACTTCGCATCGAAAAATATTTGATTTAAAAAAGCATTGGGACGTCTGAAATACAAACGATTAAGACTTTCAATTGAACTCATAATATTTTGCTTTGCCGTAACAGGGTCTTCTATCAGCATGTCAAGTCCCGAACGATGATAACCATACATAGCAATTCTGTATTCTCTGAAAGTATTAGATGAAAGGTTGTCTATTAACCAATATCGATTACGATTTCCATCGGCTTGATTCCATCCTTTCTTTTGGTTTTGATTTGTCAAATTGAGAATTTGTTGTGCCACACCATAAAAAACACTTCCCCCTCTTTCTTCAAAAGTATCTGCTTCTATACCTAAACTGATGAAAGCATAAAAACTTAATAAAGAAATTAAGTTTGACTCGTACGTTGATGTATTGTAAAAAAGGGGTTGATATTCTTGATAACTGAAGCTAATATCTTTATCCAAATAATTTAAAATTGGTGTTTTGAAATTGGTATTGAAAACGGGGCGCTGAATCTGCACTTGAAGAGTAGCTTCGAATTGAGTATTGTTGTAACCTGTAAGGTTCAATACCATACTGCAATCTAGCTTTTCCTCATTTAAACGCTCTTGATTTGTCCATGCTTTATTATTCATGAACTCATTGATGCTTTGTTCTAAGGTCTTAAAAATTTGTTGGTTGGTTTGGTTTACCAAATCGGAATTGATCGTTAGCTCGAAGTTAATTTCCTGAGAAACACCAATAAAACTAATTAAAAAAAAATAAGTAAGGTTAAGATAATTTTTCACGAGCTTCAAGGATTTGATCAAAAATATCGATTGCAACCTCAGTTTTTGATTTCAATTCAAACAAAAGAGGTGCTTTATTGGATTGAATGTAAGTAATTTTATTCTGGTCACCTTCAAAACCTGCATACGCGTCATTCAATGAATTCAATACGATCGCATCTAGATTTTTTTTCTTCAATTTTTGTGATGCATTTTCTAATTCATTTTCGGTTTCTAAAGCAAAACCAAGCAAGAATTGGTTTTTTTTAATGGATCCTAGATGGGCTAAAATATCGGGGGTAGGCACCAAGTTTATTTGATTAAAAGCTGTTCTCTTTTTTATTTTTTGACTGGCATAAGTTTCTGGTTTAAAGTCAGCAACAGCTGCAGACGCAATAAAAATATCTGCATCCTCAAAATGCAATTTAGCATTTTCAAACATCTGATCTGCAGTAACTACAGACAGTCGTTTTACACTGGTATTTGTTATGTTAATAGCCGAAGGACCCGATATAAGAATAACATTAGCTCCAAGCTCAGCAGCTCTTTTGGCGAGTTCAAATCCCATTTTACCCGAAGAATTGTTTCCTATGAATCGAACTGGGTCAATCGGTTCATAAGTTGGACCAGCGGTAAGAACTACTTTTTTACCAAATAAAGGAAATGTTTTACTTATGTGGTTTTCCATGTAAGTAAGAATGTCTGTTGGCTCTGGCATACGCCCTTTTCCATCAATACCACTTGCCAAAAAACCTTTTTCTGTAGGAAGTACAATCACATCATTTTTAGATAGAATATCAAGGTTTTTTTGATTTGCTGGATGCGAAAACATATCCAAATCCATTGCAGGAGCTACAAATACTGGGCATTGAGAAGATAAGTAAGTTGCCAATACAATGTTATTACAACGGGCATGAGCCATTGAAGAAAGTGTATTGGATGTAGCAGGAGCTATCAAAAAATAATCTGCCCACAACGCTAATTCTACATGATTGTTCCAAGTTGGATTATCATGGTCTTCAGCAATCAAAGAGGAGTATACAGGGTTTTGAGAAACAGTTGCTAAGGTCAGAGGGGTAACAAAGTCTTTAGATGCTGGGGTCATAACGACTCTAACTTCTGCTCCTTCTTTTATAAAAGCTCTAACGAGCTCAGGAGTTTTGTAGGCTGCTATTCCTCCTGAGATTCCCAAGAGAATCTTCTTCCGTCTGAACAAAGACATAAGCTTTATTCTTCTGTATTGCGGTGGTAAACACGATTTTGAAGCCACTCTTCCACTGCTAGTGCGTGTGGCTTTGGAAGGCTTTCATAAAACTTTGAAACTTCGATTTGTTCCTTGTTTTCAAAAATCTCTTCTAAGCTATCGTTGTGAGTCGCGAATTCCTCAAGCTTTTCGTGCAATTCTTTTTTGATATCTAAATTGATTTGAATCGAACGTTTAGCTATTATAGATAAGGCCTCATAGATGTTATTTGTTTCCGCTTCAACTTGATTCTTATCATAAGTTTTGGTCGAAATTGGCGCATGTGATTCTCTGTACTTTGTCATCTTAACTTATTTAATGGTGATTGTGGGTTGATTAACTTGATTCAACTCTTTTTCTATTTTTTTAAATTTTTCATCTAATTCTTTAATGAATAAGGTCTCTGGGAAATATCGCAAAAGAGTATTCCCACTTTCCTTGGCACCAACAAGGCGTAATTTCTTTTTAGAAAAAATACTGTTTATTGCTAATTCGTAATTGGAAAGAAATTTGTGGTACAAAGCGTCTTCTTTAAATTGAGTTCCAGGGTAATTGTTAAGTAAATTATCAAAGGAATTTATTGCTGCTTTGTAATCTCGAATTGTGTAGTATTGCTTTGAGATTTCAAAAAACTTTTTCTCTAATTTCACTTGTAATTCAGCTATCAAGGTATTTGCCTCTTCACTAAACTCACTGGTAGGATAATTGTCTAAAAATATCTGAAGTTTGTCTATCCCTTTATTTGTGTCTTGCTGATCAAGACTGTACTTCGGTGAGAGCATGTAGTATGACTTGGCAGCTAAAAAAATTGCCTCATGTAATCGGTCACTTTTGGGGTAAGACTTTACAAAACTTTCAAATTGATATGCAGCTAGGTTGTAGTCTTTCAACTGGAAATAGGTGTTTGCATAAAAGAAAATGATTCTCTGAGATTGAGGTTTCCCTCTGAATGAGGGAGTTATTTGTTCGAAAAGACGATTTGCTTTTCGATACTCTCCTGAATTATAGTATTTTTCAGCAGCTTTGTACTTAATATTCAGGTCGTTATTGTTCAATAATTTTTGATATTCACTACAACTTGTAAATGAAATCGATAACACAAAAACTAAGGTTAATTTGATGGTTTTTAAAAACATGATGCAAAAATACTAAAATATAATCAATGTGGGCTAGTAAAATTCAAATGTACCCTCTAGAAAAAAAAGAGTCCTTGTTTTTATCAAAACTTTAACTACAAAAGCTAGACCAA
>MDSY01006537.1_pt1 | contig 11557 bp, 4 predicted proteins | sample 811131 | NCBI WGS metagenome assembly MDSY01 (sample SAMN05326643, study PRJNA326480) | marine metagenome | isolation source: seawater | place: Atlantic Ocean: South West | collected 2010
CCAACACAGGAGCAACCAACGAAAACGATAGTAATTGCGTAAGAAAACTGAAGGACGGAACTCATGCGGGTATTTTATGTTTAAATAGTTATTTTAATAAGATCATTTTACGGACTTGTTTGAAATTATTTACTCTGATCATATAAAAATATATACCTGCAGCCATTTGTTCCCCATTCCTATCTTGACCATTCCATGTAAGTGAATGGTATCCAGCAGTTTTATATGCGTTTATGATATTATTTACTTCTCTTCCCATTATGTCAAATATTACTAAACTTACATCACCAGAGTTAACCAACTGATATTTGATGTTAGTTGATGGATTGAAAGGATTCGGGTAATTTTGCATCAGTGCATATTCCTTTGGTGTGGGAAAAAAGGTTAGTTCGGAAATCCCTTTTGCAACCACCATGTCAGACACTCCTATAACCTTGTAACCGATTGAAAAATTCAAACCCGATTCAGATTCACTATTTATTTTCAACCTAATCTCTTCGCTAGACTTGCTTTTACTAGTTGAATTGTATGCACTTATGTGCAGAATTTTATTTGATTCCTCATACCTTTTTTGAAGAGTCATTATATCATTATTCTTTGTAGTTTTTAAACTAAATGGAAACGATTCATCAGAGCCAAAATTATAATCAATCAAGAATTCAGATGCTTTAATATTTTCTGGAAGCAAAATCACTAAATCATTCCCTTCCTGAATAACATTTAAATCAAGACCTTTTTGTTCTTGAAATGTAATCATATTGGGCGGGGTTAAATTGGACCAATCCCACATTCTCTTAAAAACCATGATATCTCTCATATTAAATTTCTGATCAAGATCCTGAATTAGGTTCGGGACATTACCAAATACTGGTCCAAGTTCATTTTGAATATGATTATTATCCCAGGCATCAACAAATAGAGCGACATCGTGAACATCAATATGAAAGTTTTTGTCATAATCTCCTAGTAAAAAAGTATAGAAAGATATGTCATTAGTGTTTGAAATATTGCCAGCCCAATCCTCAATACCATTAATTGCGATTAGAATTGTATCAAGTGAAGGAATCTGATCAAGTAATGTTAGTGTTAATGCAGTATCGTCATCAGAATAGGACATTTCGTATCTCATATTATCATACACAGCGGAACTAATGGATGGTACACCCGGATTATTCAAAGGCTGAGAGTATTTAAATCTGAGTGTTTTATCTCGAGGATGCAAAATATAGGCTGTGTCCGGGTAAGTGCGGTGAATTTTGGCAAATTGTGGAGTACCAGAGACCAAAGCTGATTGTGGGCTTTCATTTCCTGAATTATCTACTGAAGAAACTTGAAAATAATACTTATTTCCATTGCTAAATTCATTTGCAAACCCATTAGCAAGAGGCATTTTTGTTTCTAAAATGGCTTTCATTACAGAAGAATCCTCCCCTGCATAGACAATGAAATGACCAAAATCATTTACGGGGACAGGAGACCAACTGAGATCAATTCTCTCTGATGAAAACTTTGCGATTAAATTTTTTGGGGTTGTTGGAGCTTCAATATCAATGAACACGCCATCGCTTTTGAATATTGGTCCTTTATTTAGAACAGAATCTATACCTAAAACATGCAACTCATATGTGTGATTTGGTAATAGTGTTATATTCTCAAATCTAAAAAAGGTATCCACGCCAGTAAAGTCCCAATCAACTAAAATAAGAGAATCTTTTTTGTCATATAAAGCGATTTCATATCCCAACAAACCTGATTGTTGATCCATGAATTCTGACCAAAATCCGTTGTAATTAAGCAAATTGTTTTGCCTATCAATATCTATTGAGTCTCCGTCAAAAACATAAGTACCAATTGGTCCAACAAGATCTGCTGTAATTCCATCGGTAGTAATAACTGAAGAAACATTCCCAACTTCATCAAATGCGCGGATGTGTGAGAAATACTGCTGACCATTAAGCAAAATAAGTGAATTATCAATCATTATAGTATCCAAACCAGTAGTTGTCCAATTTACAAGGACCGTGTCATCTGTTGTGATGGAGTATTCATATCTTCCAATACCACTTAATGAATCTTTAAATCCGATCCACGAAGCCATAATTAATGAATCGGAGGGTGTATATCTTTGGTCCTCAGATTCATTTATTGGACTTAGGTCAATTGATGTACCAACACTAGGTCCAGTTACGTCAATAATAATTCCATTTCCAAAAACAACTTCAGATATATTTCCAGCAGAGTCAGTAACCATTGCGTTTGCCCAGTATTTATTTGAGTTTTCAAGAGACAAGTTCTCAAAAATGTAAATAGAATCTTGAATATTTTGTTTCCAATTAGAGATACTCGTATCGCCCTCAAAAACACCTAAGGAAAAGGCATATGAAGCAACTCCAGATAAATCATCATCTGCCCTGCAGTTGATTAAGACCTGGGTAGTATATCCTTGATAACTAGGATCATTGTATCCACCCTCATAGACGTTTGATACTACTGGTGGTGAAATATCAATCGTAACGCCATTGCTCGTTGCTATTGGAGAAAAATTATTTATTTCATCACTAGCTCTCACATTGAAGAAATATCTTAGGCCATTGCTAAGTTCCAGTTGATCAAAAACAAAAAACGTATCTAATCCAACATCAGTCCATTCAATTAAGTCCGCACTTCCAGAATCCGTACCAACAGATACATGGTAAGATATAATATTACTTGAGGCATCTGCGAAACCTGTCCAATGAGATTGAATTGATGCGATATTATTTGACCATGATATATCTTGTTCAGATAGACCATCATAAACCCATCCCTTGGAGGGGCCACTAATATCAAAAATAAAATCAAAATATGTTGAGTCAGTTTGCATGTTACCTGCGCTATCAACAGCTATCGAAAAAATCCTGTATAATGAACCATCTTCTAATTGCTCTTTATTTAACGGATAATACCAATAACTAGATCCAAATGATTGAATCCAATTGGTGTCTTCCATCCATTCTCCATTATACCAATATGTATCATTTGATAGATTCTTAACTTGCAAAAAAACATTTTCAATGCCAGATATAGAGTCCGTAGCGAAACCTGCGATAGATGAATCATCTTCCCAATTTAAATCGCTATAAATGTGACTAATCATTTGAATATCTGAAGATGGAAGTTCTGTATCATAAATAAATGAATCTTTTACTACTAACGTTTCAACATTACCTGCAATATCTAAACTTTTACAAAAAATCGTATATTCTACACCACTTGATAGTAACTGGGGATCAAGATCGAATACCCATTGTTCCGCGCCTTGTGCCGTTAACCAAATACTCTCTGAACTCCAATTATCTTCGGACAGAAAGAATTCATCACTCTCTCTCTTAATTTTGATCTTAACGATCGATACACCAGACAAAGAATCAGAGGAGGTTCCAAATATTTGACCAATTTCAGACCAACCATCTTTATTAAAGTATTTTTCATTGAAAGCGAAAAAAGTTTTAGGACTATCGGTGTCTATGATTATGTTGCTATTTGAAGATAAAGAGTTGTTTCCAAGAGGATCAGGAAGCAACAGTTCCCCTTGATTACCTGCAAGATCCTTCAACATGCCATCATTAATTCTAAAAGAATTTTGGTCTATGTAGTTTAAATTTGAAGAATTTTCTCCGCTCCCCACTTGATATCTAAAAACCAATACTGAACTCTCTGTACCGCTTTCATAAAATGCATAAGCACTATCCTGGCCTGTGCTTAACTTCAAATACGGCCCACCACTTACAACAACAGGTTCTCTAAAATGAATGTTAATGTCAATGACAGAACCTTCATTATAACTCCCGTTTTCAGTAATTGATGTTATCAATCGAATCTTTGGGATATTACCGTCAATTATTATGTCTTTATTATAACTTAATGAATTATTTGTTGAGGGCTCAAATAAATTCAAATTTGAATTATTTCCAACACTATCAACTATTATCGAATTGTTTAGTATTAAAGACTGATTGCTAAAATAGTCAAGATCTGAGCTTGTATCTCCCTCTGAAACAGTGAATAAAAATGAAAGAGCATTTGTACCTGTACCACCAGCATATGTTGCAACTGAAGGTGCAAGGTTTCCAGTATTTAATAGGAGTTGAGGTTCTCCAGTAACATTAACTAGTTCACTAAACACAGTATTTATTACGAATTGATCTCCAATTTTGTATGTCCCATTTGATGCTTGTGAAGTAATAGAAATGACAGATGGTTTAATACCATCAATTACAATGTTTTTTTGTGATGACAAGGAATTTAAAGATCCAGGGTCGGGTAAATGAAGATTTGCGTTATTACCATTACCATCTTTTATGTAAGTGCTGTTTGGGTTTATTTTTAAAGCGGATATGCCTGCATAATCTAAATCAGGAGATATATCTCCATCTTTCACAATGTAATTGAAAATTAAAACCGTTTCTCCTGAACCACTGATGTAATTGGCGTGCGCATCCTCAATACCAGTCTCCAAAATTAAATGTGGAGTACCAAGAACGGTGACATAATCATCAAAGGTAATTTCAATTGGAATTAAATCACCAATTTTATAGGTACGATCAGTTGTTGATGATGAAACGTTTGTGATTTTTGGAAGAATGCCATCAATAATTAGGTTCTTATTAGCGCTTAATGAATTACCTGAGCCCGGAATATCTAAGCCTACATTTGCTAAATTTCCAGCTATATCATTGATACTGCTATTATTTAAAAGTAGCGAGTTTACAGTTTTGTACGACAAGTCTGCACTTGAATCATCCTCCTCAATCGTATAATTAAAAACAATCTGGTTTGTGCCGCTACCATTAGTATAATCAGCATAACCATCATTTGGACCAGTTTCCAATAGTAATTTGGGATTGCCTTGAACCGTAACTATTTCATCAAAAATAGTAATTATTGATATTACATCTCCTACGATATAAGTACCATCAGGATTTGATGATGTTGTTGAAATTAAGGATGGTTTTGTTTTATCGAAAAGAACGCTACTACTATCTGTTACCTCAGTTGCCTCCAATCCTACATTACCTGCTCGATCAACAAATCCTATATTAAAACCAACCAAACCTTCAATATCTTCAATAGTAAGGGCTCTTGAAAAATTCCATATTTTATTCCCTCCAGATATTATTGCAGGATATCCACTAATCATACCTGTGGGTGTTTCAATTGGCTCAGAAAATGTCACAGAAATTGTCACGACATCTCCAGGTCCAGCCTTAAATTGATCGTTCTCATTATTCGAACTGATAGACACCTCACTGACTTGTGGAGCAATACCATCAATAACAATGTTTTTATTAGCAGCAAGGGAGCCTGTAGAATCTGGACTAAAAAGTTCAAGATTAGCTGGATTACGTGCAATATCTTTTATAGTACCATTATTTAAAAGAAGAGCAGAATTACTCGAATAGTCTAAATCAATAGACTGATCTCCGTTTCTTACGATATATTCAAAGATCAAATCATTACTACCTGATCCTTTATGATAATTTGCCAATCCATCATTTAATCCCGTTTCTAAAACTATGCTGGGGCTTCCAGTTACCAAAATATTTTCGCTAAAAGAAACCTTAATATCGATTGAATCTCCTATTTTGTAGGTGGAATCGGGGCTATCAGAACTAACACTAATCACATTTGGAATAATCCCATCGATGATTATGGAACTTGTTCCCGATAAAGAATTGTCCGTTCCAATAAGAGGTAATATTCTACTGGCATAATTATATGAAGGATCTCTTATTGTTCCATAAAGCGCATTAGTGCTATTTATATACTCTAAATCAGCACTGGAATGACCGCTAGCTACATTATAAACAAATTTTAAAACTCGGGTATTTGCACCACTTGAATAGTACGCTCTAGCATTATATTCACCCGTTTCTAAATCAATGTATGGAGTGCCCGATATTATAACTGGCTGGGAAAATTCAACTTCAATATCAATATTGTCATTAATTTTGTAAATATCATTAATTGATGATGATGATACTGTTTTGACAAATGGAGCAATGCCATCTATAATTATATTCCGATTTGAGCTTAATGAGTTCAACGAACCAGGAATAGGCAAGATAATTGAAGCTGAGTTTCCCGCTGCGTCAATTATGTTACCATTATTAAGAGATAATGCGCTCTGGGATGCATACTCCAATAGGCTGGTAGTATCTCCCTCTAAAACCTGATAGCGAAACCGAGCTATTGACCCACTTCTGTTGTAAAAGCTGATTGTTTTAGAGCTATCATTCACTGTTTGATTTGAAACTAAAATTTCAAGCTTGGGTGAGCCTACAACATATATATTTTCGTTAAAAACAACATTTAAATAAATATTGTCCCCAATATTATATGTACCATTAGATTGAGAAGAAGTAACGTAGCTTAATACAGGATCAACATTATCTATGACGATATTTCTGTTTCTTCCAAGGGAATTTAGTTCACCTGGATCAGGAAGTATAATATTCGCATTATGACCAGCTTCATCTTTTATTGTACCACCATTCAAACTAAGTGCATTTGAGCTAGTGTAATCCAAATCATCAGAGGAATCAGATTCCGATACAGTGTATGTAAATATTAGAGTTTTGGTTCCACTTCCACTTGTATAATTGGCGATTGCATCTGTATTTCCTGTCTCAAGCTCTAGAGTCGGTGTACCAGAGGTTACAAACACTTCTTCAATGAAATTAACAGTGATTGCAATGACCTCACCGGAATTATAATATCCATTGTTTTTATTCGCATTAACCGAAATTATAATTGGGTCCGCATTAAATACCACAGAACCCGATTCTGGAGTATCATAAGTGAGTGAATTTCCAGCAGAATCATTTAAAGTAAAGGTGAAATCTACAGCTCCATCTTTTTCACTTCCTTGCAACACATAGAAAAAACTCCATGAGTTATTTTCTAAATTAAAAATATTTGAAGTGAGGATTGTTTGTTCTGCTATTTTTACCTCGGTTAAATTACTTAATTGCTCATTAACAGTAAATGAGACTGTAACGGTGTCGCCAGAACCCGCTTGTGTATTGTCAGTATTACTAGAGAATATAGTGATATTTGAAGCTGTAGGGGCTATCTTATCTACAATAACAAATGACTGGTTAGTAGTACTTGAAATAGAGGATTGTCCAGGGTTTCCATTTACATCATAATAAGAAATCTCGAAGACAGTAATTCCTTCAGGATCCAAACTAGTCACCGAAGAAGATACCTGCCAAGCTGTTCCTGAACCTATTGCCGTGATGGAATTGCCATTAATGGTTCCCGAAATTGGTTGAGTTGTATTACCAAGCATCTCAGATGATTGGAAATAAATAGTAATAATATCGCCTAGGGATGCATAGGATGAGTTATTTAAATTATTTGATGATATTGACACTAGATTAATTTCCGGTTTCGTTAGATCCAAAATGAATTGTTCTCCCAAAGAGTTCGGAAAATGATATGTCTCCATTGGATTACTTACTCTTACCCTTACAGTACCATCATTTCCAGGCCAATTAGCCAAGCTAGACAAACTAATATGGGAGATCTCAATTTCGGCGCTACCAACTGTATTTGAGTTGAACGATCCTGACCCATCATAGGTACCTATGGTTGCATTTGCTTGATCGATTAAATGCCATGTATTACCTTGGTCAAATGAAACTTTTAACAAATATGTTCCATTTGGTAAAAGCCCAGTAGCTGACATAGTTATCCCACCTGTAGAGCTCCCATTATTTGATATGCTAGATGCGATATTGTAAGAATTATATCCGCCTGCCAGAGAAAATTCAACTTCTTCACTTGAAGTCAAATTCGAGTCTACCAAGACAGATCGAATTCTGTTGTTATCATAATCTGCAATGTACAATTGGTTATCGCCGTAAGCCGCGATACCCATCGGAGAATTAAAAAGGGCCTCATTGCCAATACCATCACTGTATCCTGGTGTATTTCCAGCTATGGTAGTTACATCCCCACTTGCGGATATTCTTCTTATCCTATTATTCGATTCATCTGCGATAAAAATAATTCCATTTGCACCAACTGCCACACCCCACGGATTAAAAAACCTTGCATCTATTCCAGATCCATCTGTACTTCCTGATGAGCCCCCATAACCAGCAACAGTTGTAACTGATCCATTTGTAGAAATTTTCCTGATAATATGGTTGTTTTTATCCGATACATAAATATTACCAACACCATCTACATCGACATCGATAGGCTCATAAAATCTGGCATTAGAAGATTCACCATCAAGATATCCTGCACTACTCCCTGAAATGGTTGTCACCTGTCCTGATGCAGAAACTGTTCTTATGCGATGATTATATCTGTCAGCTACATAGATTATTCCACTAGCATCAATTGCAATACCTGATGGTCTGTTGAATCTTGCTGACGTTCCTAATCCATCTGTAAAACCGCCTGAACCACTGCCCGCGATTGTAGTTACAATACCCATAGAATTTATTTTCCTGATACGGTGGTTATATGAATCAGCTACATAAACATTACCTAAAAGATCGACTGCAACATCTGATGGATACCGGAACCTTGCTTCTGCACCGCTCCCATCCTGATAGCCATAACTACTACCGGCCAAAGTGGTGACTTCGCCAGAGGGAGTGATTTTCCTTATGCGATTATTATAAAAATCAGCTACGTATATATTTCCTGAAGCGTCTACATCAATTCCCTGAGGTCTATTAAAACTTGCATTTGTGCCTGTACCATTCTGCCAAGATGCATTCCCACTTCCAGCTACAGTATTCACAATTTGCCCATGAGCGAAACAAAAAAATATGATAGATAATATTATGTACTTAGTTCGCATTAACAACGCTATCCTCAAATCCTCGAATTAAAATCGGTTGATCATCTGGATCAACAAGCTCACAAGTGGTAGATGATATATAACACGAATCATCCTCAATACGATCAAATTTTAAAGTATCAGAACCCTCTACCAAGGATCGGAATTGAAGAGTGGCCAAAAGAAGGTTATTTCCAGCATTGAGCCCACTAGAATCAACGCTAATAAATACAGAAACTATTTCAACCTTTCCCTTTGACGAATCATCAACAAAAAACAGTGGGGCTGGTCCGGTACTGACATCACCATTAATAGCTTTGACGAACTCTAAAGCATTTGGATCATATGTAACAACAGCTTTCGCGCCACCAATATATGCACCACTATCTGCGTCCTCCAAAATAAAAATATCTGTTGAGAATATCGTTCCAATGCTCACATCTGAAATTCTGGGTGAAATGGAAAAGGCGGGGAGCCCGCACTTCAGTAAGTCAGAATCGAGTGGGTTATTTAGCTCACTTTCAAGGTCAGTTAGATCATTAGCGCATCCCGATAACATAAGAGCAAGGAATAAGATGTATTTGAAATTATATCGCATCAAAAATACCAATTTATGTTAACGGTATTCCTGAAAGGGTTGTAAGAAAACCTGATAAAGTCTTCATATACAATTTGATCATCTTTTTTGTCAGCAAAGTAGGCATGGGCTAAACTGGCTCCCCAAACTCCCAATGCGGAAATACTAAAAACAAATAGGTTTTCATTTACTTTCTCCAAATCCTTTTCTATACCATTTAAAATCTCAACATATTTTCGAATGGAATCTGCCCGGGTCTGAGTACTGTATATGTTTAAGTTATTTTCCTTATCGCTAGTAAACTTATCCAATTGAGACTGATTATACAATGCTAGACCTAAAAAACTTATCTCTAAACCCATGAAAACCACCCCATAGAATGTATTACCTCTATGAATGGATCCCAATCCAGGAAATAATAATGATCTTATCAAGGCATCTTTTGGGGTCCTTAGTTTCAAAAGACTGAGAACACGAGGATCGTTTCTCCCGAGTCTTTTTTTCGTTATTAAAATTTCTGGTACCTTTTGCCAAAACATTTCCCACGCTAGAATCTCCATTTCAAGTGCAACATCTCCAAGATCACCTTTAACATTTATTTTTTTTGAACGTGTGGTTAATCGAGAAGCCACACTAACCATATTCATATCAATTGTAAATGTACTATCCGCCACTTTAATCAATTCGCCTGAGCAAATGTAATCAACATCCAAAATCTGTCCTATATCAGCTAAGCACTGAGCTGTTACACATTTTAAGGTTTTTAGACCTTCTCTTTTCATGATTTTGTTAACTGTCTTCCGACTAACCTGTCTTGCTATTGCGCTTAGATTAACTTGTTCTCTCATACGATTTGTGATATTTATTGCCTGTTTATTGGTAATTCCATAAGGCCTAAAATCTAGGATAGCAACAGTTTGGTCGGGTGCTTGCCCTATTGCCAAATTCATTATAACAAGATATGAAGTAATTGATGTGAGATATACAGATCTCAACATGACGATTTATAAGATATTTTTTTCAATGTATAGGATGAGGGGAATACTAGAATTTCTAAAAAAATATTTAGTATTTTTTAACTAAAGATTAAAACTCATAGCCAAAGGAGACACCAGCATCAACCCATCCAGTAGTACCATCATTTTTTTGCACAATATTGGCTCTTGTCGTTAACCTTATTTCAAAAGCCTCTATGTGCGGTTCTAAAGATTCTGGCACATCAAAAGAGTCTGTGATATAACCTCCTACAGGAAGATCCAGGCTTCCACCAGCAATAAATCCTGTACCAGCATGGAAAACACCCGTTGCTGCAGTAAGACTAATGGAAACATCTCCTATAAAAAGACCACTATTCGCACCCACCTGAAATGCTGTTCCGCCAAATTTTTGGTCATTTACCGATCTCCGAAAAATATAATTAAATATCTCTAGATTTAGATTGATGAAAAAATCACTGGCGTAGTAACCGAATGGAGTTCCAACAGAAAGACCAACGACAGGTCTGGAAAGATCATAGTGATCAAACGAAGAGGCTTTCAAAGTAGGATAACCAGTATATAAGTTGATACTATAATTCGGTACGATACCATACTCGTATTCATCGTCTTCTTGGAGCTCTTGACTCCAAAGGATTGAAAGAAAAAAAAACAAAGGTGCTATAATTGATTTTTTTATCATGAGAATTCCCGATTCCTTATTGGTAAATCTAATATCAATTTAGAAATCAAACTAAAAAAACATCGATCTAAACACAATGTTAAATTTTTCAAAAAAGGTGAGGGATATTTTTTTAAAGACTTTCAATGAAATTCAAATTCCCATGTAATACTTTTTTGTAATTTTAGCTGATAAAATTGGGATAGTTTAAATAACTATTTTTTTACTTAAAAATGATATGATATACTTAGTTCCGGTGCAATAGGTAGATTAATTTTTAAAAATACAAAATCAATTATTGTTAATCATATTTGTAATTGTGAACAACCTTTTTATATACTTGCTTCACATTCTATTATCGGATTAGGCGGGTTGTGATAATTTTATAGATCGAAAAATTAAACTTTTTGAACAGCATTATTTGTGAGCCTCGTAAAAGAAAAGGCTCCAAAGGAGCCTTTTCTGAACGAGTACCCGGGGCC
>MDSY01063251.1_pt1 | contig 11555 bp, 10 predicted proteins | sample 811131 | NCBI WGS metagenome assembly MDSY01 (sample SAMN05326643, study PRJNA326480) | marine metagenome | isolation source: seawater | place: Atlantic Ocean: South West | collected 2010
TAAAGTTTTTTTCATGGCATTGGAGAAAGCTTGGTAAAAAAAATTGCGATGCAGGCGTAAGATGGAAAAGAATATTTAGACCAATTCATTAAATGAAAAGTAAATTAAAATATATCAATAAGTTAGAACAAAAAATTAACTATAATTTTAATAATAAAGAATTGCTAGAAGAAGCATTAACTCATTCAAGTTTTAAAAATAAATCTAATTCAAATCAAGAGAGATTAGAATTTTTAGGAGACAGAGTTTTAGGTCTTGTTATTGCGGATTTCCTTTTTAAAAATTTTTTAAAAGAAAGAGAAGGTGTTTTGACTAATAAGTTTCGTTACTTAATCCAAAATAAACAATGTACGAAGATTGCAGAAAAACTAGATATCATTAATTATCTTCAACTTGGTAATTCTGAAAAAGATAAAATATCTAATTCAATTTTAGCAGATTCTATAGAAGCTCTTTTAGGGGCTATTTATCTTGATGGGGGATATGATAAATCTAAAAAAGTAATCTTATCTTTATGGGATGAATATTTAAATAATGAGGAAATATTCAACGCAACTGTGAGTTCAAAAAATATCTTACAAGAGTATTTACATGCCAATAGTTTCTCGGAAGCTGATTATTTAGTTATTTCTAAAGATGGAGAAGATCATAGGCCTAGCTTTTTAGTTGAGGTCTCTGTAGATAAGATTGGAAAAGCAAATGCTTTCGGAAAATCTATAAAGGAAGCAGAAATTAATGCTGCTAAAAAATTTATTGATGAGTTTGAAATTGAATAAAATAAGTAAATCAAATATTGTTGTCAGTATTATTGGTCCTAGTAATTCAGGAAAATCAACATTATTAAATAAAGTTTTAGGCGAAAAGGTTTCGATCGTAAGTCGAAAAGTTCAAACTACTAGAATGGGATTAAGAGGAATACTCAATAATAATCAAACTCAAATTATCTTTATTGATACTCCTGGTTTATTTGAAGCTAAAACTAATTTTGAAAAAGCGATGGTCGAAAATGCATTTTCTAATTTAAATGATGCCGATCTTATTTACTTTTTAATAGATGGATCAAGAAAGTTAAGCAATTTTGATAAAAAAGTTTTGAAATATTTTAAAAACTTTAAAAAGGAAGCTTTTCTTATAATTAATAAAATTGATCTAATTGAAAAAAAACAATTACTTGAAATCACAAATATTATTAATTCATATTTTTCGTTTAAAAAAACATTCTATATTTCTGCAAAAAATAAGGAAGGGATAGATGACTTACTATTAGAGACAAATCACGAGGCCGATTCTGAAGGATGGTTATATCCAGAGGATCAATACACAAATCTTCAAAGCGCCATTCTTTGTGAAGAAATAACTAGAGAGAAAATATTTAATCATGTCCATGAGGAGGTTCCTTATGGTTCAATAGTTAAAACTGATAGCTGGTCAGATAAGAAGAAAGTTTTAAAAATAGGTCAAACTATCTATGTTAAAAAAAATAATCATAAAGGAATTATTCTTGGAAAAGAGGGTTCAAAAATTAAAGAAATAGGCACTGCTTCAAGAATTGATTTAGAAAAAATATTTAATAAAAAGATATTTTTAAGTTTAGATGTCAAAGTAGATAAAAATTGGGATAAAGATCCAAAATATTTAAATAGATTAGGCCTTGAATTGAAGAAAAGATAATATGCAATTAAATGATACTGCCATAGTCTTAAATACCAGAAAATATAATGACAGCTCGATAATAATGAAAGTTATTACTGAAAATAATGGTATTTATACTGGCCTGGTTAGAATAAAAAAAAATCAGGGTGGTTTTGGAGTAAATATCACAGGAAATAAACTAAATTTAATATGGAGAGCTAGACTATCTGAACATTTAGGCTTTTTTACAACTGAATTAAATAAATCCAGAGCTCATGAAATTATGAGAGATCAAATATTCTTATCAGGCATTAATTTAGTTTGCTCTCATCTTGATCTTTATCCCGAAAGGGAGCCCTGCCAAAATATTTATATAGAATTTGATAACTTAATTAATGATTTTAATAAAAAAGAGAAGATTTGGATAAAGAAACTTATTGAATTTGAGTTTAATTATCTAGAATTTATGGGATTTGGAATTGATTTATCTGAATGCGCTTTAACAGGAAAAACTGACTCATTAGAATGGGTTTCACCAAAATCTGGTCGGGCTGTAAATTCTAAGGCTGGTAAGAAATGGTCAAAAAAACTTCTTAAAATACCTCCTTTCTTATTAGATAAAAAAATAGATGCAAATAAAAATGATCTTATTGATGGCTTAAATTTGACGGGTCATTTTTTAAGAAAACAAATTTATTCTGATTTAAAAAAAGACTTACCTTCTTCAAGAAAAAAAATAATTGATTCACTAAAAAATTAGGAATCTATGTATAAATTTTCTGATACAAATGAATTTAATAGATCAATATAAAGATATAGAAATAGTTGATGCCCTTGAGGAAAGGTACTTAGCTTATGCTTTAACAACAATAATGGATAGAGCTCTTCCCGATGTAAAGGACGGTCTAAAACCAGTGCATAGGAGACTTCTTTATGCAATGAGACAACTAAATTTATCTCCAACTTCTTCATTTAAAAAATCTGCAAGAATAGTAGGGGAGGTAATGGGAAGATTTCATCCTCACGGCGATCAAGCAATTTACGATACATTGGTAAGATTAGCTCAAGATTTTTCTGTAAGATGGCCATTAATTAATGGACAAGGTAATTTTGGTAATATCGATGGAGATAATGCTGCTGCAATGCGTTATACAGAATCTAAATTAACTTCAATTTCTGAATTATTACTATCTGGAATTGATGAAGATTGTGTTGATTTTAGATTAACATATGATGAGGTTGATAAAGAGCCCACTGTTTTACCAGCAAATTTTCCGAATCTTCTTGCAAATGGATCATCAGGCATTGCTGTTGGTATGGCGACCTCGATACCTCCGCATAATGTTGAAGAGATTTGCAATGCATCACTCCATCTTATTAAACATAGAAATATGCATTTTGATAAATTAATTGATCTTATCCCTGGGCCTGATTTTCCTACTGGAGGGGAAATTTTTGAATCTAAAGATTCAATTCTTAATATTTATAAAACAGGAAAAGGAAATATAAGGATAAGAGCTAAATGGTTAATTGAAAAAGAAAAAAGAGGAGTGTGGAAAATTGTTGTTAATGAAATACCATATCAAGTAAATAAAGGTAAATTAATTGAAAAAATAGCTCAGCTTATCATTGATAAAAAAATACCAATACTTGATGATGTACGCGATGAGTCTGATGAAAATGTAAGATTAATTTTAGTTCCCAGAAATAGAGATGTTGATCCCGAACAATTAATGGAGGCTTTATTTAGTTTATCAGACTTAGAAACTAGGTTTTCAGTTAACTTAAACGCAATAAACAACAATATTCCTAAGGTACACAATCTTCGTGATTTGCTTCTTGCTTGGATAGATCACAGAAGGGATGTGCTTGTAAGAAGGAGCACATTTAAATTAAATCAAATTAAGAATCGAATGGAGATATTAAGCGGCTATTTAATTGTTTATGTAAATCTTGATGAAGTGATTAAAATTATTAGAGAAGAAGATGAACCAAAAAACAAATTAATGAAGCAATTTGATTTAAATGAAAACCAAGCTAATTCAATTTTAAATATGCGACTAAGGTCATTAAGAAAGCTAGAAGAAATAAAAATTAAGGAAGAATTTGACTCATTAAAAATAGAGAAATCAATTTTAGGAAAATTAATAAAATCTGAAGATATTCAATGGAAAGAGATATCAAAAGAAATTAAAGAAATAAAAAAAGATTTTTCTAAAAAAACAGAGTTAGGAAAAAGAAGAACAAAAATTAATTATGATGTAGAAATTTTAAATATTGACCTTAATTTTTCCGAACCTACAGAACCTATTACTATTGTTTTATCAAAAGAAGGTTGGATTAAGACGCTAAAAGGCCTTGATCATGATGTTGCTGAAATTAAATTTAAAGATGGTGATGAGTTACTTTTTATTCATGAGACAATGAGCGATGAGAAGCTTTTAATTTTTTCTTCAAACGGAAAATTTTATACAATTGAAGCAAGTCAACTTCCATCTGGAAGAGGGTATGGCGATCCATTAAAACTCCTAATTGATCTAAAAGATGATGATAAAATCATCTCTTTGTATTCTTTTTCACATGCCGGTGAACTAGTTATAGCTTCAAAATATGGATATGGATTCATAGTATCTTTTGAAGATTTAATTTCAAATAGAAAAGCTGGAAAACAAATATTAAACTTATCAAGCGATGATAAGGCTATTAGTTCAGATTATTTAAAGGGAACAGATATTGCGGTTATTGGCGAAAATAAAAAAATGTTATTATTTAAGAGAGAAGAGCTTCCTACGATGTCAAAAGGAAAAGGAGTTAGGCTTCAGAAATATAAAGAAGGATATCTTAAGTCGATTATAAGTTTTAATTTTAATGAAGGATTAAATATTGTTGATAATAATGGAAGAAATAGAAATTTTGATGATATTGATAATTGGTTAGGAAAGAGAGGCCAAGCAGGTAAAAAAGTTCCGAAGGGATTCCCTAGAAATTTTTAATTAAATATATAAGCCGGCAACCATGTTGCTATACCTGGGAATACTGATAGCAACATTAACATCATCATTTGTATAAGAATAAATGGAATTACTCCTTTGTATATGTCTGATGTTTTTACTGAGTCTGGCGCAACCCCTCTCAAGTAAAACAGAGCAAATCCAAATGGAGGCGTTAAGAAACTTGTCTGAAGATTAATTGCCATCATAACACCTAGCCATACGGGATCTATACCCATTTGAAGAATTATTGGAGCTACTATAGGAACAACAACAAAAGTTATTTCAATAAAATCTAAGAAGAAACCAAGTAAAAACATTGATATCATAACTATAAGTATTGCACTAAAGGTTCCTCCAGGAAGATTTGTAAGAAAGTGCTCTATTGTTTCGTCTCCACCCAAGCCCCTAAAAACAAGACTAAAGAAAGTTGCTCCAATTAATATAATAAAGACCATGGAAGTAATTTTAGTAGATGATCTTGCTGCATCAACCAAAACACCACTCAAATACAATTTATATATGCTTAAAATTGTAGAGATTAAGAAGATAACAAAAATTGTTACTGCTAAAAATATATTAAAAGTTTCATAAAGATTTAAATCAACTCTATTAAGCCTTAAATCAAATAAAAAGTTTAAAATCAAAAGACCAATAAATGAAATTGCAGATAGTAATGTTAAAAAATTTTCTTTAACTATTCTATTTGCGGCTAATAAAATGGAGCCAATAGCCCCAACTGATGCTGCCTCAGTAGGCGTTGCAAAACCAGTTAATATTGAACCTAGAACAGCAATAATTAATGCTAGAGGCGGAAATAAGGTTTTGAATAACTTTCTATAGCTTATTTCATTTTCTTCAATCAGAATTTCAGGTGTGGAATCTGGATCAAATATCGCTTTCAAAAATTGATATAAAATGTATAGAGAAACTAGTAATAATCCTGGAAAAAGTGATCCCGCAAATAAATCACCTACAGAAACTGTATCTGGTGAAAAAATTCCCATTTTTAATTGTGATTGTTGATATGCATTTGAAATAACATCGCCAAGAAGAATTAATACAATTGATGGTGGAATTATTTGTCCTAATGTTCCTGCTGCAGTTATTACTCCAGTAGCTAATTTTGGAGTGTATCCATTTTTTAGCATAGTAGGTAATGATAAAAGCCCCATTGTTACAACTGTTGCGCCTACGATACCAGTCGAAGCAGCTAATAATGCTCCTACAAGGGTAACTGAAATACCAAGCCCACCTCTAACATGTCTCAATAATTTACTCATATTTTCTAGTAAATCTTCAGCCACCTTCGATTTTTCTAAAATTGTTCCCATAAAAATAAATAAAGGAACTGCCATTAAAACTTCATTGGTCATTGTTCCGAAAATTCTTTGCGGAATAGCCTTTAAGAATTGTATTGGAAAAACTCCAAAATAGTCTCCAACTAAAGCAAAAATAATTGCAATACCGGCCAAAGAAAAAGCTACAGGAAATCCTAAAAGAAGCACTAAAATTGCTACAGCAAACATTAATAAATCTAAGTATTCTATCATTTTTTTACTTTTAAATTATTAATCGAGTTAAATAAAATAACTATTGCTTGAATAAAAAGTAGAATTGGAAAAATTATCAAAGTTGTTTTATATAAATATGTAGCGTTTAACCCACTAGTTTCAGGCGATCCTTCAAAAATTTTCCAAGATCTAATAACATATGGGTAGCTCATTAAAAATGTAACTATTACAAATGGCAGAAGTAGAATTAATGTGCCTAATATATTGATAATATTTTTAAACTTTTCAGATGATTCTCTATAAAATGAATCAACTCTTACATGTTCATCATGTAATAATGTATAACCTGCTGCTACAGTAAATAATGTCCCATGCATATAGATCATTAACTCTTGAAGCTTAATAAATCCTAATCCAAATACATATCTAGAAAGCACGATTACTATTTGAACAATAACCATAATAATTATTAGCCAAGAAATATATCTACCAATATATTCATTAATTGATTTTAGGATATGCATTAGTCTTCTCTTGAAGCCATATAAGCCAATTCAGAATGTTTAGACCAATTTCTCAACCTTTTTAGATTATCCATAAAAGATAAATAGATTTCATTTGTAATTGGATCTTTGGTTGCAACATCTTCTAGTACTTCATTAGATTTTAGTTTTAATTCATTCATAATTTCTTTTGAAAAACTTCTCATTTGAACGCCATGTTTATTAATTAAAGTATTTAAAGCAATAGAATTATGATGATTAAATTCTGCTAATGTATAGGTATTTTCATGAGAGAATACATTCTTGAATATTTCTCTTTGTGTATTTGTTAATGAATTCCAAGTATCAAGATTCACTCCCGTTGCTAAACCAGCACCTGGTTCATGGAAGCCTGGCCAGTAATAAAATTTAGCAACTTGATAAAAGGCAAATGCTAGATCATTCCATGGTCCAACCCATTCAGTTGCATCAATAGCACCTGATTGAAGTGCCGGATAGATTTCTCCACCAGGAATCGCTACTGCAGCAGATCCCACTCTTCTTAGAACTTCTCCTCCTAATCCGGGCATTCTAATTTTTAGACCTTTCAAATCATCCATAGTAATTATTTCTTTATTAAACCATCCACCCATTTGAACGCCGGTATTAGCAGACTGAAATGAAATCACATTGAACTGAGAGCTTAACTTATTCCAAAGCTCTCTACCTCCCCCATGATCAATCCATGCGTTTAATTCATTTGCCGTCATACCAAACGGAACAGATGTAAAAAAATTAAAACCTATATTTTTACCTTGAAAATAATATTCCGCTCCATTGTACATATCAGCCACACCTATTGAAGCAGCATCTAAGGCCTCAAAAGCCGGAACTAATTCCCCTGCGGCAAAAACCTTGATCTCAATCTCACCTTCAGTTGCTTTATTTATGTGTTTAGCTATTCTTTCGGGCGATGTACCTAGGCCAGGAAAATTTTTAGGCCATGTGTGAGTCATAGTTAATCTTCTAATGCCTTTGGAAATTGCTGGTTTCGCTAAAGTGCTGGACAACAATATTGATGAAGCCCCACCAATTAAAGCATCTCTTCTTGTAAATTTAATATTTCTTTTATTTTTGATTTTCTTTTTCATAGTTTATCCATTCACCATTAATAAGAATTTCTGAAGAAATAAAATCTTTCTTATATTCCATTTCCTTACAACCACTTATCCAATAACCCAAATATATTAATTCTTTGTTATATTTCTTACTAAATGCAATATGGTCAAGGATCATGAATTTACCTAAAGAATATTTTTTTAAATAAGGGCTATAAAAAGAATATACCATTGATAACGCATCATCTAAATAATCAGTTATACAGGAGGAAATTAAAATATTATCTAATCTATATTCGATAATTTTTGTTTCTATACCAGAATTTCTAATCATCGAATAATAATCAGCAAAAATCATATCGTTCATCTCACTATCAGGATGCTTATAATTTAAATATTCTTTAAATAAGTAGAATTGTTCATAGGTAGCTTTTTCGGTAATATTTCTTTGAAAAATTTTTCCTTTATTTAAAATTCTTTTTTGGTTCTTGGTTGTCTTAAAACCATTAATTTTTATTCTAATTGGTATACACTTATTACAGCCTTCGCATACTTGATTATAAAGGATGTTTTGGCTTCTTCTAAAACCCTTTGATATTAATAGGTTATAAAAATCTTGGTCCTTAGATCCTTTAATAAAAGTAAATAACTTTCTTTCCTTTTGATCAGGCTGATAAACACATTCAGTTGAGTCTGAAAGATAAAAATCTTCTTTATGATTATTTTCTAATTTATTCAATTTAATAACCCAAAAAACTAATCATAATTGTATAGCTTAACCACATTAATAAAACTAGTGGGATTCCTGCTGTAAGATAATCTTTAAATTGATAATTTCCTGGACCCATAACTAATAGATTTGTTTTGTAACCAATAGGTGTGGCAAAAGAGCAATTAGCTGCAAAAATTAAACAGTAAATAAATGGTTCAGGTTGAATATTAAAATCACTAGCAAGGTTAATTGCTATTGGTGCAAACAATACTGCAGTTGCGTTATTGCTTAAGAAGTTTGTAATTACTGCAATAAAAATAAAAAATAATGATAATACCGTTATCATATCAAAGTTTATTAGAAGATTTTTTAATAATTCAGCAATATAAAGTGCTCCTCCTGTTTCCTGAAGGGCCGTAGATAACATTATAGATGAAGCAACTAATAAAAATATTTTTGTATCGAGAGCAGATACAGCATCCCTTATAGTTAGAACATTTGTTAATAACATTAGAATTACACCAAGTAATGCGGCTACTGTAATGTTTAGTAGGCCTGTAGCAGCAGATAAAATTGTAACTGCAAAAATGATTCTCGATCGAAGAATAAATTGTTTAGCAGGCAGATAAATAGCAGACCATTCTATCGGGAAGATTTCTTTTTTTCCTCTTAAGTTTTTAATATCTTCTTCTTCACCTTTTATTAACAGTATATGTCCTGCCTCCATTTTTTGATATCTAGGTAAATTTCGTAAGAATTTTTTATCATTTTTAATTCCGATGATTTTACAGTTCGTTTCTGCTTCAAAGTTAGTTTGTGTTAAATTTCTACCAATAAAAAACGATCTAGGAGTAACTGAAGCTTCGATTAAAACCCCTCTTTCTGATGAAAAATTATTATCGTCTATAGAATTAAATATATTGTCATTAGATCTTATTTTTTCGGTGAGTTGATTTTTTGTAATTTCAAGAACTAACTTATCGCCAATTTTTATTTCAATATCCTCAAAAGGAGGTAGGATTTTTTCACCATCTCTTAATATTACATTTACTGCCGCATCTTTAATATCAGATAGAATTCCAGAGGTAAATTTTTTACCAATTAGGGGGTTTTCTTCGTTAACAGCAATTTCAACCAAATAAATTCTACCGCTTTCAAAATTTTCTTTGTTATCCTCAACAATATCTTTATTCTTTTTTTCAAGAATTCTAGGTAAAATAAAAATTGCATAAATAAAACCTACCGAAGCTAAGATTATTCCTTGATTTGTGAATTCAAAAAAACCAAGCTCACGCCCAATTAGAGTAGATGTAGTCCCTGAAACTAGTAAATTTGTGGATGATCCAATTAATGTTGTCATACCTCCTAGTATTGAGACATAAGAAAGCGGAATTAAGATTGATCGTGAAGATACATCCATTTGTTTACTAATAGCTATTATTATTGGAATAAACATTATAATAATAGGTGTATTGTTTAATGTTGCGCTTAAAATAAAGACCAAGAGCATAATTCCGTAAAATTTATAAAGTGTATTTTTATCTCTATCCCCCGATAACCAAACAGCTATATCTTCAAGAGCGCCCGTAACTAGTAAACCATGCCCAATAACCAGCAAGCTCATTAAAGCTATTAGCGCTGGATTAGCAAATCCTTGTAACAATAAATTAATATTTATTGGCCCTCCTGAAGAAAGTCCTAAAATAGGGCTATTTTGAAAGACTAATAAAAGAACAACAATTGAAAATAAAGAAATTATCTCCATTCTTATTTTATCTAATGAATACAATACCATAGTAAGCAATGTTAATCCAAAAACTATCCACATGTAAAATTCTTGTGTCATCAAGAAATTTCTCCCAAATCTTTAAAGCTAACCTTATAAATCAAGTCATGTATACAGGCTCTTTTGTCATTTAATAAAGGGTAAATAAAGTAAGTTAAAGTAATTACTCCAATGGGAAGAATTGCAAAGAAAAGAAGAGAATGAATAAAAGCATGTTTTTTTGTTAAATTATCTCCTTTTTTAAGACATAGATTGAAATTCATGATCATCATCCCATATGTCGCCTGTCTTTTACTTCCTAAGGTTAAAATAAAATATGATGAAAAAACTACAGGAATGACAAAATAATATGAAATGTAAAATAAATTAAAGATAAAGAAATTAATAATCATAATAACTAAAAAAATTAGCAAAGATAGGTTTATGACAATAATTATATCAATTATTGATGCTATAAACCTTCTAAATAGTTGCCTATCAAATTCTGTAATTTCCATAGATATAATTTTAATTAAATTAAAATATAATTAATAGTATAAGTTTCTTATTGATTTTTTATAAGGCTTAAAATGCATTTATCTTTTAATAAGAGTCAGTTTATGGCTTTTGCTCATCGAGGAGGTACGGAATTTGCCCCTGAAAATACTTACGAAGCTTTTTCTTCTGCTGTAGAAATTGGTTATAAGTATCTTGAAACAGATGTTCATCCTAATGCTGACGAAAAGTTAATGGCTTTTCATGATTCTACCTTAGACAGAGTAACAAATTATATAGGAAAAATTCGGGACTTCACTTCGCAAGAATTAAAAAAAATTAGAGTTTATGATAAATTTCATATCCCTTTTTTAGATGATTTATTGGATTCTTTTTCTCAAAATTATTTTTCAATAGATATGAAATCAGATGAAAGTGTAAGACCTTTAATAAAGGTGGTTAAAAAAATGAATGCTGTTGATAGAGTATGTTTTGCATCATTTAATCAACAGAGATTGGATTATGTCCGTGAAGAATTTAATAATAAGTGCATTACATCAATGGGGCCAAAAGAAATAGCAAAAACTAAATTATGTTCAATATTTAATATAAAGCATAATGTTTTGCCTTTGTTATCTTCGCTTCCAATTAAAAGATATAAGATTGGGTTGTTAAATAAAAAGCATATAGATTTTTTAAAATCATTGAACATTAAAGTAATTGCATGGACCATAAATGATGCAAATGAAATTAATAGACTCATAGATTTAGGAGTAGACGGAATAATGACTGACAATATTTCAGTTTTAAAAGATATTTTAGTTAAAAAAAATCTTTGGCAACAGTA
>MDSY01091964.1_pt1 | contig 11552 bp, 5 predicted proteins | sample 811131 | NCBI WGS metagenome assembly MDSY01 (sample SAMN05326643, study PRJNA326480) | marine metagenome | isolation source: seawater | place: Atlantic Ocean: South West | collected 2010
ATGGTGTAGATAATGCCAGCATAGGTTTTGATCAAGTCCGGATACCTAGAACATATATGTTAGACTCAACATCTACAGTATCAAAAGAAGGTGTTTTTCAGAGTCAAGTAAAAAGCAAGCGCGGCAGATTCTTAACGCTCGCTGACCAGCTATTGAGCGGGCGCCTGTGTATTGCATCGATGACATTAGGCAGCACAAAAATATGTTTAGATACAGCAATCCGTTATTCAAGCTCAAGATTAGCCGTTGGACCCCATGGGAAGAGCGATACGCCGATAATGGATTACCAACTACAACAAAGAGCCTTAATTCCTTTATTGGCAAAAACTTTTTCGTATAATATGGCACTCAATCATACCAAGGATTGTTTTGCAGAGCTTGACAAGGAGGGAAGCGATTCGATGGAAGTCCTCCTGCTATGCTGCGTAATGAAAACACAAATTTCTTGGCATGCTGAAAATACTGCAACTACGAGTAGGGAAAGATGCGGGGGTCAAGGATTTTTGGCTGCAAATAGGCTAGGCGAAGGAATTGTGGGTGGACATGCTGGAATTACGGCAGAAGGTGACAACCGTGTTTTGATGCAGAAAATTGCCAAAGAGCTACTCGGAAGAGCCGATAAAAGTCAGCTCGCTAAACAAAAGGCATTGACCTTTCTTCCGGGCTTTTTAAAAAGGATGGTTCAAGGGACAGGTAATGGAAGTCTCTCAGATGCTTCTTTTCTTCTCAGCATCTTAAAAGCAAGAGAAAGTCATTTGCTTGCTGAGCTCGCTTTAAGCCTGCACACCAAAAAGAAACAAGGAAAAAGTCTTTATGACGCCTGGATGTTTGAAGAGTCTGATTCCATTCAGGCATTATCGCAAGCTTATTCAGACCGTGTTGTTTATGCCGCTTCTCTTGAAACCTTAAAAAACTGCGATAATGCATTGAAGCCAATTCTTGAAAAGCTATTTGTATTGTCTGCATGTGATTGGATATCGGAAGATTTAGGTTGGTTTGTCACACATAAAGTGCTTTCGAAAAAAACGGGTAGAGATCTCTCTAAACGCATGATAGAACTATGTGCAGAAATTGGTCCGCATGCATTAAGTTTAATTGATTCCTTCGGAATTCCTGAACACATGCGCCATGCGCCAATTGCTGGAGATTGGGAAAAATATAATGAAACGGACAACTTCGGAGAGTTACTCTCTGAGTTACAAAATAAATCTAAGGTGTAGACACAAAAAAGCCCCCATTCCTGGAGGCTTTCTCATTACGTAATAAAGATTTTACTTCACTTTAAAGAGTTTATCAGCAATCAGTGTGCTGCCATCTTCTCCTAAAAGGCGATAGAAGTAGGTTCCATTACTGAATCCTTCAATATTAATTTGAGTCAGCTCTCCAACGATATTTGAGGTCATGACCTCTTTTCCTACAATATCCATCACCACAAGTGATTTTACATTTGGATGCGTGACATAGAAATTAACTAGGGAATTTGTTGGATTTGGATAAACCGAAACATAATTTGCATAGTTCTCATCTATACCCGAATCATCTTCATCAACGGTTACAGAGTTACACGTTGTTTTATCCGCACATTCTGTGCTCACAGTCAAACAAACGTCGTATGATCCTGGCAGAGCATAGCTGTGCTGCGGTGAGGTAGCATTACTTGTATTCCCATCTCCAAAGTCCCAAGTATATGAACCAGCAGATGAGGTGTTGTTGAATTGTACATTTAAGAAGCTGATATTCGATGAAAAGCTCGCTTGCTCTGCAGCAGGCTCTTGAACATTAGCAGCACTTGTAGTCGCACAACCGTTGGCGTCTGTAACAGTCACCTCATAAGTACCTGCACCCAATGCATCCCAAAAATTTGAGTCTGGACCTCCAGTCCATTGGAATGTATAACCTGATGATCCTGAAGGAATGGCTTGTACTGACCCATCCGTCAAACCGTTGCAAGAGATATCCATAGCCTCAATTGTAACGGATAAATTCACGTCATATTCAAGTGAAAAATTGATGGTGGTATCACAACCTGCATCAACATCTGTAATGACAACACTGTAATTTCCGGATCCTACATTTGAAACATTTGAACTGCTACCTAAGTTTGAAGACCAATTATAGGTGAAATTTCCTGTTCCACCACCGACGCTTACAGAAAGAGAACCGTTGTCATTTCCACTACATGCCGGATTTACTGTAGAACTAACCACATCTAGGCCGCATGTAATTCCTGAGAGTATATCCACGCAATAATCTTCTACTTCTCCCCATTGGAATCCGTCACATACTTCAGGTAGCTCCGTTTGTCCACCGACATACGCCATTTGAACTCGCATTCTAGTAGTTCCTAAAGGAGTTCCTGCAGGTATCGTTACCTGTCCAATAACATTTGCAGTTTGATCTGCAGCTCCCTGATCAAACAACAATTCATCTGCACCAAATTCACCATCTTGATCTAGGTCAATCCAAATTCTAGATTGCTCATCATAAAGCGTTCCTCCCCAAGCTACTTCAATATCAATGTCATAGGTGTTATCCACATCGAGCTGGATAGGATTCCCGGTATAGTTTCCATAACCATTATCGTTTCCAGATTGGTTGGTATAGGTGTCTATTGTAAATGATTCAATCCATTCGTCCACTCCGTCAGATGCTGCATTTGTGCAGTATTGGTTGTCGATGCAAGCACCACAACCTAAGGTTGCAAATGTCTGAATCGAGGTAGGGTTTGAGATATCCCCTCCACAATTTGATTCTAAGTAAAACTCATACTCCGAACAGCTATTTAGTCCATTTAAAGCGACAGGAGATGTGATATCTAGCTCAGGTATCCAGTTGTTGCTACCGACTTCTCTCCAATAAAGATTTGTTACATCCGCTTCAGATTGGGCAGTGAACTCGACATTCGCATCGTTTTCTGCGACATTTGATGCAGAGACAGCACTTGGACCGAAACAAATCGACCCATTGCATCCTACTGCCATCAATTCATCAAGTGTATTTCTTGAATTTAGTCTTCCTCCAGTTACAAACTTATTCGCTAGCTGAGATTTAGGATCTGTCCCATCCATCATTGCCTGTAAAACCATATCTGCGCCCATTTAAGGATTTGCAATTACAGTATTCATAAAGTCTGCACAAGGAATAGAATAGGCAAGTCCAATAACTCCGGCCGTCAAAGGACAAGAAAAAGATGTTCCAGTAGTAGATGTCGTTCCATTCGTCCCGGCCGTTGTTACAACATTGATACCCGGCGCTCCAAACTCTATGGTCGTTGCACCGTATCCGCCTGCAGTATTATCATTGTGGTCTGTTCGACCCACACCAATCATGTATGGAGTGTCACATGCAGTCGGCATATCACCTGCTGTATCTACATTCAGATTTGAGTTGGTGGTTGCTCCGACATTAAGAATGCCGGCTTCTCCCATTGTCGTATAAAAGTTACACCATACTGGGTGGTTGTTTGGATTCTCTCCATCGATTCCCCATGAAGAACTTGTAGCAACAACAAAGGCTCCTTGCGTTCCACCTGAGTTATTCCACAGCACTCGCATGTCATATGGATATTGATAAGCTTGAATGGCATTTGCATCAGTATTGATACTGTAGCCACCTACAACCATTAATTTCACATCCCAGTTCGCACCCACAACGTTGAGGCCATTATTTCCCTTAGCACCGATCATACCTAAGCAATTTGTTCCGTGGGCTCCTGTTCCGTAGTTGTCATTATTCTGAAGGGGGTTCCAGCCATTGTAATCATCAACATATCCGTTTCCATCATCGTCTATGCCATTATTTTCAATTTCATTTGGATTCTCCCATCTGTTTGGAGATAAATCTTGGTGGTCTAGATTTCCACTTTCAATAAGACAAACAACGATGTCATGACCTGAAGCGGTTGTTCCTCCTGTGGTGATATCCCAAGCTAGGTCTGAATCAATATCAGCATCTGCTGTTCCGCCTGTTTGTCCCGTGTTGTTGTGGTGCCATTGGCTTGTAAAGGTCGCGTCATTGGGTATGGTCGACCTCATTTTTAGATAATAATTGTTTTGTGCCAATTGGATTTCATGCTGCCCATAAAACCAATCAATCATAGATTCATGTGAAATAGAATTTGGATCAAAATTCAATTGCCAAATGTGCGAAGTTGGAGAAAGTTCCTGAGCAATTTCTAGCTTGAAGCTTTGAGGAGCCCTTGCAACAAGGTCTCTTATGTTGGCATCATTAAAGATTTGGATGATGACATCTCCCGGCACATATGGATTATTTTGCGGTTGGTTTTCAATTGTATTTTGAGCGAATACAGCCGAAATTACGAGTGTAAAAAATAGGTTGAGATAAAGTTTCATGTGTTTAGTTGATTTATTTCCCCTAAAATATTAAATCTATCTCAGAATAAATAATAATCTATGCAAAAGGTTTGTGCCTTAAATCAAGTGTAGATGTGCATTTTATGTGCAACGGAAATATGATTTACCAGCTAATAGGAAAGTAATCTTTTAGAAATTGACCGCTCCAATGTTTCCCTGAATTTATGCCATCAATAAAAGGATCACAAACGCGTGCGGCACCATCCACAATATCCAAAGGTGGCTGGAAATCATGAACTTCTTCTTTGAATTTTGCAAGCTCAATCGGATCCTCATCCGTTACCCAACCTGTATCAACCGCATTCATGAAAATTCCATCTTTAGCCAGGTCACTTGCAGAGGTGTGGGTAAGCATATTTAAAGCTGCTTTAGCCATATTGGTATGCGGATGTCTGTCTTCTTTTCTGAAGGTTTGAAACTTTCCTTCCATCGCTGACACATTCACAACATGCTTCTTTCCGGTATAGTCTTTTCTCATCAAGGCTGTAAGTCGATTACACAAAACAAAAGGTGCAATTGAATTTACAAGTTGAACTTCCATCATTTCAACAGGCTCAACTTCTCCGATTCTTAGGCGCCAACTGTTGGTCTTTCTTAAATCTACTTGCTGTAAATCAGCATCTAGCTTTCCTTCTGGAAAAACTTCCGCTGCCTCATTCGAGTTGTCAAATTTGTAGGGGATTTGAGAAAGCTGAGCTGAAGCTTTTATTCCGATCCCAGGTGTTTGCGCATTCCAACCGACAGCAAGAGCCTTTTGGTGTTCTGAGCCTGATGAACTAAAATGATCTATTTCCTTTAAGCATTGGCGATGATGCTGCAACAATTTTTGAGCTTTTCCATTGTGCGCATCGAAGGGTAGGTTTTCCATTTCCATTAAATGGCTGTAAAAAGTGGCAGGCCTTCTGACCGTTTGCGCTGCATTATTAATTAAAATATCGAGCCGCTCATATTTCTTTTCAACGTACGTAGCAAATAATTCTACACTTGGAATATGTCTTAAATCAAGTCCGTAAATATGAAGCCGGTCACCCCAAACTGAAAAATCTTTTTCCTTCGAGAAGCGAATAGCGGAGTCCGCCGGGAATCTAGTGGTAGCTATAACGGAGGCGCCTGAACGCAGCATCATTAATGTTGCATGGTAGCCAATTTTTAATCTCGACCCCGTAATTAGTGCTACTTGACCCGTCATATCACAGCGCTGGAATCTTTTGGTATAATTGAGGTCTCCACATGTAGTGCACATGGCATCATAAAAATGATGTATTTCAAGATATTTTTTTTTACAGACATAACAGTTCTGTTCAGAGTTTAGAAATAGTTTTTCTTTTTTCTCTTTAGGTAATGCAATTTGAAGTGGAGCTTGAAAAACATCTGAGCGTCTTGCGCTTCTTATGCTTGAGGCCGCTCGAGCTTTTTTGTTTACAGCGTCTATGGCTTGCTTCTTGGCAAGCTTTACGCCTTTATTTCTTTTTTTTCTCTCGATGCGATCTGGCCTGCTAATTTCTCCTGCGGCTTTCATTAATTGAACACGCTGTTCTTCCGAAAGTTGAACGAGCTGGTCCCCATTTTGAGACAAGTATTCCAAAACAGAAATGCAATTTTGTATGTCCTGCGATGCTAAAGTATCTTTTTTCTTCTCTTTTTCTTTCATCTATAACTGTGAAGGCTTCACGATGTAAAGGTAAGAGTGTTTTAGACTAATAAGTGAAATCTATTTTATTGTTTTCTTTTCATGTTTTGTATCTTGCAGTATGCTCAAACTATTTATTTGCTTAATGCTGCTCGCATCAACAGCTGTAGAGGCTCAGACACAAGGTAGCTATTACCATGACGGTGAAGAACGAAGTTTTGTGTTTTACGTGCCATCTTCATGGGACGCTGCTCAAGATTTTCCTTTGCTCATTGTTTTACATGGTTTGACGCAATCAGGAAATGGCATTATGAACATCACCGGCTTTAATGATATTGCAGACGTGAACAATGCCATCGTTTGTTACCCAGATGGTCTGAATGCCTCTTGGAATGCCGATTTAAATTCCGTGAATTCTGAGGTTGACGATCTTGGATTTATTGAATCCTTAGTGACCTATTTCGAGACAAATTATAATACCAATCCTTACCGCAGATACCTTTGTGGTTTTTCAAATGGCGGTTACCTGAGTCATAAAATCACAAGTGAGTCCGATATGTGTTTCGCAGCGATAGGAACGGTTGCTGGGGGTATGACGAGTACAACGTTTACAAATTTTAATCCGATCTTTCCGACCTCAGTACTCCATATTCATGGAACGGCTGACGGTATTGTTTCCTACAATGGCGGTGCAGCAACAGGAGCTTCAGTGAATGAGGTGATGTCCCTATGGCGAAATTACTTGTCCTGTGATGCCGAGCCAGCATTTATAGAGATGACAAATACCAATCTTTTGGACTTATCTTATCCTGAAAAATATGTCTATCAAAATTGTTTCGGGGCGTCACTTGAGCATATAAAAGTTATTGGTGGAGGTCACCAATGGCCGGGAATTGCAACCCTGTTTGGTGGCTTAGGTACAATCAATATGGACTTTTACTCGCCTCAGGTAATATGGGATTTTCTCGAAGGGAAAAGCTGCCCCGAAGAGCTAGGAGTCTCTGATTTATCCAATGGTGATTTCAATAAGAAACTTCTGAAAATAGTCGATTGTTTGGGTCGTGAAACAGTCTTAAAGGAAGGAGTTCTTCAATGGCATGTCTATAACGACGGGTCCGTTGAGAAATGTTTTATAGTCCCGAAATAATTTAAAATTAAATATGAAAAACCTACTAGTTATAAGCACTGTTTTATGTGCATTTTCATTTCAAAGTCAAAATGTTTTGATTTCTGAAAACTTCGAAGGCAGTAACTTTCCTGCAGGATGGTCGATCGCCACTAATTCGACAGATGGCGGATGGAATATGGGAACGGCACAAAATTTAGAGAGCGATTGGTGGTCCATCGCCGAACACGGAAACATTATCGGAACAAATGACGATGATTGCGACTGCGACAAAAGCATGGATTATTTGATCACGCCTCCGTTGGATTTTAGCAATGTTGAGGCAGCCGCACTGCAGTTTGAAAATTATTACGACGGAGCGGGGTTTCAGGGAAATACAGAAGTAGCTACGCTAGAATATAGTTTGGACAATGGAGTTTCTTGGATTGTTCTTTCAAGTATTGAAGGCACCGACGATGGAGAATGGGACATGCAGTCTTTTGATTTGTCATCTCTTTCTGGAAATGCGAATGTTCTCTTGGGCTTTCATTACGATGATGATGGGGGTTGGATGTTTGGTTGGGCGATTGATGATGTGCTGATCTTTGAGCCAGTGGGTCTTGATTTGGCATTGACATCTTTAACAGTACCTCAAAATATAAATGTGCCTGAGACAATTCCCATTACTGGAACGGTAACAAATATGGGGGCAGAGACCATTGTCTCCTATGATATTTCATGGGATATAGGAGGAAGCATGTCTTATACCACATCAATTACTAATGTTTCTATTCCTTCATTAGGAACCTACGATTTTACACATCCAGACAACCTAGAAATTTTTAATTCGGGACAAGTATCACTGCAAGTTACGCTCTCTAATATTAATGGTCTTCCTTCTGATGATGTTACCACAAATGATGTTTTATCAATGAACATACAAGCGCTGGAGTATGGAACAATCATAGATGGCGGGGTTGAACGTGAATACATCTATTATCATCCTTCAAGTGCACCAGAAAACTGTCCCTTGGTATTTGTTTGTCATGGTTATACCGGAACTGCTCAAGGAATTATGAATTATTCTGATTTCAATCAGCTGGCCGATGAATATGGTTTTGCTGTGTGTTATCCGCAGGGCACTCAGGACGGCGGTGGGAATACTTTCTTTAACGTCGGCTATGATTTTCAAAACAATCAAACGGTTGACGATGTCGCTTTCTTACAAAATCTGAATAACTATTTTCAAAACACCTATTCTCTTGCTGCAGATAAAGTGTTTTGCACAGGGATGTCTAATGGTGGAGACTTATGTTATATGCTCGCCTGTCAAGCCTCAGAAACTTTTAGGGCAGTGGCGCCAATTGCCGGAATGATCATGCAGGATATTATGGATGATTGTAACCCTTCGAGTGAGGTTTCAATTTTTGAGATACACGGAACCAATGATAATGTTACTTATTATGATGGAGACCCTACAAATCAAGATGGCTGGGGAGCTTATCCTAGCATTCCTGAAACAATGAGCTTTTTCAATAGTTTATTTGGATTGACGCTCCAGAGCTCGGAGAATCTACCAAACACAGATACTAATGACGGTAGTTCTGTTTCATCTGAAAAGTATGGTGCTGAAAATTCTTGTTCTGAGGTTTGGCTCTACACGGTGCAAGGAGGAGGTCATAATTGGCCAGGTGCATACGGTAATATGGATATAGAGGCGAGCCGAGAGGCATGGTTATTCTTTGACCAGTTATGCGAACCAATTACTAATTTATCAGAAACAACTCCTCTTCAAAGTAAGAAACTCGTGCGTGTTTTAGACCTCATGGGTAGAGAGGTAAATAAGAATACCACAGGTTTGGTTTTGTATCAATATACTGACGGTTCTTTAGAACGTGTATTTGTAAACCCCTATTAAATATGGGGTTTTAGCCCTTTTTTGTTCAGGTAAAAGGTTACCTAATACACCATGATTGTTTTCTATCTACGTAGTAATACATAACACTTTCGTTAGGACTACTTAAGGTGCTTTTCGTGTCCTTGTGTATTTTTGATTCCCACCTTATAATTTTTATTCAGGGTCCATCATAGTGTTGCAGATTTGTGTCAACAAAAACAAACAAACAACAAAAACGCACTGATATGCACACTATTAAATCTATTTCATTAACAGCAGCTTTTATAGCTTTATCATTCATTACTTTGGCCCAAGGAGGTTCAAAAATTTGGTTGACAATAACCAACCCATCATACATACCATATACAAATGCATCAGGAGTGCTTATTTCAAATGATTTGGCATTTAACAATGTGATTTCTTCGTTACAAATCACCGAAGTGCAGAGAGCAATTCCTGCTTCCAGGAAATCAGCATTATTGAATGTTTATGAATTGACTTCATATACAGCTAATGTAATCGATATGTATGCAGATTTGACAAATAACGTTTCTGTTGTCAGTCAAGTTGAATACGCCCCAGTTTATGAAACCATGGACGTTACTGATGACTACAATACAGTATTTTCTGAAGATTATGCTTTGGATTTGATTTCAGCACAAGGAGCTTGGGACTATACTACTGGGAACAGCGGTGTTGTACTTGCAATATCTGACCAAAATTATTTTGCAGAACATGAAGAGCTCCAAGGGAAGTACGTCCATTACGACGCGACGAATACTTCTTCTCAAACTCATGGAACGGCTGTCGCAATTAATGCTGCTGGATCTACAAATAACAATCTTGGTAAAAGCTCGATAGGATACAATAGTTCTTTAGCCCTATATAAAATGAATTACAATGAAGTTTTAGCGGCATCTTATGATGGTCGTAGGGTTATTAATCTTAGCTGGACATCAGGTTGCTCATACAATCAGTATGTTCAAGACATCATAAATGAGGTATATCAAAACGGGACGTTCATCGTAGCAGCGGCAGGAAATGGTTCTACATGTGGAGGCCCAGAAAACCTGGTTTATCCGGCTGCTTTTGATAATGTTTTTGCAGTAACAAGTGTTGGACCACAAGACAACCACGAAAGAACAATCGGCGATGCCTCTTCAACACATCAGCACAATGCGAGTGTTGATATAAGTGCTCCAGGGTATGATATAGCGATTACAGCAGCACCTGGATGGTACCTATTTGGAACGGGAAGCTCATATGCAGCACCCTTGGTTACAGGAACCATTGGTTTGATGCTAGATATTAATCCTTGTATGACAAATGCAGAAATATCTTGGGTCTTGAAGAATTCTGCTACAAACATTGAAGCTTTGAACCCCGACTACTCTGGTTTACTTGGAGCGGGACGATTAAATGCTCGTGCAGCAGTTGAAATGGCTCAGAAAATTCAAAAAATTGATTTAGAGGTTTCTTCTTCTGTAACATGTCAAGCAAATAGTGGACAAATTGAGGTCAACATTATTGGTGGTAGTGCTCCATTTACATCGGTTTGGTCAAATGGTGCTACAGAATTGAGTCAAGTAGACCTTGAAGCCGGTCATTATACATTAACTGTTACTGATGCTATGGGTTGTCAGGTTGATACGGTAGTAACTATTGATGAAGTTACACCAACAATCTTTGAAGGGGCGGTACAGCATGTATCTTGTCATGGAATGGCAAATGGCGCGATTGATATCACAATTTTAGAGGGAACCCCTGAATTTATTTTTGCATGGGATAATGGTATGATGACTGAAGATATTTCAGGACTTGTTGCAGGGACTTACAGATTGAAAATAACAAACGGAAATGGTTGTAGTGTATGGGGTAGCTATACGATTGAGCAGTCATCAAATCTTTCAGTAGATTTAGATGTAACACAGCCAACACCTGACCAAGAAGGGGAGATTGATTTAACTGTTTCTGGTGGAGCAGCTCCTTACACATACACTTGGAATAATGGTGAAATTTCTGAGGACCTTTGGGACGTATCTCCTGGTTTTTACGAGGTCACTGTAATGGATGCAAATGGATGTGACGTTGTTACAAACACTTTAGTAGAAGAAATGAATGTTGCCGGAATTGAAAATATGGATGAAGATTTTCAAATAAGTGTTTTTCCAAATCCAACTTCTGATTTTGCAACAGTAACTTGGAATAACGAAGCCATAAATACAATTGAAATTCTAAATGCAAATGGACAAGTCGTTCAGAAAGCGATGGTAGATATGCAGTTCTTCTATAAAATCAAAGGGTTGAATGCTGGAATGTACTTTATCAACCTTTCAGATGGCTTCAATTATTCAAATGTACAGAAGCTTGTAGTTAGATAGAATCAGTTTTGATTTTAATAAATCGAGGCCTCCTTCACGGAGGCCTTTTCTATTTTATTAGCGTTACAATTCCGTTTGAATTTTCAGTTGTATTGTCGTTATATTCAATGATATAGTAGTAAGAAGCGACGGGTAGTTCTTGTCCGTTAAACGTACCATCCCAGGG
>MDSY01095129.1_pt1 | contig 11552 bp, 2 predicted proteins | sample 811131 | NCBI WGS metagenome assembly MDSY01 (sample SAMN05326643, study PRJNA326480) | marine metagenome | isolation source: seawater | place: Atlantic Ocean: South West | collected 2010
CACTCAGTAAGTGTCCACCACCAGAGGATGCGAGATAACCTATTTGAATTGCGGAATTTCCGACTGCCTTATATGTTGAATCAGAGACAAAGTTCCAAAGTCCACCTGTACCATATCCATATTCATTATCATCTTGATGCCAGATATGGTCTATATTATTACCTTCGATGCCACCCATGCCTTCATCAATGTGAGCAATTAATGCATTATTATTAAAATGAATATTTTTTGATGTTATTATTCCAGTTACCTCAAAATTTGCATTTATATCTACGTCCCCACCAAAGGTTGAAACTCCGGTAAAATTAAAACCACCCTGACTTAATTTTAATTTTTCACTACCAGCAACATTTAGTGAAATTTGATCGTTCTCAAAAGCAATTTTTGTATCAGTATCATCAACATGATATATTGAATTTCCTACTCCAACACCACTACTGAGATTTACTAAAGGTGCATTAATATCATTAGAAAAAGTAGAAACACCTGAAACAAATAAATCTTTTGTTGTTGCGAGTCCTGAGACTACCATATTTGCTGTAGTCGTCACCCCACTAATTAATACATTACCATTTGTAATACCAACACCTGTGGATGTCCTTGGATCTGATCCTACTTGTAATTCGAAAACTGGATTATCTGTTTTAATACCAACCTTTGCAGTCGTTGATAACGATCCTGCCTGTGCTACAAATCCATCAGTTGCAATCGCAACTATACCTGATAAATTTCCAGCAGAACCAATAAATTTTGTAGCAGTTATAATTCCACTTGCAGCATCTATAATTATATTTGCTCCCACTGAAACGGCAGCACCAACATTCATACCTGATGTGGTTAAAATACCAGATATATCAGCATTTCCACGTACGTCTAGTGTCTTTGATGGAACAGAGGTGCCAATTCCAACTAAGCCACCTTGAGTAACGACGAAATTATCATCATCTACCTGAACACCGTTCTGAAAATTAAATGACTTTGTATAATTAGACATTATTTCTTTTTAGTTATTTAGTGATTGTTCGAGTGAATCAACTTTTACATTGAGTTCTTTAATAGCTTCAATTAAGAGTGGAACTAATTTTTCATAATCCACTGCCATATATCCACTACTTCTTGTAGTTGTAATACCTGGTAGACCAAGTGCTTCAATTTCTTGTGCAATAACTCCTGTGTGTGCACTTCCATCAGATTTTTTAGTATAGGTATTACCACTGATTGATTTAACTTTTTCAAGTGCTTTTGTTATTGGTGAAATATTATCTTTCAATCTAATGTCAGAAGAGGAAAAAGCGGTTATATCACCAGTAACTAGTAAATCAACATCATCTAAACTTGGATCACCAATTCTCACCGATGTTTGCCTTATGTCCATTCTAAATTCATCATCAACTTCAAATCGAATACCACCACCATCAGCATTTACAAAATTATATAATGTAATTCTATTACTATTATTATTTGCAGTATTTACAATTCTATAATCACCATTACCACCACCCGTTGCAGTATTTTGGATTTCTAAACTATCTTGTGCACCAGCCCATCTTTGAATAATACCATTTACCCCACCAGTGTTCGTAGCAACTATTGCTGGTGTGGCATCAACACCAGTGGTTGCTGATATTTGTCCAGTTACACCTACATCACCAGTAATGCTTGCACCTCCGGCATTAATTGTAAGACCTCCTCCGGTAGATCCTCCAGTTAGTGTCGCACCATTCGCTGTCAGAGCATGTGTTGTTAATGTATTTGTTGTCGCATTAAATGTTAAGTCAACATCTGTAGCAGCAGTAGTCATAGTGCCTGATGTCAAACTTGTTAGAACTAATCTTTGAGTGCCTGATGAATCATCTAAAACAGATCCTACATTTGATATACCAGATCCATCACCAAATATTGTTGATGCAGTTACTGAATTAGCTACAGATACATTTGTTGCAGTTAAGATTCCAGTTACTATGACTCCCGATGCTGTAGTTTCAAATTTAGGATCATTATAATTTTCTTGATCATACCATAATTGTACAGATCCTGCCCCATTAAATTTGGCAATGGACGGATCACCCGTATTTACATTGCGTCTGACATGAAGAGTTGCTGCATCAATGAATAATTCAGTTCCATAATCTCTTATGACTGAGTTAGTATTGGAAGTATGGAAAATCTGAAGATCATTGCCATCACCTAATTGTAATTGTGTATTATCTGGAAGATTTACTGATGATCCAGCACCAATGTTAACTGTTCCAGCAATTCCAACACCACCATCAACAACTAATGCTCCAGTCGTAACATCGTCTGAGTCCTTTTGATCATCTGGTGGTTGTATTTTAACAGTGTTGAATATATTTAATTTTTCATTAAAATTGACAGGTCCATCAAATTGAGACAATGATGTATTTGATTTACCACCCTCTACCAATATTCTTTCTTTAACTGTTACCTCATCAAAAATAACACTTAATCTAGATGGATCAGCTCCAGTAACAGTAGGTATCGGTACGTCAAAATTAACTTCTTCTCCTGTTGCTGCAGATTTACGATTATTACCTATATAAAAATCTCCCTTATCATTCATACCTGTATAAACAACAGCACCTGCAGATCTCTCCTGAGATTGTGATAATAATTCTTCTCTTTCTGTAAGTGTTTTTATTTGAACCTGTGGTAAGGCAGTTGAGTAGTTACCAGGACCATAACCAAGATATTCAAATGTATGACCGGAAGCTCTTAATATTGATGGTCTATGAAACTCTATAGGTAATGGTTTTATTTTTTGAATCAATGATCCATTATCATGAACTGCTGCTGATGTTCCTAAAACACCTCTGATGACTGTTATTGTATCATCGTCTGATCCACTCAAACTATTTTTTGATACTCTCATTATCTCATCATCAATTAAAAGATAAGATCCATAACTAAATCTGTTTAATATACCTGATTTATCATTTAAGAGAGTAATTCTTATCGTACTGCTTGAGACAGTGGCACTTGCTGCTAATTTTCCAAATTCGTTGCCTGAAATAGGAATACCTCTTATTGATAAATTTTCTGCATCAATATCAGATGTGGCATTATTTGCAGAGTAACCATGTTTCAATATAAATCCATTACTCAAGGTGCCATTTGATAAATCTGTTGTTGCAGTGAAGACTGTGGTGCTATTTCGAGACTTAACAATGAATGTTCCTCGATTATTATTACTACTGTCATTAAATTGAAATCTGTTACCCACAACCAATCCATGTGGATTTGTCGATGTGAATGTTGTTAAAGAATTAGATGTTACAGCAGTTGATTGAACTGATGGACTAACAATGAGTGCGTATTGATCTGTGGTGATTTCATTATCACCAGTTGTTCTTGCAATAGCAATCGTATTTCTAGATGGCACCGAAGATAATCTAACATAACTATCTGTTGTTATGCCTGAACCGGTCAATTGAAATGTTAAATTATTAGTTAGACCTGAAAGTAAACTAACACCAAGTCCAACATTATTTTGATCAAACTTATCTTTAATTCTTCTCTGATCATTACCACCACCAGATCCTATGATTGCTTGATCGATATATGCAACACTATTAGGTTGATATCCACTTCCTGGATTGGTTATATCAATATTTACTATCGAACCACCTGAAACAGTAACTGATGCTAATCCTCCATTCCAGTTTGAGTCACTAGCAATACTTGTATTCGTTAGAATTTTTACATTATGGAACGTACCGTTATTAAAACCAGAGGTAACTGAATTTAATTTACCTGTTGAAATACCACTTAAATTATGATTTTGAGAAAAAGTAATAGTTGATATGCCACCAGACAATGGTGAGATACTTGATATGGTTAAACCGATTCCTAATTTTTTACTAACTAAATCATTTGTCTCACGGGTAATACTTTTTTTCAAATCATTTGTATTAACATCACCTAAAGGATTTCTCAAGGCAAATGATCTTGCAGAAAGTGGATTATCATCGGCATTGTCACGATCTAGTTGTGGATATAAATCAACAACATTTTGACCATATTTCAAATCACTAAATTCACCTGAAGATGTATTAACACTATAACTTGCATTTGATGGTATCAAATGATAAATACCATCCTGTTGATTAGGTATATGATCAGATATTTTAATATTTCTGTAAGTATAGATATTAGATTTAAAATCTGTTCTTTCAAATCTTGGTGATGATGTTGCAGTGCTTTTATCAAATGTATTTGTAACTGAGGTTGGAATAATTCTACCAGGATTATATGTAAACGACAAGGAGTCTGGTATACTTTCAACAGTAAAAGATCCATTAAATCCACTATTTGCTGCTCCAACGGGATTTGTTGTGTCAGTTACATTTTTTATGGTAATTGAATCACCAATATTTAAATCATGTGGTTTTTCTGCAGTAATACTGACAGTTGTAGATCCATTAAAAGTACATGTTGATATGAATTTTGGATTTCTATCAAAGAAGAAATCTTCTCTCGTTAGTTCAGTATTACTTGATTTTAAGGTAAGATCAACATCTGTTCGGATACCAGTGCTCGAAGACTCTTGTAATATAAAACCACTCTCTGGATTTTTTGAATTTGTAAGTTCCTTAGGGATAGTGACACGAAGTTTATAAACTTTATCATCAATACTCCTAGTATCATTTATTCTCTTAACAAATGTGGTAGTTGTTCTATCACCAAGACCAACAACACCTCTACTTTCAATTTGTTGGAAAATTGAATTATTGTCAGAAGAAGTGATGTACCAATTAGAGTTATCACTATCAAATTGTATTGGATGTCCAACATCTCCAGATACTTTATCGACTACTCTACTTTTTACTCTTAAATTTTGACCACCTATTACATTTAGTTCAGAACCATTAAGTGCATTTTGTAATGAAGCTGCTACTTTGAAATTGATAGCATTTACTTTTATGACATAATATAAAACCTCACCTTGAATATTTTCTGGCAAATCTCCTATATCACTAAAAAATATAACTTTCTCACCTGTCTCAAAATTATGTCCAGTCGGAACATTGAATATATTATTTGAAGGTGGGGTTAAAGTAATATATTTCTCAGAACTTGTTTCTCCATCAGACATCAAAATGCTTGATGAATAGGTTAGGGTCGTTCCATCTACACTCACATTTAAAAATAACTCATCATCTTTCTTTGCACCAACCTTGAAACCTTGAGTTAAAGCAGGTGGAACGTTTCCAATATCATTAAATCCAAATAAATATAATCTATCTTTATTAGAATTATTTCCTCCCCCAGTAGATGTTGTGGTTGTTAATCCTACGTCTATTGACAACCAATCAATATTGTCTAATTTATTTTCGATTGATTTTGGTGGAATAATATGAGTTAAGAAACTCGTATCATCAGAGGCAAAAGAGTTCTTTTTAAATCCATCTGATATTAGTGCTAATTGTCCGAAGTTTGAGTTTGAGTTTGTAATCGATGCATCACCACCTGATAATGCTTCGAAATGTTTATTATATCCTATCGCAAATACAGAAACAATTTGAAGAATTGCATCTTTTGATATTTTTATATGACATGTTTCCCATCCACTTCTATAGATCGCACCCGAATCTAGATGATATGCAGTGGCGGGATTTGTGGATGATGATTCTAATGCTAAATTATCACCAAATACGGGATTTGCATCATTACCTTCATAATCTCTATTTGATGAAATATATTTTACAAACGCACGATCATCTTTTTGTAATGAGACACCGGTAAATTGTGCAACAACCATTGATCTGAATCCAGATGCTTTACTACCGTCAGCATGAAGTCCATTCATTCCATAAACGGATCTCATTGAAATGTTAAAGATATATGGTGAAGCACCTGTTACAGTATCAGTTTCTATAACTACTGTTCCACCTGGATTTCCTGAAGCATCACCAGGTGTCTGTAATTCTAAATCAAAGTTTGGTAATGCATATTCAAATACCCTATCATTTATGGCACTTACAGAGGTAACTTTGGCAGAAATATTGTATGCTTGGGGTCTAACACCTTTAATTTTAATAGGAGTGTCAACAGATAGTCCATGAGGTGTTGCAGTTGTAACAGTTACTTTATTTGATGGAACACCAGGTGTTTCACCTGAAACGATAGAAACAATACTAATCGGATCATCAGCAAATGCACCAACTATTTCCCACTCAGGTCTTTGTTTAGCAAAACCATCTGCATTTGAAGGAAATTTTTGATCTATATCACGATTTGATGCTGAGTTATATGCGTTTGATAGTTTTGCATAATACATATCAAGATCAGTTAATTGTGATCTATCATACAAATTCACACCATCAGCATATTCAAAAATAGTTAATTTATGATGTGAAAATACAGGTTTAACTGTAAAATCTGAACCAAAATTGCCATTATCAGTATAAACTAATTTATTTTCGTCACCGTCAAAAACACTAAATTGCCAAAAATAACAAGTACCAGTGATTCTAAAAATAGCAGTTTTAGGATCCTTATCATAAGATGTTGTTGGATTAGGTACATATTTTGGTCTGATCCTTGTTTTTCTTAAATCAAGTCCAACAATAGATGTTCCTCTCGGAACAATTACTCCCCCATGTACAGAGTTAAACTTATATAAAATATTATTCTCTTGATTCAAATCAAAAGTTGAATCATTTGTTAAATTAAAAATATTTGCATTGGGTAATACAGCACCGTTTGGTCCTGATTCAATTGCTTTGGCTATACCACTTTCACTTTTGATACCAAATCCTGGTCGATTGTCTATTTCATGTTGACCGGGCATTAACAATATCGTTGTTCTCTCAATCAAATCATTATCATTTCCCTTGACATATGAAAATCTTGCAGACTCTAAAAGCGCTCTCTGTATTGTTTTAAATGGTTTTGTTAAAGAATTACCTTCGTTTGTTATACTATCAGTCGCATCAATATCACTTGGACTAACATAAAGTATTCTTCCATCAACGTTCTTTAAAAAATTCTCTAATTTATTCAGGGGCATGGGTATCCTGACTACTTATACTATATTTTATTTATGTATGATCTGTGGACTACTTTTTTTCAGATAATTGAGCAAACTCAATTTTATCCTCTTCTAATTGATTACAAACATCAAGCACACGAAGAAATTCATCAGGTGTATCACATTCAACAAGTCTTTGTGAACCATTTTCACTTATTAAAAGAAAAGATCGAGAAGTCATGTCCACAACTATTTTTGTTAGATAATCCTCTTTCATATACTTTTTTTCTTTATCCTACCACAGATCATAATAATGTCAATATTATTTAGTGCTTTTGAGTTCGTCAATTTCACCCTTTAATTCCTTGATTGCCTCAATTAAAAGTGGTACAAGTTTCTCATACATAACAGCCTGAGTTCCATCTTCTCTTGTAGTTGTAATACCAGGTAGTCCAAGTGTGTCAATTTCTTGTGCGATGACACCAACATCATCATTCCCTTGTTTATCATCGTCAGATTTTTCATTCCATGTAAATGTGTTACCACTTATTGAGGAAACTTTTGTAAGTGCATTTTTTATTGGAGATATATTATCTTTTAATCTAATATCAGAAGATCGGAATGCTGTAATATCACCCATCACACGAAGAGCACCGTCTCGTGGTCTAACTTGTAGTCTAAGATTATCATTAACAAATACATCTTCTGTTTCTGAAGATACTGCAAAACATATCTGAAAGAAACTATTCTCATTATTTTGTTGTAAATCTACATGACCATCACCACCTCCTTGTGTGATTGTAACGGTTTTTAAATTAGTTTCTCCAGTAACAGATACTCCATCCCCTGTAAAATTGACAGTATCAGCAACAGTAGCAAGAGGATCACCCTCATTTTGAAACGTCAAACCGAGCACAGTAATTGTTTTTTTTGTGCCATCACCTGTAGCAGTTACACCACCCCCTCTAAAATCAAGAATTTCGGCAGCATTAGTTAATGCCACACCTTCATCTTGAATCGTTATGGCACTTGTAGTAGCTTTAATTTCCGTACCATTTATCTCCAATCCATCTCCAGCAGATAAATGAGTTAACTTTCCTGCAGATTCATCCCAGAATATAAGTCTATCGGCATTAGGATCATCGGCACTTAAGGTACCATCAATAAGATTTAAAACATCAGTTACTGATGAATCTAACAATAGACCACCAGCAGCACCTTGACCAGAAATTGTTAATTCATTATTATTATTACGTCTAACAGTGATACCATTACTACCATAGATACGGACATCATCATCATCACCTGTTGTGCTTAATCTTAATCTTGGATTTACCTCATCATCAACTCCTGGTGTAGGAACAGGATCATTTACACAAGAAAAATCATATGTTGTATCAGAGTTTAATCCCCATTGCCAGTTACCAGTTCCATCCGCTATCGGAACCTGATATTGATCTCCAGTTTTATCAGTTGCATCAACTATTGATTCAGGTTTAATTTTTGGTAAGTCTAGTTGATTACTATTTGGATTATATGTTAAATTAACATCAGCAAATAAATCCTCAACTTCGCCATCCGGATTTCTATTAATAAATGTAATATAATGATCAGCATTTTGGACAGGACTTTGAGATACTTCAATTTGTTTAGCAGCGTCTGCATTTCCTTCAACTGCACCAATGAATTTATTAGCATATATTTCTTTCCATTCTTGATTTGAGTTACCAATTTTTAAATCATTGCCAGATGGTATTATATCAGTATCTATTTTCGCAACAATAGAAAGAGTGTCAGCAGTGTTATTTCCAATGTCAGTATTACCAAGAACTTGAAAATTACTATTTACTTGTAAATTACCGGATGTTGTTACAATTGGTGCATTTAAGTATATGTCATCATCAGCATCATTTAGTATTTTAATTTCTAATCTCGTATTCTCACCAGTATTACCCTCTCTGTAGTAACGTATGAACGCCTTATCACCGGATCCCCCACCAGGATTGGATTCCCATTGTATACCTACAGAGTCATTGTTCCCAAATTTAGGTTGAATGACATTTTGTGCTTCAATCTTATCTTTAAATGTTGATATACCCGATTCGACAATTATACCACCAGTGTCAACTCGCAAACCCTTTCTAGCTGTGATAATACCAAGAGCATCTACATTTGCTACATCTTCATATGATAAATCACCTGTAACTGTTAAATCACCATCAACAAATAACTCAGTCCCATTATAAGTTAATTTTGAAGAACCCTCTAATTTTCCATCATTATTATCAGAATTTTTAGTGATGAAAACGACCTCGTTCTCTGCAAGATCTTCAACTGTTAGAGTGTTAATGACTGCACCACCTTGAATATTGGCTCCTTGATCGACATCAAGAATATCAATATTTGCAGTGCCGTCAATATATAAATCTTTCCATTGTCTATTTGATAGACCTAGATCAATTGAATCATCATTAATTGGTATCAAAGAACTGTCAAATCTACCTGCAACAGTGATTGAATCACTACTTTCACTACCAAGATCTACATTACCATTTACAACTAGATTATCCCTTATATCTACACTGGCATCAATATCAACATCACCTCTAAACGTAGATAACCCAGTTACATCTAAACTTCCAGTAGTAAATTTTGTTTGAATATTTATAAGACTTCCGTAAAAGTTCTCTGCATAAACATTTTTCCATATCTTACTTGATGATCCAATATCTTGTTCATTTGCAGTTGAACCGGGAAGTAAGTCACCATCTTTATTAATTAAAACTTTTTCAGTGCCACCAGTCGTAAAACTCAAACTTCCTGCACCAGTTCCACCACCTCTATGGAACTGCATCCCTACGATGTCTGATCCATTACTGTAAAATAATCCAAATTTACCCTGTGATGCACCATCAGCATTACTCGAAGACTCATTTACAGCCTGAACTCTGAATCCTTGATCACTACCCCTAGTAAATATTGCCTGTACATTATTATCGGTGTTTCCACCAATATCTAATAATGCCTGTGGTTCAGTTATGTTAATACCAACCTTTTCATCTACGAGTGCACGACCCTCAACTTTAACAACAGTAGGACTTTCACTTCCTCCAATTATAAATCCATCATCAGTATTTGGTGCTATTTGATTATTATTGTGTTTATATCTAATATGACCTATTTGATTATAGGTATTTGGATTGTCACTAAATTGAATTTGAGCACCATTAGTTGGATTATTAGTATTTGATTTTATAAAAATTCCGTTATCATTTACAAAAGTTGCTGATGCGTTTACGGTGAGAGTATCTGAAGTCTCATCTCCTAATGTTGTATTTCCATTTACAACTAGATTATCCCTTATATCTACACTGGCATCAATATCAACAGCACCTCTAAACGTGGATAAACCAGTTACATCTAAACTCGCAGTAGTAAATTGTTTTTGTACATCTATAAGATCTCCGTAAAAGTTCTCTGCATAAACTCCACTCCATTTATTACCACTAGATCCAATATCTTGATTAGCACCACCAGGAAGTAAGTCACCATCCGTGTTGATGCGAAGTTTTTCACCTGTTGAAGCCTGCCAAAAAACTAAATTTTTTGATCTTATAATCAGATCTGTAGATGCACTATTACCAGAGTTTCGATTATCAATTGCGTTACCAGTTAAATTGCCATCAAAATCTGCTGCATTTCTTATCTTAAGGTAAGAGTCTGCGTTGCTTGGTTTTACATTAAAAGTTCCTATTCCTGAACTGGGTTCAGATCCAACGGATACTTGTCCACTTGAGTTGATGCGAAGTCTATCACCTTGATTTACACCAAAAATTAAACTATCATTATTATGTTCATAATTGATATAACCAATTTCAGTATTATCAACATCACTAAATGTAAGGTATGAATTTCCAGACGATGTACCTGCTTTAATATCTACCTTTGCCCATGATCCACCACCTTGATCAGTTGTTCTTTCAAATCTAGCTATAGTTGATACAGGACTTTTAACATAAAGTGCGTATGTTCCTGTTAATGTTGTTCCAATACCAACACTTGACTGAAAATTTGAGTCGTTTACGAATGTTGATAAACCAGATACAACAGAATTTTGAGTAACAAGTAAATTTTTAGTTGTTGTGAGTCCAGTAACATTTAATTTTGCTATTGTACCTATACCTGTTACGTCTAATCTGTCTATCGTCGTTTCTTCAACTGCAATTTTATCGGTGCCTATAATTTCTTTGATATACAATTTATTCCATGACTGACCACCTTGCCCTAAATCAAATTGTTGGTTTTCTGACGGTGTTAAATTTGAATCAACAAAGGTACCCACCTTTAAACCACCCGTCATTGATGTTATACCATTTATCTTTACACCTTCATTAGTAGTTTCAAATTTAAGACTGTCAGCATACCTCAATTCAACACGGTCACCCTCGTAGAACCTTGCCATATCTTGAGTTTCAGCTGCATTTCTTATTGCAACTTCATTGGATAATATAACAAAATCTCCAGTTCCAGCATCTCGAATGTAACTGTGTTGATCTGCTGA
>MDSY01050000.1_pt1 | contig 11551 bp, 13 predicted proteins | sample 811131 | NCBI WGS metagenome assembly MDSY01 (sample SAMN05326643, study PRJNA326480) | marine metagenome | isolation source: seawater | place: Atlantic Ocean: South West | collected 2010
AGTACCACGATACTTCTGCTCATTTTGTTTGGATTGGTGATAGAACTAGACAACCTGATGGTGCACATGTTGAGTTTTGTAGAGGAATTAAAAACCCAATTGGATTAAAATGTGGTCCATCGTTGAAACCAGATGAGTTAATTAAATTATGTAATATTTTAAACACAGAAAATGAGCCTGGAAGATTAACTTTAATATCAAGATTTGGTCATGATAAAGCAGATAAATTTTTACCTACACTTATTAGAGCGATTAAAAAAGAGGGATTAAAAGTAGTATGGTCTTGTGACCCTATGCACGGCAATACAATTAAAGCTGCAACCGGTTTTAAGACGAGACCTTTTGACAATGTTTTAAAAGAAGTAAAAGATGTATTTGCTATCCATCAAAGTGAAGGAACCTATGCTGGCGGATTACATGTTGAGATGACTGGTCAGGACGTAACTGAATGTACTGGCGGCGCACAGAAAATATCTGACGATGATTTACAGAATAGATATAGAACACATTGTGACCCAAGGTTAAATGCAAGCCAAGCTTTAGAATTAGCTTTTCTAATTTCTGAGGAAATAAAGAAAAACTCACAATATTCAAAAAATATTATTCAAGCAGCGTCTTAATAATTATTATATAATTATTAAAAAAGAATCCTAAAAATGGAAGAAAAGATATATTAATTATGAAAGTAGAAAAGAGAGCAGAAATTATAAAAAACTGGATAAATAACTATTGCGACAGCTCAATTTTTTCTCCAAAATCATTAGTTGTCGGTATTTCTGGTGGCATTGATTCTACTGTTGTTAGTACTCTATGCGCTTTAACAGGAAGAAAGACTATTGTTTTAAGTATGCCAATTAAACAAATTAAAACACAACATGATCTCAGCATAAAACATGCTGAATGGCTTACATCAAAATTTAAAAATGTTGAATTTAGAACAATAGAATTAGAAAAAATATTTAATTCATTTAAAGAAACTTTAAAAAGTTTTGATAATGAACATGGATTAGCAAATTCAAGAGCTAGATTAAGAATGTCAACATTATATCAGGTTGCTGCTTCTAGCTCTGGTTTGGTAGTTGGTACCGGAAACAAAGTAGAGGATTTTGGTGTTGGTTTCTACACTAAATATGGAGATGGTGGTGTTGATATATCTCCAATCGCTGACTGCAATAAATCACAAGTATGGGATTTAGGAAAACATCTTGGAGTTTTAAAAGAAATTATAGATGCAGAACCAACGGACGGATTATGGAATGACGGACGTAATGATGAAGATCAATTGGGAATGACTTATGAAGAGCTCGAAAAAGCTATGAATGATAAAAACGACCCTAATTATAAAAAATATTTAGAAATTAGAAAAAAAAATCTTCATAAAATGAATCCAATACCAGTTTGTAAATTTGATGATGCATAAAATTAAATTAACAAATTCTTTAACAAGAAAAAAAGAATTATTTGAACCTATTAATCAAAATAATATAAGCATGTACGCTTGTGGCCCAACTGTTTATGATAGGCCCCATGTAGGCAATGCAAGAACTTTAGTTGTTTTTGATATTCTATTTAGAGTTTTGAAAATTTTATATGAAAAAAATGTAAAATATGTAAGAAACATTACCGACATAGATGATAAAATTATTGATATTTCAAAAAAAAAAAATTTATCTATTAAAGAAATCACTAAGGAAATAACAGAAATTTTTCATAAGGATTGTGAAAATTTAAATTGTTTAAAACCAACTTTAGAGCCAAAGGCTACAGAACATATAAAGGAAATGATTGAAATGACTCTTTCATTAATTAAAAAAAAATTTGCATACGAAAACAAAGGTCATGTTTTTTTTTCAGTTTCTACCTATAAAGATTATGGAAGGCTTTCTAACAAAAATTTAGAAGAATTAAAATCTGGTTCTAGAATAGAAGTTTCAAATTTAAAAAAATCCCCAATGGATTTTGTGCTTTGGAAACCTTCTCAAACAGACGAACCAGGTTGGGATTCTCCTTGGGGTAGAGGACGACCTGGTTGGCATTTAGAATGTTCTGTAATGAGCGAAAAGTATTTAGGGAAAAATTTTGATATACATGGAGGTGGGTTAGACTTAATTTTTCCTCACCATGAGAATGAAATTGCCCAATCTTGTTGCAATAATTCAACTAATAATTTTGCTAATTATTGGATCCACAACGGTTTTGTAACCATGAATAAAGAGAAGATGTCAAAATCATTAGGTAATATAATTACAATTTCAGATGCTGTAAAAAAATATTCAGGACAAGTAGTAAGATTAGCACTTTTAAGTGCGCACTATAGCCAGCCACTAGATTGGAACGAGCAACTATTACTAAATCAAAATAATACAATTGATAAATGGTATAATCTTTATGAAGAAAATAACTTTGAGGATAACCCAAACATATGTGAATCTTTATTTGATGATTTAAATACACCTGGTTTTATAGCTAAAATTCATGAACTTTATAATAACGTTCAAAAGGGCAATAATAAAAGTAAAAAACTATTCAATTATGCTTGTCGCTTATTAGGATTATTTGACTTAAGTAAAGATGAGTGGGAGAGTTTTAAAAAAAGTAAACATCAAATATCTGAAGAAATTATTCTTAAAAAGATTAGACAAAGAGTAGAAGCAAGAAATGAAGGTAATTTTAAACTTGCAGATAAAATAAGAGATGAATTATTAGATAATGGAATTATAATTGAAGATAAAAAAGGTAAAACAAATTGGAAATTTAAATGAGTAAAGAAAAATTATATATTTTTGACACCACATTAAGAGATGGCGCTCAAACACAGGGCGTAGATTTTACTGTTGAAGATAAAACAAAAATTGCAAATATACTTTCAGATATAGGTGTCGATTATATTGAAGGTGGTTGGCCTGGAGCAAATCCAGTTGACAATGAATTTTTTGGTAATCCGCCTAAATTTAAAAAAAGTATTTTTACAGCTTTCGGAATGACCAAAAAAAATGGACGAAGCGCTGACAATGATCCTGGTTTAGCCTCTTTAGTAAATGCAGGTAGCCCAGCAGTATGCGTAGTTGGAAAAACCTGGGACTTCCATGTTGATGTAGCTTTGGGAATTAAAAATGAAGAAAATTTAACTAACATTAGAGAAACCGCAAATCATATTGTTAAAAATAAAAAAGAATTTTTATTTGACGCAGAACATTTTTTTGATGGATATAAAGCCAATCCAAATTATGCTTTAGATTGCTTAAAACAAGCTTATGATTCCGGTGCAAGATGGATAGTTTTATGTGACACTAACGGAGGAACTTTACCTAATGAAGTTGGTGAAATAGTCTCTAAAGTCTCAAAAATAATTCCTGGAAAAAATTTAGGTATACACGCACATAATGATACAGAAAATGCTGTTGCAAACTCATTAACAGCTGTATTAGCTGGAGCAAGACAAATACAAGGTACTATTAATGGTTTAGGCGAAAGGTGTGGTAACGCAAATTTAATTTCAATTATACCGACTTTATTTCTAAAAAAGACATTTACTGACAAATTTGAAATTAATGTTAAAAAGGAAAAACTTTCTTCACTAACAGAATGCTCTAGATTTTTAGATGAAATATTAAATAAAAAATCAAACAGAAGCAGTGCTTACGTTGGGTCCTCTGCCTTTTCGCACAAAGGTGGTCTTCACGCGTCTGCAGTTACAAAAGATCCTAAGACTTATGAACACGTAGAACCTGAATTAGTTGGAAATCATAGAAATATTGTCATTTCAAACCAAGCAGGCAGGTCGAATATTCTTTCTAGGCTTGATAGATATGGAATAAAAATTAACCCAAAAGATTCTAAAGTTCAAAAAATTTTAGATGAAGTAAAAGATAGAGAATTTAGTGGCTACTCATATGATGGAGCAGATGCATCATTTGAATTACTTGCTAAAAGATTATTAGGACAAGTACCAGAGTATCTTAAGGTTGAAAGCTATAATGTTACAGTTTCTAAATCCAAAGACATTAGCACTAAAGCAGACGTTACTTTTTTAATTGATGGAAAAAAAATAGAATGTAAGGGAGAAGGTAATGGTCCTGTAAATGCTTTAGATAATGCCATAAGATCAAATTTTAAAAAAGTTGAAAAATATTACAATTTTTTTTCAGATTTAAAATTATTGGATTATAAAGTTAGAATATTAAACACTGGAACAGAAGCAACTACGAGAGTATTAATAGAAAGTTCGGATAGATCTGGAAAAAGTTGGTTTACTATCGGTGTGTCTCCAAATATTATTGAAGCATCCTTTAAAGCATTAATAGATAGCTTAGATTACAAATTATATAAAGAAAAAGCTCCAGCCAATTTAAATGAAAAATAAATTTGGTTTTATACTCGTTAAACCTCAAATTGGTGAAAATATAGGATCATGTGCCAGATCAATTAAAAATTTTGGGTTTTCAAAATTAAATATTGTTTCACCTAAACAAAATTGGCCCAATCAAAAAGCTAAAGCCACATCTGTTGGTGCTTATGATATTGTAAAAAAAGCAAAAATTTTTGATAGTACTCTTAAAGCAGTAAGTGAATTCGATATTGTAATTTCATTAAGTGCAAGAAAAAGAGATATAAATAAAAAACATATTTCTATTAATCAATTTCTTAAGATCATATCCTTAAAAAAAAAAAGTGAATTATGGATTAATGTTTGGTCCCGAAGCATCCGGTCTTAGTAATGAAGACTTATCTTATTCGAATTATATTTTACAAATACCTACTTCAAAAAATTTTAAATCTCTTAACCTTTCGCATTCACTGACTATAATTTGTTATGAAATTTTTAAAGCTTTATACTTAGAAAAATCATACCCTAAAACTAGCAATCTGAAAATATCTTCAAAAAAACAAATGGGATCATTAATTAACCATCTTAAAATTTTATTAGAAAAAAAGAATTTTTTTACTCCAATAGAAAAAAAACCCTCAATGATGATAAATATTAATAACTTATTTTATAGATTTGAGCCTAGCGACAAAGAACTTAGGGTTTTAGCCAGTATAATGAGCACATTAGCAAAAAAAAATGGAAAGCTTAATTGACAATCACCCTACAAGTCTTATAAAAGCTGATCAACAATTATGACTAAACGACTAAAATCAAAACATAAAGTAGATAGAAGATTAAAAGCTAATCTATGGGGAAGACCAAAAAGTCCTTTTAATGTAAGAGCTTACCCACCCGGACAACATGGCCAAAATAAAAGAGGTAAACCGACAGATTATGGTATTCAACTTCAAGCTAAACAAAAACTAAAATCTTACTACGGAAATATCAATGAAAGACAGTTTAGAAATATTTATAGAAAAGCTCTTTCTAAGAGAGGTGACACAACAGAGAATCTTATTGCATTGCTAGAAAGTCGACTAGATACAATTATTTATAGAGCTAAATTAGCTCCCACAGTTTTTTCTGCGAGACAACTAATTAACCATGGTCATATTAAAGTAAATAAAAAAAAGGTTAATATTTCGAGTTATCTTGTTAAAGATACTGACACAGTCGAAGTAAACGAAAAATCAAAAAAATTAACTATTATTGATGGCTCTATACAAAGTAAAGAACGTGATATTCCTGAATATATTCTTTTTGATGATAAAAATAAATCTGTAAAACTTGTAAGAATTCCTAAATTTGCAGAAGTTCCATATCCAGTTATAATGGAACCAAGTTTAGTAATTGAATACTATTCAAGATAATAAATAATCGTTTGATTAAACGCACTTCCATAAATTATATCAATTCTTTACTAAAAAAAAATCCTGATTGGAAAATTTTAGATATTGGTTGTGGGTATACTGCCAATCCAAACGCCACTACTGTTGCAGATGAGCAAGATTTTTCAGATACTTATAAAGATAAAAAATTTATACAGATTACAGAAAAAAAATTACCTTTTAAAGATAAGGAATTCGATTTTGTTATCTCCAGTCATGTAATTGAACATGTAGAAGATTTTCCTTTTTTTATAAAAGAATTAGAAAGAGTTTCTGCACAAGGATACATTGAGCTTCCAACTAGACTTGGAGATAATTTAGTTTTTGAAAACTCAACAGACCACATATGGTGGTTTAAATTTGATGATACTGAAAATAAATTAATCGGTTCAAAAAGAAATCAATTGTTAGAACCTTTTATATCTGTAGCTACATCTAGAAAGCTTGATAATTTTTTTAGAGAAAGTATGGTTTTAGAATTATTTTGGACTAATAAAATTGATTATAAATATGATTGTTTGCTTCAAAATGTTGAAGCTGATAAAATATCATTTTATAAAATAATTAAAAAGTATTTTAGTAAAAGAATAAGACGATTAATTAAATAATTTTTTTTTCTTTTAATTTATTTTGAAGTTCACCATTTTCAAACATTTCCTTAATTATATCGCATCCTCCAATAAACTCACCCTTAATATAAAGTTGAGGTATAGTAGGCCAATCACTAAAATCTTTTACACCCTGTCTAAGCTGCGGGTCATCTAAAACATTTATGCCTTTATAATCAATATTAAGATGTTTTAATATATTAGAGACTGCCATTGAAAAACCACACTGAGGGGAATCAGGAGTACCCTTCATAAATAAGCAAATATCATTTTCAGCAATTAGTTTTTCTATATTTTCTTTTACAGACATTTTATTTCCCTTCAGTAGTTATTGATAAAGCGTGCAGTTCATTCCCCATTTTTCCTTTGAGAGATTTATAAACTAATTTGTGTTGTTCAATTTTACTCATACCATTAAATACCTTCGATTTGATAGTGGCTGAATAGTGATTATTGTCGCCCATTAAATCTTTTATCTCTATGGAGGCGTCAGGTATGGCTTCTAATATTAGCTCTTTTATTTCATTTATTGGTAAAGGCATTAATAATTATAGTACCACTTATTATTGATTTTAGACATATCTTCAACATTTATTTTCATTTCATCCTCTAATTCGAAAAAATCTTTTTGAGTTTTTCCAATAATTTCATAATAAATATTATTTTTATTAAGCATTTTTTCAATTTTTTCAATTTTATCCCTGTCTACTTCAACAACATATCTACCTTGGTCTTCACCGAAAAAATATTCATATAGATTTGATAGTTTCTTAGGTTTATTCAAAATAACTCCTAAAGCAGAATTAATTGACATCTCTGCAAGAGCTATAATTAGTCCACCTGAGGAGACATCGTGAACTGAGTTTACTAAGTTGTTTTTTATAATTTCAAGAATCGATTCACCATTATTCTTTTCATTTAATAAGTTTATTTCAGGAGGTGGGCCATCTTTAATTGAATAAATATCCTCAAAAAAAACGCTTTGGTGTAAATGTCCAAAAGTTTTACCAATCAAGAAAATTGAACTTCCTTCTTTTTTAAATTTATTATCTAAAGAATTTTTTAGTTTATTTATCAAGCCAACACCTCCAATGACAGGTGTCGGGAATATATTTTTTTTATTTGTGCCGTTATAAAAAGAAACATTTCCTGAAACAACTGGGTAATCTAGAAATTCACAAGCTTCTTTAATTCCTAAAATAGATTCAGCAAATTCACCCATAACTTTTTTATCTTCAGGGTTTCCAAAATTTAAGCAATTAGTTATTGCTATAGGTTTAGAACCTACTGAAATTAAATTTCGCCAACTCTCACATACAATTTGTTTTCCGCCTGTTAGCGGATGTGCTTTACAGTAATTTGCTGAAGAATCTACTGTAACCGCTATAGCCTTTTCTTTATTGTGGATACGAACTATAGCCGCATCTGAACCTGATTTTTTTAATGTATCACACATTACCATTTGATCATATTGTTCAGTTATCCATTTTTTATTGGAGTAATTTGGAGAGGATAAAATTTTTAATAATGCATCTTCAAATTTTACTTTTTTAAGTTCTTTAATATTGGTTTTTTTTAATGGTATTTTGGTTTTAGTCCATTCTCTTTTATATATCGGTGCTTTAGAGGATAAATAGTCTATTGGTATTTCAGCAACTATTTTATTTTGATAATTAAGAATAAGTTTTTTTGAATCTGTTGTTTTACCAATTACTACAAAATCTAAGTCCCATTTATCAAATATTTTTTTCGCAGATTGTTCTTTATTATCATCAAGAATAATAAGCATTCTTTCTTGACTTTCAGAAAGCATCATTTCATATGGAGTCATCTTATCTTCTCTGCAAGGAATTTTATCCAAATTAATATCTAATCCTAAATCCCCCTTAAAAGCCATTTCAACGCTCGAAGAGGTTAGGCCTGCAGCACCCATATCCTGAATAGAAATTATAGAATTATCCCTCATTAACTCTAAGCAAGCTTCCATTAATAATTTTTCTGTAAATGGATCTCCAACTTGTACAGTAGGTTTTTTTTCTTCTGAATTTTCATCAAACTCTGCCGAAGCCATTGAAGCACCGTGAATTCCATCTCTACCAGTTTTAGAGCCAACATATACAACAGATTTATTTAACCCCTTGGCTTTAGAATAAAAAATTTTATCTTTTTTTGCGTGTCCCACAGCCATAGCGTTAACTAAAATATTTTCGTTATAGGTGCTATTAAATTTAGTTTCACCACCAACAGTGGGCACTCCAATACAATTCCCATATCCGCCAATGCCAGAGACAACTCCATGCAAAAGGTTTCTTGTTTTTTTATTATGTGGATCACCAAAATGTATAGAGTTTAGTAATGCTATTGGTCTAGCGCCCATCGTAAATACGTCTCTCAAAATACCACCTACACCTGTCGCTGCACCCTGATATGGTTCAATAAACGAAGGATGATTGTGACTTTCAATTTTAAAAATTATTGCATCATCATCACCTATGTCTATCACACCAGCATTTTCTCCCGGACCTTGAATAACAAATTTATTTTTGACAGGTAATGTTTTTAAATGAATTTTTGAAGATTTATATGAACAATGTTCATTCCACATTGCAGAGAAAATTCCTAACTCTAAAAGATTTGGTTCTCTTTTTAAAAGTTCTTTAATTTTTGAGTATTCGCCTAGTTTAAGACCGTGCTTAATTATTATATCTGATGTAATTTTCATTATTTAAGTAAACTCAAGAAAAGGCCTATCCCATCATCATTTGATAAAGTTTTATCTATCATTCTTTCTGGGTGTGGCATCATTCCTAGAATATTTTTTTTATTATTAAAGATTCCCGCAATATTATTTAAAGATCCATTTGGATTACAGTTTTCACTTATATTCCCATCTTTATCAGAGTATTTAAAAGCAATTAAATTATTATCTTCTAGTTCTTTTAAGTAGCTACTGTTAGCAAAGTAATTCCCTTCATTATGAGCTATATTTAATTTAATAACTTGATCTTTTTTATATTTATTACAAAACTTATTTTCATTATTAATAATTTTTACATATATATCTTTAGATAAGAATTTAAGGTTTTTATTTCTTAATAATGTTCCTTTTAAAAGGCCAGTTTCAATTAAAATTTGAAAACCATTGCAAATACCCAATACTAGACAACCTTCATTAGCTGCTTTTATAACCTCATTTAGAATTTTTGATTTAGCCGCTATGGCTCCAGATCTTAAGTAATCTCCATATGAAAAACCACCAGGTATAACGATTAGATCAGTTTTAGGTAAAGTACTTTCTTTATGCCAAATCATACTATTTTTAAACTGCAGTTTTTCAAGAGCTACCGCAATATCTCTATCACAATTGGAACCTGGAAAAACAATAACAGATGAATTCATTAAATTTTATTTATTTTATAGTCTTCAATATTTAAATTTACTAAAAGTTTTTTACACATTTCATCTACTTTGTTTTTAGCTCTATCTTCATTATTTTCATTTATTTCAATTATAAAATACTTACCTTGTCTCAAATTTTTTAAAGTTTTCATTCCCATATTAAATAAAGTTTGTTCAACTACTTTGCCTTGAGGATCAAGAACGTCTTTTTTTAAAGTTACTGTTACAGATAGTTTCAATGTTATTTTTTTTTAAATTTAATTGATGTGGTTTTGCCAAAATTCACTTCTTTAATATTAGTTTCTTCTGGCATGATACCAAGTCTACGAGCCACCTCTTGGTATCCTTGAATTATGTTACCAAGGTCTTTTCTAAATCTATCTTTATCTAGTTTTTTTTCAGTTTTTAAGTCCCAAAGCCTACAAGTGTCGGGACTAATTTCATCAGCTAATATGATTTCTCTTTTTTCTTTATTTTTGTTCCACGCTCTTCCAAATTCAATCTTAAAATCCACTAATTTTATTCCTACAGCTCGAAACATACCCAGCAAAAGATCGTTTATTCTTAGTGTGGTTTTATCAATTAATTCAATTTCTTTTTTTGTTGCCCACCCAAAGGCATAAATATGCTCTTTTGCTATAAGAGGATCACCTAAATCATCATTTTTTAAACAATATTCTAACAAAGGATTTTCCAAAATTGTTCCTTCTGAAATTCCTAGTCTTTTAGTTAGTGATCCAGTTGCAATGTTTCTAACTATAAATTCAATAGGAATAATTTCGGCTTTTCTGATCAATTGTTCTCTCATATTTAATCTTTTGATCAAGTGAGTTTGTATACCACATTGGCTTAGGCTTGAATAAATATATTCTGAAATTCTATTATTTAGAACGCCTTTTCCTTCAACGCTAGATTTTTTAAGATTGTTAAAAGCTGTGGCATCATCTTTAAAATGTTGAATTACTTGCTCTTTGTCATTAGTTTCATAAATAATTTTAGCTTTACCTTCGTATATTTTTTTCCCTTTATTCATGTGCATTCAGCTAATTTTTTAAACATCTTTTGAAAATTATATTAATTTTTTTTGTATGGTAACTAAAATCAAATAATTTTTTTAATTTATTAACAGGTATTTTTTTAATAATTTCAGGATCTTTTGCTATATTTCTATAAAATGAAGAATTTGTATTCCAAGACAACATAGCTTTATTTTGAACAATTTTATATGCTTTTTCACGTGTTAATCCCGCTGCTGTCAATTCTAATAAAACTCTTTGTGAAAAATACAGACCATTAGTTAAATTTAAATTTTTTATCATTTGTTTTGGGTAAATATTTAAATTTTGAACTAAGTTACTTAATCTAACTAACGCAAAATCTAAAGCTATTGTTGAGTCAGGACCTATATTTCTTTCTACAGCAGAATGCGATATATCTCTTTCATGCCATAACGCAACATTCTCTAATGCAGGAACAACAGTTGATCGTATTAGTCTTGCAAGTCCAGTTAAATTTTCACTTAATATAGGATTTTTTTTATGTGGCATAGCTGAAGAGCCCTTTTGATTTTTGGAAAAATATTCTTGTAATTCATAAACCTCGGTTCTCTGAAGATGTCTTATTTCTGTTGCAATTCTTTCAATTGATCCAGCTATAATTCCTAAAACAGAAAAATAAAAAGCATGGCGGTCTCTAGGTATGACTTGCGTTGATATTGGTTCAACTTTTAAACCTAATTTTTTTGCCACATGTTTTTCTACATTTGGATGAATGTTAGCAAATGTTCC
>MDSY01089223.1_pt1 | contig 11550 bp, 14 predicted proteins | sample 811131 | NCBI WGS metagenome assembly MDSY01 (sample SAMN05326643, study PRJNA326480) | marine metagenome | isolation source: seawater | place: Atlantic Ocean: South West | collected 2010
AATGATGCTGAAAAATTATCTGATGCAACTAATAATTTTATAAACTTTCTTAACTCTGCCCCATTTGTAAAATTTCTTAATCAGCTTACAAGTATTAATGAAACCCTTATAACCGACCCTTACTTAGCTGGAGGTGGTCTTCATGAATTAAAAAACGGTGGTCATTTGAATGTTCATGCAGACTTTAATCAACATCCTAAAATGAAACTAGATAGAAGATTAAATATATTAATTTATCTCAATCACAATTGGAAAGACGAAAATGGCGGACATTTGGAACTTTGGGACAAAGAAATGAAGGAGTGTAAAAAAAGAATTTTGCCAATCTTTAACAGAATGGTGGTGTTTAGTACTACAGACTTTTCATATCATGGTAACCCGAATAAGATAAAAACACAGGATGATAACTCAAGAAAATCAATTGCGTTATATTACTATTCCAATGGCAGACCACAAACAGAGAGAAAACTTGGTTTGCATTCTACAATTTTCAGAAAAAGACCTGGAACGGAGGATGTTGACGGAAATCTTGAGTTTAAGAAAATAATTGGAAAACTATATTTGAAATCAAAAAAAAAGATTTAAGTTTTGGAGCGGGCAAAGGGACTTGAACCCTCGACCTTCTCGTTGGCAACGAGACGCTCTACCACTGAGCTATGCCCGCAAGTTGGAGATAATAACTAGACAAATTTTTTAAAATAAGCAATATTAAAATATGCAAATTATTGACTGTTTCATGTATTTCGACGAAGATCTCATGCTCGAAGTAAGATTAAACACTTTATTTGACCATGTAGATAAATTCGTCATTTGTGAAGCAACTTTAGACCATTCTGGGAAGAAAAAACAATTAAATTTTAATATTAAGAAATTTGAAAAATTTAAAAAAAAAATTAAATATATTGTTGTAAATGATCTACCGATCAGTGTTAAGAAATTTAAAAAAAATTGGCATCCAGCACATTGTAGAGATCAATTTCAAAGAAATGCTTTAACAAGAGGGTTTCAAGATTGTGAAGACAATGATTTAATTCTAATATCTGATTTAGATGAGATACCTGATCCACAAAAAATTTTAGAGTTCAATGAGAATGACAAATATGCTTGTTTTGTTCAAAAAAATTTTTCGTTAAAGCTCAATTTATACAATAAGTCTGAACCAAAATGGTTTGGGACACGTATGTGTAGAAAAAAAGATTTAAGATCTCCACAATGGTTAAGGGATATTAAAGCAAAAGATAGGCCTTTTTACAAATTTTTTAAACCAAAGTTTGATAAATTTATAAATGATGGTGGTTGGCATTTCAGCTCAGTAAAAAATGCTGAAGGTATTTATAAAAAACTTGACTCATATGCTGAACAGCAATGGAATAATGATCGATTTAAAAATATGGATATCATTAAAAGAAAGATTGAAAAAAAAGAGGATCTTTTCGATCGAAATCATAAGTTTGAGGTAATAGACGTTGATGCTTCATTTCCTAGATATATCTATAAAAACAAAGAAAAATTTAAAGATTTTATTTATTCAGATTAATATAAATTTTTGATAGAATTAATTTATGACAATAAAATTTCCAGATAAAATACCAATTTTTCCACTTTCAGGAGTAATTTATTTTCCTAATACAAATTTACCATTAAATATTTTTGAACAAAGATACCTTGACTTGGTAAATGACATTATGAAGAAAGATAAATTGATGGGTATGGTTCAATCTAACAAACATAACGAGGCTTTATATAATGTTGGATGTTTAGGTAAAATTAGTGATTTTAGGAAAAGTGAAGATGGTCGTATTCTAATTAATCTAACTGGGTTAATTAGATTTGAGGTATTGGAAGAAATCAAAAGCACAAAATTATATCGAGAATTTAAGGTAAATTATAAAAAATTTAATTTAGACTTAAAACCAACATTAGATGACATAGACATAGAAAAATTAATGGGAACTGTAAAAATTTTCTTTAAAAGAAATGGAATCTTATTAAATTGGAAAGAATTTGAGAAATTAGACAAAATACAAAAAATTAATACTTTAGCCATGATAGCTCCCATTACAAATGAGGAAAAACAAAAGCTATTAGAGTCTATATCTCTCCAAGAAAAAGTTAAAAATTTATATGATATTATGAATTTTTACCTTTACGAAACGGAATTTAACAATCGTACTGTTCAATAAATATCAGTTGGCTGATTTATTCATTGAATCAAAAAAGTCTGAATTGTTTTTAGTATTCTTAAGCTTTGAAATTAAAAATTCTATTCCATCCATAGTTCCCATTGGGCTGATAATTCGTCTTAACACATTCATTTTAGATAGATCATCTTTTTCGAACAACAATTCTTCTCTTCTTGTGCCTGATCTAGTAATATCAAGAGCTGGGTATATTCTTTTATCAGCAACTTTTCTATCAAGTATTAATTCGGAATTTCCAGTTCCTTTAAATTCTTCAAAAATAACTTCATCCATCCTACTGCCAGTATCTATTAATGCTGTAGATATAATTGTTAATGAGCCACCTTCTTCAACGTTCCTAGCTGCGCCAAAAAATCTTTTTGGTCTTTGAAGTGCATTAGCGTCAACACCACCAGTTAATACTTTTCCAGAGCTAGGTATTACAGCATTATAAGCTCTGCCTAATCTAGTTATTGAATCTAAAAGAATTACAACATCTTTCTTATGTTCTACTAATCTTTTTGCCTTTTCAATAACCATCTCTGCGACTGCCACGTGCCTTGATGCAGGTTCATCAAATGTAGAGGCAACAACTTCACCTTTAACTGAACGCTGCATATCTGTAACTTCTTCAGGTCGTTCATCAATTAACAAGACCATTAAATAACACTCGGGATGATTTGCTGTTATGGATTGAGCAATATTTTGAAGAATAATGGTTTTGCCTGCTCTTGGAGGCGAAACAATTAATGATCTTTGTCCTTTTCCGATTGGACTTACTAAGTCAATTAGTCTTGCAGTATTGTCTGGCTTTTTTTCAACTTTTGTTGACTCTACTTCAAGCTTAATTCTTTCATTAGGATAAAGGGGTGTTAAGTTGTCAAAAGCAATTTTATTTTTGCCCTTTTCAGGATTATCAAAATTAATCTTATTTACTTTTAATAATGCAAAATATCTTTCAGCATCTTTTGGGCCTCTAATTTCTCCCTCGACAGAGTCACCGGTTCTTAAACCAAATTTTCTTATCTGACTAGGGCTAACATAAATGTCATCTGGACCAGGTAGATAATTTGACTCGATAGCTCTTAAAAAACCGAAACCATCCTGCAATACTTCTAAAACACCTGTTGCGGTAATTTGTTCATTTTTCTCTGCAAGTTTTTTTAATATTGCAAAAAGTATTTCCTGTTTTCTCAATGTACTAGGATTTTCAATTCCTAGCTTTTCGGCTTCACTGATAAGCTCTGCAGGGTTTTTTTGCTTAAGTTCTTGTAAATTCATGTGATTATTTATTAAGGAATGTAATAAAAATATATGGATTTTTTGATAAAATTCAACCCCTAATTATAAAGGTTTAAATATAACTACGAATATAACTACAATTAATATAAGTGTAGGTATTTCGTTATATATTCTGAAGAATCTAGAGGTCTTTTTATTACTGTCTGAAGCAAAATCGCTGAGATATTTGCCTAAAGTAAAGTGATAGTAAGTTAAAATTATAACTGCAACTGTTTTTATCTGCATCCATAATTCTGAAAACACTGAAAAACCAAGACTGTGTATTAATAGAATCCCAAAAAGCCAAGAAAGAAGCATAGCGGGCATCATTATATAATTATAAAGTTTTCTCTCCATCGTTTTAAAAACAGTCTTTTGTGTGACCTCTCTTGACTCAGAATGATACACAAATATTCTAGGTAAATATAAAAGTCCAGCCATCCAAGAAATAACTGCGATCAAATGCAAGGATTTAAACAATAAATAAAAATTCATTATATATATCTTTTTATTAATTCTTCAAATAATTCAATGTGATCAGAACTATCATTTAAACATGGAATTAAATCAAATTTTTCTCCACCATTTTGTAAAAAGCTTTCTCTGCCTTGTATGTTAATTTCTTCTAGAGTTTCAACGCAATCAGATGCAAAACCAGGGCATATTACTAATAAATTCTTAACTCCTTTTCCTGGCAAAGACTCGAGTGTTCTATCTGTGTATGGAGTTAACCATTCTTGGGGTCCAAATCTAGATTGAAATGTTGTTTGAATTTCAATTTTATTAAACTTTTCTTTGATTAATCTTGTGGTTTTGTGACAATAACAATGATAAGGATCTCCCTTGTCAAAATAAGATTTGGGAATACCGTGATATGAAGAAATTATAAGCTCAGGTTTCCAGTCTATTTCTCTAATTTTGTTTTCTATACTTTTAATTAAAGCTTGAATGTATAGTGGTTCACTTTCATAATGAGGAATAATCTGAAGACTAGGTTGCCATCTCATTTTCATTAGAGATCTATATACTTCGTCACAAACTGTTGCTGTGGTAGCCGCTGCATATTGAGGGTATAATGGAAGAACAACTATATTTTCACAACCTAATTCTTTTAGTTTGTTTAATCTAGATTTAATACTTGGGTTTCCATATCTCATAGCAAAATCTATGATTGTTTTTTCATTTCCTATCTTTTTATCGAGTTTGTTGGCTTGATTTCTTGTAAAAAACAATAATGGAGACTCGTTGCTTTCTTTTCTCCAAATTTTTTTATAAGCATGAGCTGTTTTTGAAGGCCTGAATGTTAAGATAAATAGATTTAGTATTACTTGCCATACAAACGGGTTAACTTCTATCACTCTGCGGTCAGATAAAAATTCTTTTAAGTATTTTCTTATATCCCACCAGTTTGTCGAGTCAGGAGTGCCGAGGTTAATCAATAAAACCCCTGTTTTTCCAAATTTAATTTCTGGGTGATCTTTTTCCATTAAAAATTCCTATAAAATTCAATTAATTTTTCTACTTTATCAGGATCTGTTTCAGGAAGTAAACCGTGCCCAAGATTAAAAACATATGGAAAATCATTAAATATTTTAATGTATTTAGTCGCTGCCATTAACATTTCTTTTTCTGGTTCTAATAAAAGCTTAGGGCTCATGCCGCCTTGTATTGCTACATTTCTAAGTTTGTTTTTTGCCCAAAGAGGATCCACTTCGGGGTCTAAGTTTATACAATTTGGTTTAACAATTTGATTAAATTTTTCGTAATTTTTATTAATTCCTTTCGGAAAACAAATATTCATAATTTTATTCTTTCTGCAAAATTCAATTATTTTTGCATTTGGAATATAACAAAAATCATTGATATATTTTTCTGGTATTAAACCAGCCCACGAGTCAAATATTTGAATAACATCAGCACCAGCATCTATTTGATTTTTAACATGCAGACATAGAAATTTATTTAATTTATCTAAAACTAAATTTATATTAATATATTTTTCAATCTTATTTATTTTTATTCCATTTGTATCTTTTTTAAAATTAAACATATAAAACAGTAGTGTCCAAGGAGCCCCAATGAAACCTATTAAAGACTTGCTTTTGTCTAGGTTTTTTCTAGTTATTTCAATCGCTTTGTAAACTGGATCTAGTTTTTTGATAAACTCTTCTTCGCTTACATCTAAAAATTTTTCTTTATTAAATTCATCAAGTTTTGGGCCATAGTTTTCGATAAATGTAACTTTTTGATCTAGTGCGTGTGGGATGATTAAAATATCTGAAAATATTATAGCAGCATCTAGATTAAATCTTTTTATAGGTTGAAGTGTTATTTCTGAGCTTAAATTACTATTTAAACATAGTTTGATAAAATTTTGATTTTGAGATCTTATTTTTCTAAATTCAGGAAGATAACGACCTGCTTGTCTCATAAACCATACTGATTTACAAGATTTATCTTTTTTATTTAAAACATCCCTAAGAGTGCTCATAATATAAATTTAGGTTTATAATTATAGATTATGTAGTAGGTCCTGTTAGTTATTAATATAACTATTTATACATACTTTATACAACTCAATTTCAGCAAATTCATGAATTAATGCTATAATTTCAATAATTTAATAAAATTATAAACAATTGTGAAGTTATAATATTAACATCTTAAAAATGTTAGAATAATGTTAATTAATGTTAATTTTTTTTTATTAAAATTAAAAATAGGAAAAAAAGTTACTTTATTAATATATTACTAACAGACATATGAACGAAAAATACAATGTATATCTTGTTTCAGACTCAACCGGGGAGACCTTAGACAGAATTTTTCTATCATTAAAATCGCAATTTGCTAATTTTGAATATGACAAAAAAGAATTTGCTTTTGTAAGAACTGAGCAGCAAATTGACAAAATAATTAAAGAATGCACTGAGTCACAAAATTCAATAATATTGTATACAATTGTAGAAACGAAATTGGCAAAATATATATCCAATACGAGCGAAAAAAATAAGGTACCTTGTTTTGGAATACTAGGAAATCTTATTCTGAATTTTTCAAAACTTCTTAACCAAAAGGCAATACACAAGCCTAGCGCTCAACATGTTCTTGACGAAGATTATTATAAAAGAATAGAGGCAATCCAGTTCACAATGTCCCACGATGATGGAAAAAAGCTAGACGATGTTTCTAAATCTGACATTGTGCTTTTAGGTGTGAGCAGAACTAGCAAAACACCTACTTCAATTTATTTGGCGAACAGGGGATATAAAACTATAAACATTCCTTTAGTTATGGATCAAAAAATACCAGAGGATTTAAAGATCAAGAATAACAAAATATGTGTAATTGGTTTAATAGCTGACCCCGAAAGATTAGCTGATATAAGACGGAATAGAGTCGCAATTATGAGAGAAAACAGAATAAAGGAATATACAAATCTTAACTCAATTAAAGATGAAGTAAATAAATCTAAACAATTATTTAAGAAATATAATTGGCCAGTTATAGACGTGACAAGAAAATCAGTAGAAGAAACTGCTGCTTCGATCTTGAAAATTTTTGATATCCAAAAAAACAAATGAAAATAATTTTAGCATCCAAAAGCGGTGTGAGAAAGAAAATCTTAGACAAGAATAATATTTCTGCAGAAGTTATTGTATCTGGCGTAGACGAAGATCAAGCTAAAGATTCTCTCCTAGCAGAAGGAGCCACTCCATTAGATATTTCAAAAAGTCTTGCCGAGCTTAAATCTGTAAAAGTTAGCAATCAAAATCCTGATCGCCTTGTTTTGGGAGCAGACAGTGTAATTTCTTTAAATAATGAATTAGTAAATAAACCAAAATCAAGAGACGAGGCTCTAGAGATCTTAAAAAGATTAAATAACACAAAACATTACCTTATAAGTTCAGTTTGTATTTCAAAAAACGGTTCAATGATTTGGCATCATACTGATAAATCTGAACTTAAAATGAAATATTTTAAGGAAGAGGAATTAATCAAATATCTTGAAAGAATTAAAACTGAAACATTGTTAGCTTATGGGGTATATCAAGTAGAAGCAGAGGGTTTAGAGCTTTTTGAGTACATAAAAGGCGACCAAGCCTCAATTATGGGTTTGCCTATTAAACAAATTTTAAACTATATTAAACGACTTAAACATGAATAAAAAATCATTTGCTATTATTGGTAGTCCGATTGAGCATTCCCTTTCACCATTTTTACATAATTACTGGTTTAAAAAATATAAAATTGACGGCAACTATTCTCTTTTGTCCACTAAAGAAGAAAATCTTAAAAATATAATTAAAAGCATAAGAGACAGAAAGCTTAATGGAATAAATGTAACTTTGCCTTTCAAGCAGAAGATAATTCCTTTCGTAGATAAATTAGTCAATGATGCTCAAAACACAAATTCAGTAAATACAATTTATCTAGATGACACTAATTCAATCGTTGGTGAGAACACCGATGTGTTCGGATTGCAAGCAGCGTATTTAAAAGAAATTAATAATACAGAAAATAAAAAAGCTTTAGTAATAGGCGCTGGGGGAGTTTCTCCATCCGTAATTTTTTCATTGTTAAAATCTAAAATTAAAAACATATCAGTTATAAATCGTACTCATGAAAAATCTCTCTTTTTGAAAAAAAAGTTTAGTTTTTTGAACATACTTAAATGGAGTTCATTACAAGAACAATTAACTAAATTTGATTTAATAATTAATGCAACTAGTTTAGGTCTTAAAAATGGAGAAGACTTTGAATTTGATTTTGAAAACTTAAAATCAAATGCAGTTTTTATAGATACAGTTTATAATCCTTTAGAAACTAAGGCTGTAAAGTTTTTAAAAAAAAACAATATTAAAACTTTTAATGGCCTTGAAATGTTCATTTATCAAGGCCAAAAATCTTTCTATTTATGGAATAAGATAAACCCAGAAATAGATGAAAATTTAATAAATTTATTAACTTCAAAACTTAAATGATTAAAATAGGTATAACAGGTTCTTTAGCTTCAGGCAAAACTACTGCAAGTAAAATAATTTCTAGCGGCAGAGGCCCTTTATTTAGCGCCGATCAAGAGGTAAAAAAATTATACTCGAAAAAAAGTTTTAGAAGTCTCGTTGCAAAGAAGTTTAATATTAAATTAGACTCACATTTCGCCAATACAATTAAAAATTTAGTTCTTAAGAGGCAAGGAGCCTTAAAAAAATTGGAAAAAATTATTCATCCATTAGTCAGAAAAAATATGTACACTTTTTCTAAGAAAAACCGTGATAAAAAATTTTTATTTTTTGAAATACCTTTATTAATTGAAAGTAAACTCATAAATTATTTTGATATCGTTTTATTTGTCAGGTCTAAAAAAAATCTAAGAATTAAAAGATACAGACTTAAAAAAGGAAACTTAAAATTATTTAATTTTCTAGATCGCCAACAAATTAATTTTAGCAAAAAAATGAAATATTGTGATTATATAGTTGTTAATAATAGCTCAATAGGTGTTTTAAAAAAAAATCTTTTAAATATAATGAAATTTTATGAGTGAAATCTTTCTAGATACAGAAACTACGGGTTTATCTTTCAAAGATGGACATAGAATCGTTGAGATCGCATGTATTGAAACACGAGACCTAATTCCTACAAATAGAGTCTTTCATAAACTGGTAAATCCTCAAAGAAATGTGCCAGACGAAGCATTTAAAATTCATGGCTATTCCCAAGAATTTCTTCAAAATAAAGAAACCTTTGATCAAATTTCAGAAGAGTTCCTTAATTTTATAAATGGAAAAAAGATTATAATACATAATGCGAACTTTGATGTAAGTTTTTTAAATGGTGAACTATCAAAAATAGGAAAAAGCAGAATTGATAAAATTAATATAATCGACTCTCTAGAAATAGCCAGAAATAAATTTCCCGGTGTCTCAAACTCGCTAGATGCCTTATGTAAAAAATTTAATATTGATTTGTCCAAGAGGTCAAAACACAATGCGTTACTTGACTGCGAGTTGCTTAGAGAAGTTTATATTAATCTATTAGATGCAAAAGAACCAAAGTTCAATCTTTTATCTGAAAACAAAGATGAGTTAAAGCTTTCATCAAAGACAAAAAATTATGATAAAACAATTATAAATATATCTGATGACGAAATAAAAAGACATAAACAATTTTTAAAATCCGAATTAAAAAAAAACTTTTATTGAATTTTTTTCTGATCGTAAAGTTTCTGAAAATTAACGTTGTTGCTAATTTTTATTTCTTTAAATCCTGAACTTTCAAAAACAAAGATAAATATCTTCCTTAAATCAGGATAAATTTTCGACGGTACATCAATTAAAATTATCTTTTCAATTTGTGATTTATCATTTAATCCCTCTTCTATTTCAATTATTGTGGAATATATAATTTTTGTGTCAATTTTTTCTAAATCATCTTTAAGTGGTAAAAGACTTAAACTTGTTTCTATTTCTATAATCTTTTCTTTTATTTGGTTGCTTTTAATATCAATATTAATTTTATAATTTGCAATATTTTTTGATAATAAAAAAAAGGCCTTTGTGTTTGGTATTTTGAAATCAATGCTTTTTATAAATTTACCAATTATCTTATAACTCATCTTTTTTTTCTTCTATAATTTCCCCGTCTAAAGTTTTACCATCTTCTTTTTTATTAGAGATGCCTCTTTTTTTGAAAAACAAATTAATGAATAATTTTCTAGTAAAAGGTACCAAAAGCAGGAAACCAATTAAGTCGGTAAAAAAACCAGGAATGATAAGCAGTAAAGCAGCAAATGCTATTGAGGCCCCAGAAAGTAACTCATAAATTGGAAGTTTGTTTTGGTATAAATTCATGACTCCTGACCTTAAGGTTTTTATTCCTTCAAACTTTGCAAAATAAATACCTATTACTGCTGTCAAAAGTATCAAAGATACCGTGTTTAATGCTCCTATTTTTCCACCAATTTTAATCATAAGAAAAACTTCAAGCGCTGGTATACCAATAAATAATAGAAAAAATGAGTTCATTTGTCTGATACAAAATTATAATATTAATGTATATTTATCAAATTATGAGTAACAATTTTGGATATATAGATATAATTTTATTAGGTATGATTGCTGGATTCATAATCCTAAGATTAAGGAACATTTTGGGTAGAAAGACAGGTCATGAACCAAAGATTTACCCTAATTTTGCCGAGAAAAAATTTAACGTTCCTAATAGTAATATTAAGTCTACTAAAACTAACTATGAAGTTTTAGAAGGTCATGAAAAAAAAGAATTCCTTAAAGGCGCAGAAATTGCTTATGAAACAATTTTAACGTCATTTGCAAATGGCGATAGCAAAAAACTTAAAGATTTATTAACTCCTGATATGGCATCGAATTTTGAACAAGCCATAAAATCAAGAAATCAAGAAAACATTAAGTCAGAATTTACATTTATTGGCGTTAAACAATCAAGTGTTGAGAAATATGAGAGAATTAAAAACGAGTTATTTGCGACTGTTAAATTTGTCTCAGAAGTTATTTCAGTAAAAAAAGATAAAGACGGAAAGATTATCGAAGGAAATCCAGATAAAATCAAACAAGTAATTGATCATTGGAAATTTTCTAAGAATATATTGAAAAAAGGTCCGAACTGGTATTTGTCCGAAATCGTTGGCAAGTGATTAAAAAAAAAGATATTTCTAAAAAAGATATCGAAATTTGGAACAATTACATTAAAGATCCTCAAGATATAGTAGATAAGGATGCTTTAAGCCAAAAAAAAAATCAAACGAAACAATCAAGATACAAGTTCGATTTGCACGGCTATACTTTGCTTGAAGCTAATAATAAAGTTAAAGATATAGTTCTATCATCTGTTGAGAAGAATTACGAAGAAATTTTATTAGTCACTGGTAAAGGTATCCACTCTAATACTGAAAAAGATATCTATGCTTCAAAAGAGTTTAGTAAATTGAAATATTCGGTTCCAGAGTACCTCAGGTCAGATCCAGATTTATTTAAATTTATAAGATCTATCTCAAGCGCAGATAAAAGAGATGGTGGTGATGGAGCGATTATAATTAAATTAAAAAAAT
>MDSY01116387.1_pt1 | contig 11546 bp, 8 predicted proteins | sample 811131 | NCBI WGS metagenome assembly MDSY01 (sample SAMN05326643, study PRJNA326480) | marine metagenome | isolation source: seawater | place: Atlantic Ocean: South West | collected 2010
AAGTCGCCCTCAAGCGGTTATCGCCAGAAGCGAGAAACACCATCACGATCGAAAACGACGAAAACAAGTGGGGCATTGAACACAGCCTCGAACTTGCCGACGACCTCGCACTTGTCCTTGACATACACCATCACTGGTGCCGTGAAGGAGAATACATTCAGCCAACCGACGATAGATTTGCTCGCGTAATAGATAGCTGGCGTGGTGTACGTCCTGTGATACATTATTCGTACAGTAGAGATGAGTATTTGCCCCAAGGCTATGCACACGATACAATGCCCAGCATGAGTGCGTTACTAGAAGCAGGACACAAGAAAGCAAAACTTCGAGCTCATAGTGATTACTATCCCAACCAACGTGTGAATGACTATGCATTGTCTTTTTTGGATTATGCAGATATTATGTGCGAAAGCAAGTGTAAAAATTTGGCTAGTATAGAGCTTTATAAATACTATACAGGAGAACAGTATGACATACTTGAACAAGATGTACGGGCGTACAGCGCCGTCGCCTAACAAAAAATCAGAAAAAAATCCAAATAGGGTCGCTGGCGGCTTGAGAGGCCAAGGGGCTGATACTATCGCAATGCTAGGCGAAGATGGTATAGAAAGGATTTTGCCCACACAAAAATATGTACAGGCTTTAGAAGAACAGATTCGTAAACAACAAGCAGCAATTAATGTTCTTGAGCGTAAACTTGCTAGATTGTCAACTGCACAAGATCAACTTGCTATGCGAGTATCTACTTCTTAGCTTCCTTTTTAAAGTCTGCAATCATATTCACTTTTGTCTTACGTCTATCTAGTTCTACACCAAAAGTACGAGCTAATTCTTCTAACTCTTTTTTGGTTAAACCTTTTAGTACGGTATCTGCAGGAAATTTTTTAGGTGTTTTTCCTGTGTCTACAACACCAGCTTTAATTACAGGCTCTTTAGGAGCTTCTGGCTCTTCTACTCCAAATAATTTTGCTAAAAATTTAAACATTTTTTCCTCCATAATAGGTAATGATGTTTAGCCTTATTTATAAGTATGTATATAACTGACATTCGTTAGTGGCTTAAATACATTGTACTAACAAAACGGAGAACAATAATGAACCCAATTAATTGGATTAAATCTCGTATCGAAGAACGCACAACATGGGACGGAGCGGCACTTATTTTAATAGGTGTAATTGTTTTGATAGCAGGTCCTTTTGCAAAAATTGCAGCCTATGGTGCTATTGCATATGGCGCATGGACAATTTGGAAAAAAGAAGATTAAATAGTTGGTAAAACCTAATACAACTTTCAAATTATCAATTAGAGATGTAGAAATTATTGAGCATGCCCTAAGAGCAAAAGCTGGGCGGAGAGGTTTGGCTATTGCTCAAGGCGAAACTTCCCCTGAACTTAGAAAAGAAATGAACGAAATTCAAGAAGTGCTAGGTAGAATACATGAACAAAAAGTATTTTATGCAAGCTTCAAGGATGGTAAACCATATGTAAGTGGTTAAAGTTTGCCGATTGGCATTGTGGAACTTGCACTTAAATTCCATATTTGTTTCTTTTCAACACCTTTTTTCTGTGCAAATTTTTTAGAATCACAGTTACTACACACATGGAAATAATTATTGTTCAAACGCTTAGGATCCATACTTCCTCTAGGCCTAGTAAATTCAGTATCACAACTATCACATCTTAGCACAACGAAACTCTGTAATCTAGTGTAAGCATGATGTTTTCCTAGCTTGCTGAGGCGTGTATGCCGGGTTTCTTTTTTAAATTCTTTTAAGAACATAACTATATTTAACATTAAGATTATAAAAAATTTCAATAAATACTTATGAATTAGGAGCTCCAATGACTATCTGTACACTTACTGAAGCGGCAAAAGCCCAAGTTAACACTTTATGCGAAGAAAATAATTGTTTTGCGGTGAGTCTAAACCTTACTGGCGGCGGATGTGCAGGGTTTCAGTATGACTGGAATTCTGTTGAAAAAGAAGAAGATGTAGAGAAATTAGATATTGTAATTAATACAGGGTCAGGAAATTTTGTTATTGGAGCTCATAGTATAATGTTTTTAGCAGGTACAGAAGTAGATTATGTAAAATCTTTTGTAGGTCAAACATTCGAAATAAGGAATCCAAATACAAAGTCAGAATGTGGTTGCGGAGTTAGCATTAACTTTGATATGGATAAACTAGACAACTCGCTGGCTACAGCAGTATAACGGAGCATATAGATGGCAAAGCAAAATATTGATATTGGTGTAGAAGGTAACGACGGCACCGGCGATAGTATTAGAGAATCGTTTCGTAAGGTAAATGATAATTTTACAGAACTTTACGCAGTTTTTGGTATAGGTGGACAACTTTCATTTACAGACCTTAGTGATACTCCAAATACATATCAAGGTAATGAAAATAAAGTACCAGTCGTAAAAGGAGACGGAAGTGGTATCAACCTATTACAACTAGCTTCTAATAATGCACTAGATGGTACTATTGATACTATAGGTTTTGATTATAGCAAAACAGGAAAACTTATTATTAGACAATTAGTGTCTAAAGTTTCAAACGACCCGATACCTGTTTTAGGTGGACCTTTAGATGCTGCCACACAACCTATAGCAAATGTTGCAGTTACACAGGCCGCTATTGACACATTTAATGCTGTTCATAATACGCAATATTCTGTATCTGATTTAGTTATTAATAAAGCATATGCAGATAGTAATTATCAAACAAAAGATGTTCCAGGTGGTGGAATAAGATTAGCAGACGAACCTGCAAGTGCAAGCGGTTATACTCTAACCGTTGGAAGTCTAAATTTAGGAAACATTGTAATTAACAATCACGGCCTAGCTGGTTCTTATACAGGTGCTCCTTTTGTATGGACTTCTACTGGCACTGATCCTAGCAATGTTACCACCGGACAATCTTATTATTTAAGAGTCATTGATAACAACACATTAAGTTTACATTCAACATCTGCCGGCGCTATTGCGGGCACAGGAAGGATTTTACTTGCAGGCGGCACTGGAACATTTACTATTAAAGATGCGGCATATGATAGTTCCTTGCAAGGCAATTGGTTAGACAATGTTGCGTTACCAAGAAAGTCCGTTGTTCGACGTCAAGGCGATACAATGGCTGGTGCCTTAAATCTATTTGACCATCCAGGAGATCTTGCAGGTAAGGGTTTACCTAATGGACCAGATGATTTACAAGCAGTATCAAAATTATATGTAGACAATGTTGCGGCTACCAGTGACGTTAACATTTTTGTTACCATGAAAGGTGATGATACTCAACGTTACACACCCGATGGAAAAGAAGGCCGTGCAATAGGATATGCATATAGAACAATAAATGCCGCGGCTAGAAAAGCAGAAGAAATAATTGTATCTGCTCCACCAGAACCTGGACCTTATTTACAGACATTAACTTTTAATACTGGAGCAAGCAACTCCACAATTCATACAGCTGGAATTACTTCTCCTATAAGTGGACGTACAAATGCACGAACACTTATTTTAGAAAATAAAGATTTTATTGCTAAGGAAGTTACAGGTTATTTGAACACTACATATCCAGATTTTGTAGGTCAATATAATGAAGAAGATTTCGAAACAGACATAAAGAATATTTTAGAATCAGTTTCTTTAGATGCTTTACTAGGGAATAACGCAAACTATCTTTCAAGATATGCAGGTTTAACTTATTACGCTAGTGTAGAAGGTGCAAAATTAATAGGCACACAAAAGAGCGAAACAGTTGCAGGTATAACCTACGCAAAAACTATCGTTAAAAATAACATACTTACAAATACGGCGGTGTCTACAAATTACCAAACCAAAGAAACACAGTATATTAATAATAGTGTGACACCAGATGCATTAGCTGATGATGCTATTGATGCTAAATTTCAAGTTGTACTAGACATTATTAACAATGGTGCTTTAAATGCACCAGCTATTGTTGACGGCACAACAAACTACAAAATCAATGCAAATAACGGAAATTTTGGTTTCCTTGATCAAGCAAATCCTAACAATACAGATGTCATACCTGGAAAGGTTATTAGAGGTAAAATATCAGGTGCTATAGGTTTAATGGTAGATTACAAACACGAATCAGGAACAAGATCTGTTAGTGTAGCTACTACTGATGAAATTGAACTACAATTATTAAAACCAATTGAATTTATACCTGAAGAAGAATTAGAATATGGTAATGTTCAAAATGAAACCCAAGTTGTTGTAATAGTAGAATCAGGAATTTATGAAGAAGACTTGCCGATTAAAATACCTAACAATGTTTCTATTAGAGGCGACGAACAACGTAGAGTAATAGTAAGACCAAAAAATAGAATTTCACAGTCTAGGTATGCAGATACTTATTTTTATAGAGATGCTGAATTTGATGGCATGGTTTTAGGTGTTTCAGAAATAAACACGCTTAGGTTTGAAACCCAAATTAATTCTTCTAGAACACCAGGAACTTACACAGTAACAAGTTCTAATATGACTACTTCCAATCTTGGTTCAGGTGCTACAATAACAGTTGTAATTGACAGTAACGGTTCTGTAACTTCCGCAACTCCTACAGTAAAAGGCAAAAACTTTGTTAAAGAAGAAAATATTACTATTGAAGATTCACAGTTAGGGTCTGGGGGAGCGCCTAGTATTACACTTACTGTTGATACAATATTAAATGGTGACATATATAAAAATCCACTTACAGGTACATTTGATGGATATTTCGGATATCATTATTTGAATAAGCCCGGTAGCTTAAAAAACATTGGTGCAGGTTATACAAATGTTGGTAATTGGGAAACTTCTGCAAAAACATTTATAGATAACAAAGAATTTATTCAAGAACAAGTTGTAAATTATATTGAAACAACTTACACTCTATTACCGGCTGGTACAGATTATAGTAGAGCCAAATGGTTTGGCTGGATAGGACAAATAGTAGATGCCATTGTTAAAGATTTAAGATTAGGTGGTAATGAATTTGTACTGCAAGAGCAAGGAGATATCTATCTAGAAGGTTTAACAAATCCTGCATTGATAAGCACTTTACACGATGAATGGGTAGCAGGAGTAAGTCATATTTACACAATGGCTAACAAACTTTTACAAGGGCAAGCTCCTACTACATTGTATAATCAAGCAGGGGGTACCGACAGTGATAGAGTATATTCACAAGACTTAACAAACGGTGATTCTGCTCCTGCTAGTTGGGCAACAAATAAACTATATAAGTTACAAGATGTAATTAAATTTACTTCTGCAGGCGTAACAAGATATTATGTTCCTAAGGTCCAACATACTTCTGGAGTAACTTTTGATGCAACAGAAATTGCAAATTATTGGACTGAAATAGATACAATTGACACTACTGTACAAAACTTTATCAATACTGTAAACTTTGCTTTTAATGCGGCATTTAATCCTCCTAAGCATAACAGAGATTTAGATGTATTCTTACTTAATGATGCTACTATACTTCGCAATCTGACTGTACAAGGTCATGGTGGATTTATGGGTGTGCTTGATCCGGATGGACAAATACTTACAAAATCTCCCTACATTCAAACAGGATCTAGCTTTTCGCAATCACTTAATAAACAAGCATTTAGAGGAGGTTTGTACACAGATGCATTTGTAGGCAACTCAGCAATTCAAGTAACAGGTAGAGTTGATAACGATCCTTTCACTCTTAATATTAAAAGTTTAGGTTCGCAGTCAGAACCACAAGGACTATTTGTAAGGAGACCTGAAACTCCTTGTGCATTCTATGTTGATGGTAGACGATTCCAAGTTAATGCAATTACAAATTATGATAAGTCATTAGGTACAGCTATTCTTGTACTAGACAGAAGCTCTAACGGAGGAGTAGGTTTCACTGGTACAACAAGCGAACTGATAACAGGATTTAATTTAACACAAGTCGGAACGTTTGAATTTTTAGTTTCTAAATGTGAAAGAGACACAGGTTATATATTAGATGCTGTACAATTCGATTTAGCACTAGGTACTAATTATAATGCAGTTACAAATGGTCTTGCATATCAAAGAAATGGTGTAAGTACATACTTACAAAGTAATCAAAAAGCACAGACTATTGCTGCTATTCAAGTTACTAAAGCTAAAACAGCCGCACTGACAGCAGTCGCAGCTGATGCAACAGCTTTGTCAAGGTCAAATGCGGCTTTCGATGAAATTATTGATATCATAGATAACGGTGCATTGGGTACAGAACAAGCCGCAGACACTATAACATTCAGTACTCCAGGTGTACTACCAACAGCAAATGCAGTTGAAGCAAGAACTAAACTACAAGAAAATAGAATATTCTTAGGTGCTGAAGCTGTAGCGTATATTAATCTTAATAATCCTTCAGCTGGATATGACGAAACTAAATGTGCAAGAGATGTAAGATTTCTAATAGATGCATTATCATATGATATTAACTATGGCGGAAATACAGCTTCCAGACAAGCAGCTCGTTCTTATATCGACGATGGTGTAGCAGTTTTAGCAGCATCAGAAATAACTCCAACTGTAAATGCTTTCAATCACATAAAAGGACTGTTATCAAATATTATACAAGGTGTTTCGATTACACCTTCAACAGGAAATACAGAAACACAAGTAACAGCTGGTGTTACAGCAACAGCAACAGAAGCTACACAATTAAGCTCTTTGTTTGATATCACGATTAATGTAATTCAAGCATCTAGTATGAATAGTGTGCCTGCTATAATAAAACCATCTATTACATGGGCAACAAATGCATTGCAGGCTGCACACGGAGCAATTGATACAAACAGAGCTTTAATAATTAGGCAAACTGTACAGAGTGTTGCATCACCAATAGACATTACACTGCAAACTGCTGGTAACAGAAGTATGCTAGGTAATGACTTTACACAAATTAACGATCTAGGTTATGGACTAGTAGCTGTCAACGGCGGTATATCAGAAATGGTATCTATGTTTACATACTATTGTCATGCTAGTTATTATTCAAAGAATGGTTCACAAATTAGATCACTAACTGGTTCAAGTTGCTATGGAGAATTTGGATTGGTTGCAGAAGGTTCTGATCCTAACGAAATTCCAGATGCTGTATCACTTGCAGAAGATATGGTAATGCCAGGTAAGATATTCCGTGCTTCGGTAATACTACAAACCACAGGGCCAGTAGTAGGTGTAGCAGGAGAAACTTTTACCCAAGCATCATCAGGTGCGGCAGGCACAGTTGTAATATCAACAGGGGCGAATGGATCTAGTCAAATTTACTTAGATTCAACTTCGGGAAGTTTTGACACAACAAATACTATCACAGGAAGCACAACAGGAGCACTTGGTGCAAATAGTGTGCCTCTTACAGTTGATGCTACAGGTTATACAAATGCAGCAACTACAGCGTATATGTATGTATATGACTTTAAAGATGTTCCGTCAAACAGATCGGAATTTGACATATATCATACTAATGCTTCTCCTAACCCGGTTCTAGGAAGATACGAAGTAAGTAATGTAGAATTAGCTACTCCACATTTAGCAGGTTACAATGGAGTAGGTTTTGGTGGTTCACCTCCAATTAGTGCTACACAAACAGTTGCAGTTGGTACAGCTACAGGTGCAAGATTCCAAGTACGCAAAACTAAAACCGATGGTTATAGTGTTATAATAACAACAGCTGGTACCGATTACAGACAAAATGATACTTTTGTAGTTACAGGTGATAAACTTGGAGGCGCAACTCCAGCAAATGATGCAACAATAACTGTTGACCAAGTTGATGCTGGTGACAGTACTCCAAGCACAGGAGCAATTACAGGCGCTTCAATTACTGGAACAGCTTTTACCACTACAGACGAAACACCAACTTATAGTGGTGCAGTTTATAAATTAAACTTTTCAACATCTTCAGCCCAGTATGCACAAAATGGGGTGATTGCACAACCAGCACACAATGATCTTATAAACTATAGACGTAACGAAACACATATTTTTAATGATTTAGCACAACCTGACTTGTTGACAATCAGACCAAGTACAGCGGTGTTGTTTAATGAAAATCCAGGAAACTTTTATAGATCTATTTCATTCCTTACAAGCAACAGCTTAGGTACAGCATTAGGAGCCAACAGTATTCAAGCAGGGTTTGATAGCTCTTTTGATTATATTAGACTTACAGTTGATAACACTAGAGCCGCGGAAACAGCATTAAGCGGAACAGGAACAACAAAAGGTGCTACAGCAGGGGACGTAAGGATTGCACTTCAAGCAGTGGCTGATGCTAACGAGAAATTTAGACTTAATAATAATGCTAGAACTCCTGAAGCATACAGACCAGTAGGTTGGTCAACTTCTACACTTACAGAGGCTCCAATTATTACTTGGAAAGGTAAAAAACATTATGTCTACAATTATAGAGGAGTAAATGGTTCTGGAAATGAACAAGTTTCTGCATCAGATGATGTATATGCTATTGTTGATTTAGCAGATGTTGGTGAAACTATTAATTCTACAAATGCTACTGGATTACATGGTACAGTTATACTTGCAGCAGGAACAACTAATACAATTAGGGCAGGATTACAAGCAGGCGCAACAGGAACTGTTACTGTAAATATTTCAACTTGTAGAGCAACAGGACATGATTTCTTAGATATAGGCACAGGCGGCTTCAATGCATCAAACTATCCAAACTTTATATTTGGACCGCCAGGTGAAAAGAATGCAGCTCAAGAAGTTGTAGAGAAAAACAAAGGTAGAGTATTCTTTGTAAGCACAGATCAAAACGGTATTTTCAAAGTTGGTAAATTCTTCCAAGTTGACCAAGGTACTGGTACAGTTACATTTAGTGCAAGTATTGCTCTAAGTGATGTTGACGGACTAGGGTTTAAACGTGGTGTTGTTATCACTGAATTTTCAACAGACACAGCTATGACAGACAATGCTTCTGACACAGTACCAACGGAAGGTGCTGTAAGAGGTTATGTTAATAGGCGTCTAGGATACGATGTAAGTGGTACATCTGTAAGTAATAAACTTGGTCCTGGTGTACTTGCACCAAACGGTGTTGTGCCTATGACAGGCGACTTGAATGCCGCAAGTAATACAATTACTAACTTAAAAGCTCCAGCACAAGATAGTGATGCAGCTACTAAATCATATGTTGACAATATAGCTGGTTCAACATCAGTTGAAGATTTAAGAAGTTCAGAATACAATGATTACGGTACAGGTGATTTATTTGTTGCTACAGGCGAGAAAAAATTAATTATAAGTGCAGGTTCTATAGTTAATGGTCCATTTGTGCAAGGTCAAACTATAAGTGGTAACAATAGTGGAGCCACAGGAACTATTGTTGATTTAAAAACTACAGTAGGCGTCGAAGGCAATGTCATTGAAATAACATATACGCCTGTTTCTGGAACATTTACTGATGGATTACCAGCAGGTGGTGGTGAAACACAGGACGTAGTAAGTGTTGTAGGTGGCGCACAAGGATCGCTTGTAAAAGGACCTATAGATGTTTGGGCAAATGGTGTTGTAACTTCAGGAAGTGATATATCCTTTACTCCTACTAGAAATAGAACAATAGTGGGCAATGTTGTTACAGATAGACATGTAGACTTAGATGTTCAAATCAAAGTAGGTACTATTGTAAATGCTGATGTGAATGGCGCGGCTAATATTTCACAAAGTAAACTTGCAATGAATGCCGCAAGCACAAGAGTAAATGCAACCAATATAGGACAAGCCGACTTAGGGATAGTTGCATTTGATAGCGATGTATTTACAACAACTAATGGATGGGCTACAATAGCAGATGGTCAACTTGATCTAAAGAAAATAAAACGTGTTAGTGACGGTACAGTGCTAGGTAACTGGAGCGGAGATAGTAGTGACAATGATATAGATGAAATATCTTTTGCTACAGTCGTTTCGCAGGGTGGCGGCATAGGTGATGCTGATTTAACAACTACTGTTGGTGCTGCTTCTGATCCAGGTGAAGCTGTTATAAAAACAGGTACAGGAACATATGCAGTAAGTAATGTTACAAAAACAGGCGAAGTCAACAGTATTATTAAAAGTGATGCAAACGGAAGTATACAAGTTAACTCATTAATATTAGGTGGTGATCCTACTTACGAAATATTATCACTCGATACTACAACCGTTATAATGAAAACTCCAGCTCAAGGAGAAGTATTAAGGGCTACAGGTACTAATGGAGTTAGTTCTAATGGAGCACCTGATTTACTTGTACCAGGTAGTATTAATATTGACGGCACAGGAGTAGCAGAAAGTGTTCTTCAAGATGCTTCAAACTTTAATGGTGAAGCAGTCCTCGGTGTTGACTGGATTTATTCAAGCTTTATTGAAGCTCCAGGAGAAAAAGGAGCTGCAAGTACAGCCATTGCAATAGGTGCTAATACAGGTAAAACTACAGCAGGACAAGTAGGCATTGTTACAGCAGATAGTGGTACAAGTTCTAGTGTTGTGCCGTTTATTTTTAGTAGCACAGGTGCTGTTCCAGATTTAACAAATACGTATGACATAGGTAGTTCTACATTAAAATACAAAGATATATATGCTACAACATTTTACGGAACAGCAACAGAAGCTTACTACGCTGACTTGGCAGAAAACTACTTAGCAGATAATTTATATGAACCAGGCACGGTCTTAGTATTTGGAGGCGAAGCAGAACTAACCACAACAGAAACTAAAGGTGATAGAAAAGTTGCTGGCATTGTTTCAGAGAATCCAGCACACTTAATGAACAGTGCATTGACAGGTAATAATGTCACAGCATTAGCACTACAAGGTAGAGTTCCTTGTAAGGTGATTGGGCTTGTTATGAAAGGCGACTTGTTAGTTACAAGTGCAATCCCAGGATATGCTATTGTAGACAACAATCCAAAAGTTGGTACTGTAATTGGTAAAGCATTAGAAACTAAAACTGGCACTGAACGTGGTGTTATTGAAATTGTAGTAGGTAAACACTAATGAATAACGAACATCAAAACTATCTAAGTAAACAATATTTAAAACAACTTGTGCAAGAAGGCGCCCCGTTATCACAAGATCGAAAAAATGAGCAAAAAAGAGAAGTGATAGTAACTGCGGGCAAAATTAGAATACAAGTTGATAAAGGAAACCTAAACAATGGCTAGACAATCTATAAACATAGGTACAAGTGCAAATAAAGGAGACGGAGATCCTTTACGTACAGCCTTTACAAAAATTAACAGTAATTTTAGCGAACTATATGCAGGAAATTTTGTAGAACCTACTGCGTTAAACAGCAGTCTTATTGCAAACGCAGATGGTACACTTAGTTTAGGAAGTTCTACTAACCAATGGCAAAATTTGTATGTAAAAGATTTTATTTACTTGGATGGCAAACGTATAAGCATGAGTGCAGGCGGCGCTTTAATGGTAAACAATGGTATTGTTCAAGTTACTGATGTAGTAGGTAGTGTATTTGCTGACGATTCGAAAATGATGATGGACGCACTAACAGG
>MDSY01104406.1_pt1 | contig 11544 bp, 4 predicted proteins | sample 811131 | NCBI WGS metagenome assembly MDSY01 (sample SAMN05326643, study PRJNA326480) | marine metagenome | isolation source: seawater | place: Atlantic Ocean: South West | collected 2010
CTCCTCCACCTCCTCCTCCACCTCCTCCTCCACCTCCTCCTCCACCTCCTCCTGCAGCTGCCCATCCACATCTCCTTCCGGCTGCCATGTTTGACTGCCGAGCTGCATGCAGCCCTCGACCGCGCGCCAGAAGTCGGCCCATTCACTCGCAGACATGCCCACGCAGTCATGGAGCTTTCGGTCGAGGCCCCCGCCAGTCGCCCACAAATGCACGGTCGCCGCCCGCCACGAAAGGCCCACCGCTGCCGCGGAGGTGGCACTTTGTGACGAGTCATCGCCTCTTTGCGTCGATTCGGCATCGGCAACGCCTTCTTCGATGAGTGCAGCATAGGTGACGTCATGAGCGCCAACTCTCTTGCCCGTGTGAGATTCGGATTGGTTGGTGGAGTGGATCTGGGCGGCTGTGGCTCGTGCGGCTGTAGCTCGCACTCCCATCGCAGCGGAGACATCTGTAGCTGCATTCATCATCGGAGACCTCTCTCGTGTAGGCGTCTCGAGTGTGCCCCCCTCTCGTGCCGGCTTCCCTCGTGCCGCCCTCCCTCGTGCTGCCCTCTCTCGTGCAGCCTTCTCTTGGGCGCGCGCGGCAGCGATGCGAGATCGAGCGGCGGTCAGATTCAGATTGCGGGAGCCGCCGATGCCCTCGACGCACTTGCGCTTGATACACGACTGCTTGCGAATGCCGAGGCCGCCGAACTTTGGCTTGTCGAGGCAGTTCAAGCACTTGCCGCAGTCGTCGCGACTGCAAGGAGCACACCTGCCGCAGGCAACGTTGCGCTTGCGCTTCTCAGAGAGTGGATATGGGACTCGAGCGTAGATTGTCTTGTTGTCCAAAGGAACGTCCTTGGTGCCCATCGTCGGCTGGCTCGTTCTCGGCAGTCCGAGCATCGCTCTCGGGGCACGCCGACCTGAAAAGTCTACTAAAAGATAGATCGGCGTCATCGGCTGAAACCGGCCACTTTTTCGTCAGCCAGATGGCTCCACAAACTTGCATGCAAATGAAGTGTTTTGTATATTAGGTTCCTAGGTTCCTAGACCCCCAAAAAAAGAACTGAGTTTTCGTGCCCTGCGGAAATGCTAGTGGTGCACGATGATCCTCCCGCGCTCACGGGCGGGTTTGACGCCCTCAGCACGGCGATTGTGCTCCCAGCGCAGATTCGTGTTGCGGCGCTCGGCGAGATGGCCGAATCGATGTGGTCGCTGAGTGAGCGGGTGGTTGACGACTTGCACGCCGAGCAACGGTGGCGGCTCATTGACGAGGCGCTGCAGGCGGACGCAGTCCCTGCACTGCTGTGCATGGGCAATGAGGTGGGAGATGCCATCATCGATCTCCTCGAGACGGCGCTTCAAGTGGGCTCTGCGGTGGTAGGCAAGCTAGAAGGACCCGATGCCATTGCGCACTGGAGAGAGAGATGGAAACTACAGCTGCTCGAGTATACAAACGAGGTCTTCATAGAGCGCGGTGCGGACAAGTGCAACGATGGCGCGTTGAGCTCCTTGCTCGCACTCCTCCTCATCGGCCCAGCTGTGCCGTCAGTCGCCAACTCGATGATTGGAAAGCGTCAGCTACTCTCTCAGCTCGTCCGGTTGATGGGCGTAACACCCTCGAGACAGTTAGGAATCATTCCTGCATCGTTTGTGGAAGGGCTCGCGCAAACAACGGCTCAGCACATCTTCTGGCTCTTGCTCCGAGCAGCTGATATGATGCCTTCCGAAGTGCTCCGCTCCTGTGACTTGGATATCACACAACTCGTCCGGCTTTTGCAGCCCTCTCAAAAGCCCTCTCGCGCTTTGGGACGGGGGCCAGCCCTGTGTTCGCACGAATCGTTCGCCTATTCTGGCGGTCGAGTTGCAGCAGCGGCCGGGGCAAAGGCGGCTGCTGCGCCGAGTGGCGCCGCTTCTCACCCATCGGTACAAGTCTTGCAGCTGCTCGCTGAGCTGGCCTCCGACGCCACACTCGCTGCGCAGATGTGCACTCCTGAGCTCCGCCAGTACCTCTTCGAACCGCTCAAGCCGCCCCTACTCTGCGGGCCGCTCGCAACTCAGCTTGCAATCGTGCAGCTCTTGCGCACCATCCTGTGCCACGTGCCGAGTACCAGCGCGGCGCTCTGTGCTGAAGAGATACCCTCCTTCCTCTTAGAGCTCTGCCGCTCCCGCACCATTCCGGCCGCAGGCCCCCGAGACGGCTTTCTGAGGCGATGTGCGTCACTCCCTATGGGTGGAGTCTCGCGCCGTGAGCAGGAGCCCCATGAGGAGGATCCGCAGCATGTACAGCACGTTGAGATGGTCGAAGAGCTTGACTGGAGTGCACGTGCTCTCCTCCTCGAGCTCTTCAGCCACTCGAACCATGCCGTGAGCTCACCATCGCTCCTCGGAAGGGTGCGAGAGTCTCACCAGTTTTCCCCAGTTGTCACAGCCCATTTGTCGCAGCCGATTCGTCGCAGCCGATTTTGCCCACTTGTCACATGTCCATGATTCTTGTTGTAGGTGATTGACGCGCTCGACCGACGTGCAACCGCCAGTGACAGCCACAACACAACCGAAGCCGTGTATGCATGCGCTAGAGAGGGTATGGAGGGTCGCCTTCGTGGTGAAGGCGAAGCTTCCAGGGTCGACTGGGAGTACGAGCTCACGATTCCAGAGCTCGAGCTTGGGTGCGTAACCGCATTGATTGGCTGGTATCAGCCACGACCCAGTGAGGTGGCGCGTCTTTGTTCGTGGAGTAGATGGATCGTCGCGACGCTGCTGGGGAAAGGGTTGGCACCAGCTGTGGACGGCGAGCAAGAAGGAGTATCTCCCCAGCAGCTTCGTGGGGAGCGCATGCTGTGCATGGTGCTAGTGCTTGCGGCGAGGACGGCTGAAGCCACCGGTCACGACCCTCTGGCGAGTCATGCTTTGCTCTCACTGAGCGAGGAGTCGTTGCTCCCTGCAGCACGCTCGATCGAAGCGCCCTCGCAGCAATCTGATGGCGCAGCACTTCACCTTCCAGCCGCGGGCTGGCACAGCACCAGCTCGCAGGAGAATGAGATGCAGACGACCGAAACCCCGATGGCGACACTCGCAGGGGCGGCGGCAGTCCAAGGGCAAGAGCGACAATTGCGCCTCGTTCAGCTCTTGGATGGATTATTGCGTGCCCAGCTCGAGCCCTCGACAAAGAGGGCCTTCGGCAACCGCATTGCTGCACTCTGCTTAGAGCTTGCGCAGACGAACGTGACCAGCTTGCATGTGTCCGAGTGGCCAAAGGAAGAGGATCCCGAGCAGTGGCGCCGACACGTTTGGAAGCTCTTCCTCTCGTTGCTTCATTCGATCGGCCGGCTGAAGACGTCGTCTGCGCCAATACCACCGCTGGGGCTTCCGACTCTCTCGTGGTGTCTCGTGCAGCTGAACCAGCCGCACGTCGACAATGCCCAGCCTTGCCTCGCACTCGAGCTGCTCACGTTATATGCGGAGCAGGCGCCCGCTTCGAGCGTAGCACACGAGAGCGCCGAGCAGTTTCGCTCGCTCTCGAGTTTCGTGTCGACACACGCCAAGCAGCTGCATGAGCTGGTGCCAGAAGACACCTTCTGTAGGATCGCCGTGCTCTGGCTACGTATGGCCCCAGGTCAGGGCACACCCGCTCGTCTTTTACAATCTACCGCTGAGAGGTCGATTTCTCGAGCACTCCTGCTGCTGTCGCCGGCGCCGCTACTTTCTTGCCTTTCTCTGGATTGCTTGGCATGGCTTCTGAGCTGTGGCTCGGCGGATCTGAGGGAGGATCGCGATGGATCGCACCTCGCTAGCATGGGCGGATACGTCGTGGAGGAAAGGGAGGCAATGCACCCGTCGACTTCAGAGGCCGCGCTGGTCGCTGAGCTGCTCCTTGACCTCGCGTTGAGCACGCACGGCCCATGCACCGAGCCGTTCGTGGTAGACTCTCGCGAAGCTGCAGCTGCGGCAGCAGTTGACCTGAGAGAGCCAAAACACCTCTTGATTCGAGCGTGTCTCTTGTCTGCAAAAGCCACTGCTGCAACCTGTAGGGGATTGATAGGTGCCCAACTACACGTGACGCACTCTCGTCAAGGCGGCCTGCAAGCACTGCTCAAGCTCATCCTAGATTGCCTCGAGTTCGAGGAGAATGACGGCGAGAAGTCAGTGTGCAGAGACCCCCCCTCAATTGGCGGTGCAAGCGCATTCGCCAAATGGTGCGTCTCACGAGAGCTCCCGTCAACACTCAGCAAGTTCTGCCTGCTCCCTGTCTCTGCACTTGAGCCGGGAGTGCTCGGACTCGTGCTGAGAATCATCTGCGCCCTCGCACCCTCCGCGGCCGCGAGTGGTCTCGAGACCTCAGGGGTAGCCCTGAGCAGGCTAAACCACATGTTCAGCCTGGCAATACGCCAAATTCAAACGTTGCAATGTGGCGTTTCGCTTTCGGCAGCTGAGTCGGCCTCATGGTGGCGCCTGCAGGTAGAGGTGTGGAACGCGCTCAACGTCACGTTTGCGCTCGCAACAGCAAAGGCGCAGGACGCGCTCGAGAGGACCGCTGCGACAGACGTGGTCCTCTCAAACGCTCAGCTCCTTCACCACGCCTTGGAAGCCCTCGATCCTAAGAATTGGGCGTTGCAACATGCGGTGATGGATACAGTAATAGAGCCTGTTGGAGATACAGGAGGTGACCGGCTGGCGCTCGGAGCTGAGCACTTCAATGAGGAAAAGATGAGCTGCCACACTGGCGCGCTTGTCTTCTTATTGCAGCTCGTGCTAGCTCATGTTGCGACAAAGAACGATTCAGGCACCGACGCCGTCATTGGGAGCGCCCATGCGGTGATCGGTAGCGCGTTGACTCCAACTGTGCTAGTACGCACCATCCGCTTTGCTGGAGGGGGCGCCCGGCAAGCGCCCTTGCGCACTGGCGTCTTGCTCAGGCTGCTGGCATGGAAGCTGGGACACTCGCCGCTCTGTGCAGCCGACCTCCCTCCATCATCTGCACAAATGTGGCTCTCTGAAATGGTTTCCGCCGAGTTTCTTTCTCTGTTGCTGAATGCGTCCATGCATAGCCGGGAAGAGGCCGTCCAGGCAGGCCTCGCGAGCTGTGCCTTGTCATTGAAGCGAGTGGCAGTCGCACGCCGGAAGCCAGGAGGGGGGGCTGGAGGGGTTGAACCCGTGCTTCCGAGATGGTCGCAGGCTGGCTTTTTCGAATCTGGCGCGTCGATCGAGCATGTGTCGCTCGAGCAACTAGCGTCGCACCCGTGGAATCTGTTTGCTTTCGAACAAATGGTGCAGGAAGGCGCACTAGGGCTCGCAGACAGCCACGTGGAGAGTTCTGATTTCAAGGGACTGAACGCCTCTCTTTGTCTCTACTGGGCCATCTTGATTGAGCAACGGCCGCTGTGGACGCACAGTCTTATGGTAGATAAGCCGAGGCTTGTCGGCATGTTGCTCACCCTGCTTGCGCAAAGTTGCCCTTTCACTGAATGCCATAAGAAGCTCGCCAAGGCACTTGAAGCGCTGGGCCCTTGCGCTAAACTCCATTGGAACGATAAAGATCGGGCGGAGCTTCGGGGGCGCTTGTGTGAACTCGAACGGAACGGCCAGCGGCACTGGAGCCGCGATGATCAGCTTGACCCAACGCAAATCGGTGAGTGCTTGGTCATCAGCAGGGAACACGGTGTGTTGATACCACGGGCCCAGTGAATACATGTCGTCTTTGGAGTGACAAATGTGGAAAGTGGTCCTCAGCATGAGTATAGTATTACTATTAGAAAAGATACTGTCTAACGTATTATAAAATCATACACTTTTACTTGATCTACTAAGTATACACGTTTGATACTAAGTACATGCAGATAGAGCTATAGGGAACACTCAGTAAATGGCATGTGGAAAAACATGGTAAGGAGCCAAGTCAGAGGCCCGTTCCTCGCTGCGCATCCGGCACCCTAGATCTTGTAGACGCATGCATCGCACACACGTACCGCGTCCATGATCCCGAATTGTGGCAAGCATTGCCGCCTTCGGCTGCATGCATCACAGACGACTCGTCCACAGCCGCGGCAGTGATGCCTTGCACAGAGTTCATGCGACTTTGAGCGGAACGTGCCCTCCCACGAGAAGCGCGCCTTACAACAGCTACAACTGTTCGGTGCCTTGTCGAATGGCACCCACTCCGGTGGCTGCTGCGTCGCCGTACGCGCAGCCCTGCATGCGCGCAGCGCGGAGGTATAGTTGGCCGACAGATGATCCGTGAGCATGTGGGGAGCAAGCTGGAGCTCGCAGAGAGTGGGAAGGTCTGCCGGGACCCACGCGCCGCGGTAGACCCCATGCGTCGTATACAGGTGCAGCACCCGCCCAGGTACGCGTAGGATCGGAGTCGACTGCTCTCCGTCGACGCCGGTAGCTTCCTCATCCTCCACATCTTCCAGTATCTGATCGTCTTCATCTGCGAAGAGATCCTCTTCGTCACGTTCCTCGTCGCGTTCCTCGTCGCGTTCCTCGGCATTGGCTTCCTCTCCCGCCGCCTCTCCGACCACCGCACCTGCCAACTCCCCTGTCGCCACCGCCTCCGGTGCCACCTCACTAGCACTCTCCGGCGCCCTCTCCGGCGCCCTCTCCGGCGCCCTCTCTGCCGCCTTCTCTGCCGCCCTCTCTGCCGCCCTCTCTGCCGCCCTCTCTGCCGCCCTCTCTGCTTCAGCTGCTGGCTCATCTACGATCTGAGCTGGCGCCTCCCCTCGACACGCCTCGTCCCGCTCGTGTGGCGCCTCCGAGGCTGGCCCCTCCTCCGACGGAGCCGATCGCAGCTGAGGTGCCCAGCATCCTTTGGCGCGGTCGACGACTGCTTGGATGTCGAGCATCGCATCTTCCCTCCACTCGGTGAACTCGACCAGCTCCTCGATAGTGCTTCGGAGCGAGGTGAGCGTCATCCTCGGCACGGCGTCGTTCCGATGGACCAGTGAGGTGCAGCAGTCGCCGAGCGCGCGCAAGAGGCGCGCACCGCCCGCCACCGGCGGCGTCGCGTAGCCGACGCAACGGACGCCAGGCACGAGCCGCTTGAGCAAGACGGTGAGCAGCGCGGCAACTCCCGCGCCAAGCGAGTGCCCTGTGAGGATCACCTCATAGCCGGCTGCGGCTAGATGCCCAAGCACGAGTCTGAGTTCAGAGCGGAGCCAGCGTGCGGCGCGCGCCATCCCAGCGTGCGCCCAGCCGCCACAGAAGCGCACGCTCTGCGCGTGCGCATCCGTCACAAGATCGCACACCTCCTTTGTTCCTCGCACCGCAAGCACCGCCCGCTTGCGCTCTGGGCAGCCGACGAGGCAGAAGCACGGGCGGCTGGCGCTCCCACGGAGCTCGGCGAAGAGGAAGGAGTAGTTGAGGAGCCGCGCATGCCTCTGCATGTCGACACAGCTCACCTCGTACGCGACAGAGAGCGGGATCGGCGCGAGCTCGAGGAGAGCATCGAGCTCGCCCTCGGTGAGCTCCGCGCAGCCGGCGTGCGCGTGCTCCTCGGCCATCGGATGGCACCCTCGCTCCTCTCTCCGCTTGGCCATGAGGTAGTAGAGCGCTCCCGCGAGCGCCGGCCTCTCATGCGCCGGCGTCGACTTCGTCGACTCCCCCAGCTGTCTCATCGTGAAGACGAGCTTCGTCAAGTCTTCAGTGAGAAGTACACCGGCGACGCCGACTTCGCCCAGCTGGCGGGCAGCCTTGAGCGAAGCAACTGCTGCCTTCATGCGCGTCCCGAGCGGCAGCTGCCATGCGAGCTGGAGAGACGCCTCGCCCAGCCGTCGAGCACGCGACGCGTTCGTGTCGTCGAGCCGCTCTACAAAGGGACACAACTCGCGGCCACCGACGAGATCAGAGCAGCGGAGCAGCCGATCGGCGGTGCGGTTCTCAAAGTCCTCCCGCTGGAGAAGACGCACGCAGGCGAGGCACACCCACTGTGGCCCCAAAGCACTCATGCCGCTGAACTTGTGCAGCGTACGCCGCCATCGGAGGTGGCGCGCGCAGTACGAGCCTCCGCAGTGACGGCAGTGATGGCGCTTTTTGGTAAAGCTGAAGACGTGGTTCGGGTCCGACTCGGAGAGGCATCCTCGACAAGCGTCTGCGTCCTCGAAGGACGGAGGCGCAGGGAGCAAGCGCGCGCTCCCGAGATCAGCCAGCTGCTCGGTACGGCCGCCCGACTCGAAGAGGTGAGCCGCCGCCGCCGCCTGATCTCTCGACCAGAGCGCCGCGGAGCCTGCTAGCTCTCCGACGCCACGTCCGACGCCACGTCCGGCGCCCGCAACAGAGTTGCTGATGAGCACGCCCGCGCCGCTCACAGCGGCGCCCGCGCCGCTCACTGCACCCACGACACTCGCGCCAGCGCCGCTCACCGCGCCCACGACACTTCTCTCGACGCTGTGAACCGCCGCTCCGGCCGCACCCGCCGCACGACCAACGTGTGAAGTCACGTGAGAAACCATGCCTTCGGCGAGGCTGAGGCCTTGGGCGACGCTGCCGAGGAGGCCCCTGATGGCGAGACGCTGGGTGAGTTCGACCAGTCTAAGAGAATCCGACCGCATCCGTCGCTTCTGCTGCAGAGACAGCCTGACAGAGACAGGCCTCCCAGCGTGGCGTGCGGCGCGCATCACCGCTCGGGCAACCATGGCGTGCGTCAAGGCGGTGGTATCCTGCTTGCCGGGTGGTACTGGTGCGGAACAGTCTAGTGTGACACTCACATGCACAGCCGACGGATTATGAACCCGCACAAGCGTTGCAGAGGACTGCCCCGGAGGGCCTGCCACAATGGCGTCTGCCCGAACGGCGTCAGCCGCCTTGAAGCTCCCGCTTCTCCCGAATCCTGATGGCTGCACGGTGAGCTGGAGACATACTGGCGGCCCAGGGATCAGCCTCGCGCGCACAACGCGCACAGGGCGTTCGTCCTGCTCCGTCTCGCGCGGCGGACGCTTGCGCTTCCAAAACGCGACCATTTGACGGATTGCCAGTCAATCCTCATAAAAAACAGTCTAGTCTAGGAACCTAGGTTAAAGTCTTGCTACTGTATGAGTTACATATAGAATATAGAGTGGTGATTCAGAGATTCACTCAAATGCGTTACATACATAACACATATAGAAGTATGATTCTGCTCGCCTCTGCTCACACACGCGCCTGAGAGATGCATCACTGCTGGTTGGCCGCCTCAATCCTCGAATGTGCCACCGCCATCAGCGCGACCACCGCAGTCTCAGTGCGCAGCGTGCGAGCCCCGAGGGTCACCAGCTCGAACCCGTGTGCCTGGAGGAGATCTAGCTCGCCGGGCTCTTCCCAGCCTCGCTCAGGCCCGACCGCGAGCAGAATCCGCGAGTTTGGACGCACAGAGACCTCGCCGAGCCTCTGTGGCGCCTGCGTGCACTCACCCTCCCTCCTCGGGTGGCAGAGGAGACGAAGCGCATCAGGTCCGTCATCAGTTCCGCCGCGCTCCTCATCGAGCTCTTCCAGGAGGCGGCGGAGGCTGCGGCGCACGTGGAGACGAGGGACGGCGGTGTCACCAGCCTGTGCGAGCCCTTCCACCAGAGACGCACGCAGCGACGCCGCGTTCTCCTCCTTGAGAAGATGTGACGAGAAGTAGGACTTTTCAACACGGCGTGCACCCGTCACCCAAATCGTGCCCACGCCCATCGAGGCGACGGCTGGGAGGAGGCGCCCGAGCTGAAGTGGCCTTGGCATCGCCAAGATCAGGTCGATCGCTGGACGTGCTTGCGGATGCGGATGCAGCAGCTCCGATGCTTTTCCGAGCTGTAAGCTGAGCTTGGACGGTTTGACTGTGGCATCAGCGCTGGCTCCATCAGCGCTGCTCTGTAGCCATTGGACGGTGGCTGTGTTGGTGGAGCCGCCGTCGAGCACGCCCACACGAAGCGAATCGCCATTCTCCGCCCGAAGCACCTCGGCCACGTGTTGCGTGCGCGGGTCTGTAGCTTCGAGCTCAGCCGAGAGCACACCATCTTTGCTCGAGCACTCCTCTCGTTCGAGGAGGAGCCGGTTGAGGAGCACGATGGCCGGCGCGCGCCAAGGACGGACATATGGCGCGTTCAGAGCGACGAGGCAGTCCGGGACCCGCAGCAGGCTCTGCAGCGCCGCAACTGCCGGCCCGACGAGGGCGAGAGACATGATCCGATCCACTACAAAAAGACGCACTATGTACCGAAGTCTTCAGTCCATAACAGCTAAAACAGCTACCAGCTCATGCGCTCCACCGTGGGCGTGGTGCTGCTGGTGGTGCTGCGGGCGGCGTCAGGAGCTGCTCTGGGGCGGGTGCTCGTCGTGGGCGCGAGGTCTACGGAGCACGCCCTCTCTCCATCCGACACGCCGCGCGACGCCCAGACGCTTCGCCAGACACTCAGCAGGCTGCGGAGGGAGCGAGAGTGGGACGTTGCGCACTCGCTGCTGTGGGAGCAGCTGCAGGAGCAGCCAGAGCTGGTGGAGCCTGTGCACTGTAACATTGTCCTCTCCTCTCTCTCCGAGGCCCCACGCCGCCCCGAGTGGGAACGTGCGCTCGTGCTGCTCGAGCACATGCCGACCGCAGGCCTCACACCGGACGCCTACACCTACTCGGCGGCGATCAGCGCGTGTGCGCGTGGTGGTCAGTCGGAGCACGCGGTGAACACGTTCAAGGCAATGTGTGCCTCCGACGTGCCGCCCAACGATGTCGTCTACAACAACGTACTCTCCGCATGCCAGCGCGCTCAGCAGCACAAGACGCTGCTCGCGCTCTTCGCCACGATGCTCATCAGGGGCGTGGCGCCGGATGCGTGGGCGTGTTCGGCTGCGATCGGCGCGCGTGACAAGGACGGAGATCATCAGGGCGCCCTCGACATGTTCGACACCCTCACGCGCCCCCAGAGATCCGTGCACACCTACGCGGCGGCCATGCTCGCGGCGAAGCACGCCGAGCGACCCGCAAAGGCCGTCTCCCTTTACGAGGAGATGCTCGAGCGTGGGATCGTCCCGAGCCCGCAGACGCTGGGGATCGCGCTCGGCGTGTGTGAGCGCGCCGATCACCACAGCTCCCTCCCAAACGCCGAGCGCGACCCCCACAGCCCCCTCCCAAACAGCTCCCTCCCAAACTGGCAGACTGCGCTACGACTACTGTCGGAAGCGCCGAGAGTGGCGGTCGACGTGCAGTGCTTTGACGCTGCGATTCGTGCATGCGCTTCAAGCGGCCGGTGGAGGGATGCGCTGGCGTTGCTGGAGGAGCTCGAGAGGCGCGGGCTCAAGCCCACCGTCCACAGCTTCACCGGCGCCATCAACGCGCAGAAACAGGACGGACGGTGGCGGACGTCCGTTGAGCTCCTCCAGCGAATGAAGGCGCTCGGCCTCAAGCTGGACTCGCACGCGCTCTCGGCGGCGCTGGGTGTCTGTGGCGCTGCGGGCGAGTGGAGGGTCGCTCTCAAGATCCTCCAGGGGATGGGACGACACGAGATTCAAGTCAATTCGTACCACCTCGAGCCCGTAGTGCGCAGCTGTACGAATGCGGGTGAATGGGCTCGTGCTCTTGCGCTCGTGGCGTATTTTGAGGAGAGGGGAATCGAGCTGAGC
>MDSY01024692.1_pt1 | contig 11543 bp, 8 predicted proteins | sample 811131 | NCBI WGS metagenome assembly MDSY01 (sample SAMN05326643, study PRJNA326480) | marine metagenome | isolation source: seawater | place: Atlantic Ocean: South West | collected 2010
GAATAATCATCAGCTACTACATTCAATGCAAGACAGAATTTCTAAAACTTCAATCAAATGGATTGCTAGGAGATATCATAAGGCGCCCAGCATTCTCGCTACATCATATGATTTATTAGCCGGAATCATCCATTGCTCTTATTTAGTCTGGCGTTACAAAATTAGAATTATTCATGCGAGAAGCTATCCGCCAGCATTTATCGCTTTGTTTCTAAAAAAATTCTTTGGTGTTAAATTTCTATTTGATATGAGAGGTTTTTGGGCTGATGAGAGGGTCGATGGAAATATTTGGAACAAGGACAGTCAGGTATATAGGATTACAAAATCACTTGAGAAAGCTTTTATTACCAACTCAGATCATATAATTTCTCTAACAAATGCTGCAGTGAATGAAATGGAGAAATTTCCATATCTTGAATCCATGTCTTTGCCAATATCCGTTATTTCAACATGCGTTGATTTAAAAAAATTCACACCAAAAAATGAGCATATCGGATCTGAACATTTTGCTCTAGGCTATCTTGGTACTGTTGGTACTTGGTATTTATTTGAAGAAACAATTCAAGCATTCAAAATCTTATTAGAAATAAAGCCCTTAGCAAAAATTTTAATAATCAATAGAGGAGAGCATAAATTTATACAAGAGTCTCTTGAGAATCAAGGAATCTCATTGGACTCAGTTGAAATTCTCTCAGCCAATCATGATGAAATTCCGTATTTGATTAAAAGAATGAGCGCCACAGTATTTTTTCTTAAACCTCTGTTTTCCAAACAAGCAGCAGCACCTACAAAATTAGGTGAATTACTAGCCTCTGGAATTCCCTGCCTTACTAACGCTGGGGTTGGAGATATGGCTGAAATTATTCAAAATGGAGGAGTGGGCATAGCTCTTGATTCATTAAGTCAGCGATCAATCCGCCATGGAATCATGGGATTGATAGAATTAACTCAGCAAGAGGATATAATTTATAAATGTAGAAAAACTGCTGAATTAAATTTTTCTTTGGAAGATGGCATTAATAGCTATGCAGAAATTTATAAGAGTTTAATGTAAAAATTTATGAAAAAAAATATAGATAAAGCAACTGTTGATAGTTTTGGGGATGAATGGGGTAGATTTAATCAAGCTGACCTCTCTTCGAAAGAAGCCCAAGAAATTTTTGATCAATATTTCTCAATATTTCCATGGCAATCTCTACCACAAAATGCAGAAGGCTTTGATTTAGGCTGTGGATCAGGGCGGTGGGCCAAAATTATGGTAAAAAAAGTAGGGCATTTGCATTGCATAGATCCATCCGATGCTATCGAGGTTGCAAGAGAATCATTGTCAGATGTTTCCAATGCTAGTTTTTATAAAAAATCTGTAGATGAATTTTCGCTCCCCAGTAATAGCCAAGATTTTGGATACTCGCTAGGGGTTCTTCACCATGTACCAGACACTGCTGGGGCAGTAAAAGAGTGCGCATCACTTTTAAAGCCAGGAGCGCCATTTTTAATGTATCTTTATTATGCCCTGGAAAATAAGTCCTCTTTTTATAAATTTCTATGGAGGTGCTCAGACTTTTTAAGAAAAATTATTTGTAGGTTGCCTTCTGGACCAAAGCATTTAATTACTGATTTCATAGCAGCAATCATCTATTTTCCATTTGCAAAAGGCTCGCTGATTATAGAAAAGCTTGGCTTAAACATCTCTAGTATTCCTCTTAGCTTTTATCGCAATTGCTCTTTTTATACAATGCGAACAGACTCTCGAGATAGATTTGGAACCCCATTAGAGCAAAGATTTACCAAGGAAGAAATTCATGAGCTCATGGAAGATGCAGGTTTTAAAAATATTATTTTTAATTCTGCTGAACCCAGATGGTGTGTAGTAGGTACTAAGTCCTAAAACCATATCAATCTTGAAAATAATCATTAAATTAATCACATGAAATTTATCTTAATTGGATTTTTTTTAAGATTTCTAGTGGCTATATGGAATGGTTTTTTGGGACCAAGCATTGGTGCTGATGGAGATGCCTTGCTTTTTCATGAAATTGCCGTAGAAGTTTCACAGCTTGGGCTCTTTGATACTAAATACAACATTGGTTGGATGTATTCAATATTCTTAGGATCAATTTATTCTTTAACATTAGATTCAATTTTTATTGGAAGTATTTTGTCTTGCTTGGCCTGGCTGGGATCTGCTATTGCTTTAAATAAGAGCATTCAGTTACTTGGAATTCAAAAAAAATACCGTGATCGAGCATTATTGATTTATGCGATCATCCCATCATCAATTCTCTTTACCAGCGTTACGCTCCGCGAAGTTTATCAATTATTGTTTATTAATTTATTGATTTACTCATCTCTAATGATTCTTATAAAGCAGAATAAAAATTTTTGGGTATTGTTGCTTCTATCTACTTTAGGCATGGGTATATTGCATTTCGGATTAGTATTATATGGAATATTGGGCGCCATACTTACTTTTTACTTTACCTCGATAAGAGGGGGCAAAGTTCTTTCACTGGAACTTATTATTTTCTATTTCCCACTCTTGGCTATTATTGGTTATGGGGGAATGACATTATTTGTTGCAATCGTTCCCTTTGATTTTTCTGATGGCCTTGCCTCAGCAGTTCAATCATATCAGGCTGGCCATAATGAAGCGCGAGCCATGTATAGCTTTCAACCTGAAATCAATGGACTTTTAGACCTAATTCTATTCATGCCAGTTAGCTTATCTCAGTACTTGCTAGAGCCAATGCCATGGAGAATTGCTACGCCTTTAGATTTAGCTTTATTTATCGAAAATATATTTAGAGTTACGTTTATTTATCTTGCCATTAAAAGTTTATTTAAGGTTCAGGCAATATCTAGAACTCCATTGATATTTCTTATCCTAATGTTTTTCGCTTTAGAGACCCTATGGGCCCTTGGAACGGTAAATTGGGGGTCTGCTGTTAGGCATCATATCCCAGGCATGGGGATTCTAGTAATTATTGGAGTATGTTTCTTGGACAAAAGTAAGCATGTGCTTTCAAAGCCTTCCAGGCTAAATTTAAAGAAAATATAATGTGTGGATTTACCGGTTATATCTCAAGCGATAGTATCAAAAAATTTTCTAATAATGAATCTATTATTCGCGAAATGACTAGATCACTTATTCATCGAGGACCTGACAGTGAGGGATTTTGGAAAGATAGCGCAGAATCAATAGTGATGGGTTTTAGGAGACTTGCAATATTAGACACCTCGTCAAATGGAAATCAACCAATGATTTCAAATAATGGCCAGTTCGTCATAGTTTTTAATGGAGAGATTTATAATCATCTTCTTCTAAGGAAAGAAATTGAGGGCAGCAAATCAAATCATGAATGGTCAAGTGGCTCAGATACAGAAACTATATTATGTGGTTTTGAGCTATGGGGCATTCAGAAAACGATTCAGAAATGCTCGGGTATGTTTGGATTTGCTGTCTGGTGCAATCAAAATAAAGAACTAGTTCTTGGAAGGGATCGTCTTGGTGAGAAGCCAGTTTATTATGGATGGCAAGGGGAGTCGGAAGATCGAGTATTTCTCTTTGGGTCTGAGTTAAAGTCCTTTCACAAGCATCCAAACTTTCAGAAAGAGATTAATAGAGATTCAATAAGCTCCTTTCTAAGATATAGCTATGTGCCTGCCCCTAACTCTATATATAAAAATATTTTTAAACTTCTGCCAGGACATTTGTTAAAAGTATCATTGAATCTTCAGGAGCCTGTGATTACAGAATATTGGTCAGCTACTGAAATTGCACAAAAAAATCCTAAACTGTCTTTTCCAAACGATGAAGATGCAATAGATTCATTGGAGGGAATTTTACGTTCCTCTGTAAAACAACAAATGATTGCAGATGTTCCAATTGGTGCCTTTTTATCTGGCGGCATTGATTCCTCTGTTATTACTTCATTGATGCAGGAGCAGTCCATGGAAAAGATTAAAACTTTTACAATAGGGTTTGATCAAAAAGGATTTAATGAAGCTGAGCATGCTAAAGCGGTGGCTAGTCACCTAGGCACGGATCATGCTGAGCTTTATATTGACTCGCAAGATTTACTTAATGTAATTCCAAATCTCTCAGAGCTTTATGACGAACCATTTGGGGATTCATCGCAGATTCCAACATACCTCATTTCTAAATTTGCCAAAAAATCAGTTTCTGTTGCTTTGTCTGGTGATGGGGGAGATGAGTTATTTTGTGGCTATAATCGCTATAAAATCACAGATAAATACTGGAAAAAATTAAAGTTCATCCCCCCTTTTTTAAGAAAAATATTAGCCAGCAGCATATCCAAGTTACCCCCCAGCCAAATTGATAAAATGTATTCATTTTTCAATAAAGAAACTCAGTATGCAAACTTTAGTGAGAAGGTTCTCAAGGGTAGTAATGTTATTGCTAGCAAAGATATTTCAGATCTATATATTGGACTCATTTCCGCCTGTCAAGATCCAAACTCTATGGTAATTAATGGGGTGGAATCAAATAAATTTTTTCATTCAAAGTTAAAAATGTTGGAAAATCTTGATGATTTATCTTTAATGATGCTAATGGATTTATTAACCTATCTACCGGACGATATTTTAACTAAAGTTGATCGAGCTGCCATGGGAGTTTCTTTGGAGACAAGAGTTCCAATGCTGGATCATCACATAGTTGATTTTGCAATGCGGCTACCTCAAGAATATAAGCTAAGAGATAATCAGACTAAATGGCTTTTAAGAGAAGTACTCTATAGAAACGTACCCAAGGAATTAATAGAAAGGCCAAAGGCTGGTTTTGCAATACCCATTGGATTGTGGCTCAGAACTAGCCTAAAAGATTGGGCAGACGACTTATTAAGTGAATCCTCTATTCATGAGCAAGGTTTTTTTCACGCAGCCAAGATTAGAGAGCGATGGTTGCAACATTTGTCTGGCACTCACAATTGGGAGCACTTTTTATGGAATATTCTAATGTTCCAAAGTTGGTTTAAAAACTTTCATGAGCAAAGTTAAAATACTCTTTCTAGTAAATGTAGATTGGTTTTTTATATCCCATCGTTTGCCGATTGCACTTGCTGCAGCTAAGAAGGGTTATGAGGTTCATGTGGCTGCAGCAGTTACTGATCAAGCCAGTATTATTCGTAACTCTGGTTTTATATTGCATGAAATTCCAATCTCACGTGGCACGATTGGTCCATTGAATGCCTTTAAAACATTACTAACAATAATTAAAACATTTAATAAAATAAGACCTAATATAGTACACCTAGTAACAATTAAACCAATTCTACTTGGTGGCATTGCCGCCAGAATAACAAACATTCCTGGAGTAATAGCTGCAATATCAGGCTTAGGATATATTTTTATTGATCAAGGTTTTATTGCCTCGCTAAGAAGGTTTTTTGTTAGAACGCTCTATAGAATTTCTCTAGGTCACAAAAACCTGAGAATTATTTGTCAAAATGTAAATGATTTAGATGAAATTCAGCGGGCTACAAAACTTTCAAATGGTTCTTTCTCTTTAATTGATGGTTCTGGTGTGTCATTAAAGAAATTTATCTATGTCCCTGATCATAATAAGATTCCAAAAATAATTATGGCTTCCAGACTTTTAAAAGATAAGGGAGTCTTAGAGTTTGCTGAGGCTGCTTCGATTGCAAAAGATATGAATATTAAGGCCGAGTTTATTTTGGTCGGAGATCCCGACCCAGATAATCCATCCAGTATTTCCAGATCTCAAATTCAAGATTGGGAACAGAAAGGCATTTTAAATTATTGGGGACAAATAGATAATATGCAGGATGTTCTATCTCAGGCCTCAATTGTAGTTTTACCCTCTTATCGAGAAGGATTTCCAAAAGTTTTGATTGAAGCAGCAGCCTGTGGAAGAGCCGTAGTTACAACTGATGTGGCCGGTTGCAGAGATGCAATATACAATGGAGTCACCGGGGTCTTAGTGCCTGTTAGAGATGCTCATGCATTAGCGGACGCTATTTTTGATCTTATAGCTAGCCCGGAAACTTACATAAAAATGGGAATAGAAGGAAGAAAAATGGCAGAAGAAAGATTTGATGAGAATACTGTAATAGATCGGCATTTATCTCTTTATGATCAAATACTTTCTAATGCAAAATAAATAAAATATATTTTATCCAATGAACTATTTAATTACAGGAGGGGCCGGATTCATCGGCAGCGCGTTGATTAGGCATCTAATTTCTTCCACTAATCACAAAGTCCTCAATATTGATTGCCTTACCTATGCAGGTAATTTAGATTCGCTTGATTCAATTAAAGCTTCACCCCAATACTCTTTTAAAAATATTGATATATGTGATTTTACCAATCTTGCAGATGAAATTCAGAGCTTTAAACCTGATATTGTTATGCATCTTGCAGCCGAAAGCCATGTCGATCGTTCTATTGAAGAGCCTGGTACATTTATGCAGACAAATATTATAGGCACTTATAATTTACTTGAAGCAGTAAGGATGTATCTGGACTCTGCCTCACAGGTCAATCTTAAAAATTTTCGTTTTCATCATATCTCTACTGACGAGGTTTATGGGGACCTAACGTCAATTGAGGATTTCTTTACTGAGGATACTCCCTATGCTCCAAGCTCTCCTTACTCAGCATCCAAGGCAAGCTCAGATCACTTGGTAAGAGCCTGGGGCAGGACATTTAATATACCTTTTGTTATTACAAACTGCTCTAATAATTATGGACCTTTTCATTTTCCTGAAAAATTGATTCCTCATACTATTTTAAATGCACTTCATGGAAAGCCTATTCCTGTATACGGTAATGGAGATCAAATTAGAGACTGGCTATACGTAGAGGATCATGCAATTGCATTAAACCTTGTTGCAACGAAAGGATGCTTGGGAGAAACTTACAACATTGGTGGCTGTAATGAGAAGAAAAACCTTGAAGTTGTTGAATCAATCTGTAATATCTTAGAAGAATTAGCCCCTGATAAACCTAAAGATATTAAATACTACAAAGATCTAATATCTTTTGTTTCTGATAGACCTGGTCACGATCAAAGATATGCAATTGATGCATCTAAAATAATGAACGATTTGGGATGGCATCCCGATGAAACCTTTGAAACTGGCTTGCGAAAAACTATTACCTGGTATTTGGAGAATCCTGAATGGTGGGAAAGAGTGCTTAACGGAGCATATAAGCTTGATAGAATTGGAGAGAGAACTTAAGTAATAAATATGAGTACAAAAAATTATAAAGGTATTATCTTGGCAGGCGGGACAGGGTCTAGACTTCACCCCATCACCAAAAGCACCTCTAAGCAACTGCTACCCATTTACGATAAACCTATGATTTATTACCCACTTTCTGTGCATATGCTAGCTGGAATAAGGGACATCTTAATAATCTCTACTCCTGTTGATCTACCATTTTACCAGCAATTGCTTGGAGACGGCTCGCAGTTTGGTATCTCTATAAGTTACGCAGCGCAACCATCTCCCGATGGCTTAGCTCAAGCTTTTATAATAGGGAAAGATTTTATTGGGAATGGTAATGTCTCTTTGCTTTTGGGAGATAATATTTTTTTTGGGCCCAAATTCTCTGATGCATTACTCAAAGCTTCTTGCCAAGACCAAGGAGCCACAATCTTTGGTTATTATGTGCAGGATCCAGAAAGGTTTGGTGTTATGGAGCTGGATGATCAAGATAAGGTAATTAGCCTAGAGGAGAAACCTCTTAAACCTAAGTCTAATTATGCAATCACGGGTCTTTATTTCTATGACAACGACGTAGTTGATATAGCTTCCGAATTAAAGCCTTCTCATCGTGGCGAGTTAGAAATTACAGATATCAATTCTATCTATTTAAATAAAGGTAATCTAGAATCTATTATTCTAGGTCGTGGCTTTGCATGGTTAGATACAGGAACTCCTGATTCATTGCTTGAGGCAGGGACATTTGTTCAGATGGTTGAAAAAAGACAGGGCTTAAAAATAGCATGTCTTGAAGAAATAGCTTTTTTGCAGGAGTGGATTTCTGCAGACCAATTAAATGTAGAGGCTATTAAGTATGGTAATTCTGAATATGGCAAGTATCTCAACAACATACTACAGAAGTCTCAATGAAAGTTTTTGAAACTAGTTTATTAGATTGTCTTATTCTTGAGCCTAATATTTTTCGAGATTCTAGAGGTTTTTTTCTTGAAACTTTTCGCAGCAATCAATTTACTGAAGATACAGGCATTAGAGATGTTTTTGTTCAAGATAACCATTCTCACTCATCTAAGGGAGTTTTTAGGGGATTGCATTTCCAATTGAATAATCCTCAAGGAAAATTAGTAAGAGCGTCTAGAGGCAAGGTGCTGGATGTTGCTGTAGATTTAAGAACAGAATCTAAAACTTTTGGTCAATCCGAAGTATTCGAAATTTCAGACCAAAATTTTCATCAGATATGGGTTCCACCTGGTTTTGGGCATGGCTTTTTGGTGCTCTCAGAGTTTGCAGATTTTCAATACAAGTGCACGCAGTATTATGATCCTAGTGACGAGCAGGCAATTCATTGGAATGATCCTGACCTTAATATAGCCTGGCCTTCGGATATAGAAATGATAGTTTCAGAAAAAGATTCAAATGCTCAATCATTTCAGGATTACTGCAACCAAACATCTTTAAAAGACCAGAAAAATTGATCAATATAGCAGTCATTGGCGCTGGATATGTTGGAATGTCTCTAGCTATCTTGCTTTCCAAAAATAATAATGTAGATGTTCTGGATACCGATGCAGAAAAAATTAACAAAATAAATCAAAGAAAACCAACTATAAAAGATCATGGCATCGAAGACCTCTTAGAAAATAAAAAACTTCAACTCTCTGCTACAGATTCTCCAGAACAGGCATATAAAAGCAAAGATTTCTTTATTATAGCGACTCCAACTGATTTTAATGAGGATACAAATAATTTTGATACTTCCTCTGTGGAGATGGTTATTGAGAGCATTCTTCAACATGCAAACACAGGCCTGATTGTCATTAAATCCACGGTTCCAATCGGGTTTACGCAAGCAATGAATCAAAAATTTACTACCAATAGAATAGTTTTTTCACCTGAATTTTTGCGAGAAGGCAGTGCTATTTACGACAATTTAAACCCCTCTAGAATCGTGGTAGGTGGCAATCACCCTAGCATGCATACATTTTCTAAAGTGCTTGAAGAAATTTCTACCAACGAAGATGTTGAAATATTACTGATGAGCTCCTCAGAAGCAGAGGCTGTTAAGTTATTTTCAAATACATTCTTAGCCCTGAGGGTTTCATTTTTTAATGAGCTCGATAGTTTTGCGATGGATAATAATCTTAGCCCACAAAATATTATAGAAGGAATGTCCTTAGATCCTAGAATTGGGTCCTTTTACAATAATCCATCTTTTGGCTATGGTGGGTACTGCCTTCCAAAAGATACTAAGCAGTTGCTTTCAAATTACTCCAATACCCCCCAAGAATTAATTAAATCTGTGATTTCATCAAATGAAACCAGAAAAGATTTTTTAACTAATGCTATTCTTAACTCTGGTGCAAAAGTAATTGGAGTTCATCGCTTGGTTATGAAATTTAATTCTGACAATTTTCGAGAATCTGCAATTATAGACATTATTACTAAATTGAGTGCCCAGGGTAAAAAAATATTAATTTATGAGCCTTTGTTGCAAGAAACTGAGTTTAAAGGTTGGAAAATTTGTAAAGAATTAAAAGAATTTAAATCAAATGCACAACTGATTATTTCCAACAGATTTCACAAGGAGCTTAATGATGTAAAAGAAAAGGTTTTCACAAGAGATATTTTTGGTCAAAATTAACAATAACTTTTAAATTTTTTGTCTTAAACCTTTTATTTGATAGCTCTTTGTCATAGATTTTAGCTCTCAATTATCCAGATTAAGGTGATATAATTTCTTCAAACAAAACGGATATTCCATGAAAAAATACAATAATTTGCCCTTATATTCCTTGCTCTTTATATTGGCTATCTTTCCTTCCAAGATTTTCTCTCAGGCTTCAAACCCCCTATCACAGGAGTTTCTAGCTGGCTTGCCGCCTGAAGTTGCAGATGAATTATTGCTAAATAATGCTGTAAAAAAAGAGGAAGATTTAGAGAAGTTATTTCGTGCAGACACTAAATTTACTAAAAGCAAAGACATATTAGAAAAAATTAGATATGAACTTAAGTCCATCGAAAAAAGAATAGACGTAGCTGAAGGTCGTTCTCCTGATTCTCTGGAGAGATTTGGAGAAAATTTTTTTAGCACCATTCAGTCTTCATTTATGCCTGTTAATGTTCCCAGTTCATCAGGTAGCTATGTTGTGGATGTTGGTGATGAATTTAGCATGATGCTTACCGGCACATCAAAAGTTTCAGCTTCAAGCTCCGAAAAGCAAATGGTCCAAAGAGATGGAACAATTCTAATTCCTAATATTGGCAAACTGAATGTTGCCGGTATGACTCTTGGTGAGGCAGAGCAAGCCATTGTAGATTACCTTAAAATCACCTCACCTGGTGTTACTCCCTTTATATCCCTATCTAAAGTAAGAGATATTAATATTTTGATGCTCGGCGGAGTAGTCAGCCCAGGTATTTTTACTCTTGGTGGAGGGTCTAGCATTCTGACGGCCTTAAATGTGGCTGGTGGAATTTCAGATACTGGCTCATATAGAAAAATTGAACATAAAAGAGATGGAATGGTTATTCAGGTTATTGATCTCTATGATATTTTTATATTTGGAAATATGAATTTGAATACAGATTTGAGGTCTGGAGATGTTTTATTAGTTCATCCTATGCAAACAAGCATTCCTGTTTCAGGCGGTGTTAACTCTCAGGCTATTTTTGAAGCTTTGCCTGGAGAAACGGCAGCTGATCTCATAAGTTATGCTGGGGGTTTCTCAGCAGGGTTCAGCGGACATCAAAGCATCTTTGTTAAGAGAAGTAATTTAAGTAGTAATCGTATTATTGATCTTCCAGAAGAGAATATGGACCTTTTCCCCTTAGAGCCAAGAGACATATTACTTATCCCTTCTTATTCCAATATTCTCGAGCCTGCTAAGGAAGTTTCTATTGAGGGCCTAGTCAATAGACCTGGGCAATACTACGTAGATCAAAATGAGACTTTGAGCGATCTTATTAAGAGAGCTGGAGGGTATAAGGAGAATGCGTACGAATTTGGCTCAGCCCTTTATAGAAAAAGTATCATAGAAACTGAAAAACAGTTTGCTCAACTAAATTATTTTGAAACAATTAAATTTATTATTTCTAATCTTGCTCAACCTGGCATGAACGTAAATTCAGATATTGCTAAGTTATTAGCTGAAGAACTAAGGGCTGGCGTGCATAACGGGAGGATTGTTACAGAGTTTAATTTAAATCAGCTTAACAAGAACCCTTCCAATGATATTGTGCTAGAACATATGGACAGAATAGTTATACCTCAAATGCAAAAAGTTGTTTATTTATTTGGTGACTTTAAAAATCCATCTAATGTAGGTTTTAACC
>MDSY01080087.1_pt1 | contig 11541 bp, 11 predicted proteins | sample 811131 | NCBI WGS metagenome assembly MDSY01 (sample SAMN05326643, study PRJNA326480) | marine metagenome | isolation source: seawater | place: Atlantic Ocean: South West | collected 2010
GAAAAAAAAAAAAAAAATCACCCGGTTATATTGATTATGATTATGATGATATCCCAACAACAATAAACAAAATTAAAGATGCTTTAAAAGCCCATAGTTGCGCACCTACTGATATTTCATTATTAATGACCGAATATTTACATAAATTCAAATCAATAACGTATAAAAAAACAGTAGAAAAAAAGACTAATAATAAAGAGAATAACCGAAAAAATAAAAGAAATAGTGATAGTAAATCTATTTGTTTATTTAATAAACACCAGAATGGTTTTAAAAATTTTGCGAATACAGCAATAGGTATTTTATATAAATATAATTTAAATCTTTCTAGTGAGTTGAATCAGTTTTACGATGTGACTGCTGATCCTGCTATTGAATTTAAAAACTATATAATTGATGTTAACTCAAGTGACCAGGTTAAAGAAAACTTAACCCTTATAAAAAATTTTGTAATATTATTAGAACATGTACAATTTGGGTCATTACCAGATTCAATTAGTGACGATAATAAAATTCAAGTAAATAATAATTTAATTCGTACTTTAGCAGACGCATTACAAATGTATATATATTATAATAATAATATTTTTCTTGTAGATGTAAAAAAATATATCAAGAAAAACACATCTGATGATACGAAATTAAGTGGAATTGCAGACAATATTTATATTAGTTTTGCTAAATTTTTTAAAGAAGATAATCAAATTCAAATGGAAGGTGGTACAGTGGGAAGATACAGACGAAGACCACGACAAAAACAAAAAGAGATAGTTCTAAGTGAATTTAATTATTTAAGATTAAAAAATGATATTGAAAAAACTAATAAATTTTATCAAGACAATAAAGATAATATAAAATTAATGGTTGAATTTATAAATAATCTAAAAAGAAAATCATTTGAAATTTTTAAATTTAAAAATTTATATGAAAAAATAGAAAAAAATAAAACTACTTTAAATAATAGTATTGGCGGTGCAAAAAAAATAATACCTGAAATATACCGTAATATATTTAAGTACAACTTGAATGAAAAATTTAATTTTTTTATTGATAAAAAATCGCATGGAATAGAGAAGGAACCATTATCCAAATTGTTAAAAGAAGCTCAATATAAAAGTTACTCGTATTATCCGGATGTTATTGTACCTATTACAAAATGTTTAAGTGATCTACATACTGTTTATGAAATACATAAAGGTACGCGTACTAATCATGAAATGTTTATTAAAAAATTAAAAATGTATAAATACATTTATAAAAACAAGTTAAATATTTATAAAATTTATTATGATAATAAAGTACTTTATAGTGAAATTAATAAAGAAGGTATAAATATGAACTATAATTACAAAGTTACAAATAAATATCTAGAATATATTCAAAATAAATTCAAATTATCAAATATTACTAAAGATGAGTTTATTACATATGTTATTGAAAATATACCTACAACATATACAGATTACTCGAATCTTTCTGATCCACTTAAAAAAGTAATATCAATATTTCTCAAAAAATATTTTATAAATTATAACGAAGGTGAAAGCAATGCTATTGATAATATTTATAATAAATTATGTAAATATGTAAAATATTTACAATTATTAACTAACGAAATAGAATGGGTGTTTATTGATATTTTTAGTGATAAGGATAAAAATAATTTGTTATCTGATGATATCAAAAAAACAATAATTGATAACATTAATAATAATAATATTTTTACTAAACAAATATACTTGGACCTAATTTTTAATAATTTTGACACTTATGAAAAAGATATGTCTAATATGTTTAGTAAATGGGTAAAAGATTTAATCACACCAAAATTTAACGATTTAATAGATAAATTAATAAAAAGTATAGGCCAAAAAGATAACATATTTAATAAATATAAGGAAAGTATTGATAATTTAAATATAAAATTTGATACAAAAAAAGGTGAATTAGATACAAAATGTAACCAATATAGAAAAAGTATCGGTGAATTTAAAATTGAACATAGAAAAAACAGCATAGATAAATTATACATTAAATTAAAAAATAATAATATAGACAACGAGACTAAAATTAATAAAGAGTATAATCATATAAAACAATTAGTAAATGTAAAAAATACAAATAAAGTAAAAATACTTAAGAATATTCTACTTTATTTAGAGAATGATATAGAATTTTATAAAATAGAAATTAATAAATTATCAAATAATGATAATGATAGTATTTCTTTTATGACACTTGAAAGAAAGAAAATTTTAGAAGATAATAGAAAAAAATTAGAAAATAAAATAAAAATTTATATAGATAAATTAAAAAAAATGAACGATTCGATGAATATTATTGATAAGTTAATTATTAAAATAAAAAATATAGAGGAGTTAATTTTAAAGTCTAAAGAAATATGGTTGAAAATTAAATCCATTCCTAAAATAAATAAAAAAACGTATAATAGCTATATTAATCAATACGATGTAACTAGGTTTAATAATTTACCTTTCGATTTAACAAAATATGCATATTTAATAGAATATAAAAAACGTAAGACTAAATTTAAAAAAATAACATCTATATCATATAAAAACTTTTGTATTGTAAATGAACATTATGATTTAGTGTTAAATCATAATAAAGTTATATGTTATAGTATTTTTAATGAGTCGATAGTTTTATCTAAAATTAGTAATTCTAATCAAATTAATGTACTTGAACCAATTAAAATTATTAATACTACAAACCCTACAAACATAATTGATATAACTGATACATATTTTAAAGAAAACGCTCATTTATATATTGATTTCTTATTTTTATATCATATAAATAAATTATTTCCTAAAAGTATTTTTTATTTTGAAAACGCGAAGGGGGATAAAAAATTATATTTATGGGATAGTATATTTGATGAGACTTCAAATGAAGATAATAAAGTAAATAGAATAGTTACTAACTTAAAATCTAAGCCAAAATTGATGACTAACTTTACACAGTCACAACGATTTTTAACGTTTACAAAAAAGAAAAAAAGTAAAAAAAAGAAAAAAAGTACAAAAAATACACAATTTAAATATAAATTTCAATTTATAGATATTTAATTAATTGAAAAACTATTATTTTTTAATTCTAATTTAGGAATAGAAACAATTTTTGCTTGGCTAATATTATAGATAACTTGGTCATTTTTACTAATTATTTTTTTCTTTAATGCTGTTTTTAAATAAGTTATTAACTTTGATTTTTTATCATTTTCTATATTCATATTATTAACAAATTGTTTAATTTTAATAATTTTATGAACAGTTGACATTTTATTCCATGGTTTATAAAAGTAACCTTCATCTGTTTCAGATAGTTTGTTATCAATTTCTGAATTTTTTTTTTCGATAATAGAATCGGTTACATTTAAAATATTTGAAGTAATATTACTGATAGAACAACTTACTTTATTAATAATCTCTTTATTTGAAGTATTATTTTTAATATTTATAAAATAAATTTTATTCATTGTATTTTGATAAAAAGTTAGATCCATTTATATATAAGTTAAATCTTCTTTAAATAATTTGTAAGGAAGATATATCAATATATCTTAACAATTTAAAAATTTGTTTATAGTTCATATAGAATTTATTTATATTAACTAAATTTTTTTTTTCGTCTAAAATTAACTTATTAACTTTAAACTTGTTTTTTACTTTCTCATCACAATAGATGTTATATTGGAAAGTATACATATATAATAAAAGTTAGTATCTATTTAAAATAAAATTTTTAAGTTATTATAATGAGTAATATTGATATAGATAAATACATCAATTTAATAAATAATAATAATGATATTAAAGGTGAAAAATGTTTAATTTGTCACATGAATGATTTAAAGAAAAATTTAATTCAATTAAATTGCAAGCATTATTTTCATAAAAGTTGTTTATCAAATAAAAAAAAAATAAAATGTACATATTGTAAAAAAAAACATATTTTTAAAAATCAAGCATGTTCAGAAAAATGTAGTAATATTATAAAATCTGGTAAAAATAAAGGAAAAATATGTAATAGGATTAATTGCCGATATCATTAAATAAAATCTGGTTCACCATCATCTAATTGAGCCTTAAATTTTTTTTTTTTAGAAGATTTACCTTTTGGTTCTGAATAGTCTACATTTTGATAATCATTCAAAAATAACTTTTTACTTTTTAATAAAGAATCATTCGAAATATAGTAATTATTTTTAATCTTTCTATTAAAAATAAAATACATAAATCTCTTTCTACGATCACATTCTTTCTGTATTTCTTTAAATTTACTAGGATGCTTTCTACATTCCTTAATCAAACTAAAACTTTCTTTTAATACTGGTAAATATTTTTCAAATAGAACGTCGTCTCTTTCAACTAGAACATTATGACTATTTGGAATTTTCCAATAAATTACTTTATTAAAATAGTAATTTTTTGCCCATTCTGGAAATTGTTTTTCCCATGTAGAGATTGTTTCAACAATCCATTTATCATATTCTTCTATTGTCATATCTAAGCGCGGTGGATAAATATATTGTGCTTGATAATAGGGTCGGTCATCTTCGCAATTATTTTTTAACATCCATGGTTTTAATTCTTTTATCATTTCATTACGCGTCCATCTTTTTTTAAAGTTTTTTGGAAATAACTCAATAAGACATCCTTTTCCTATTTGTTTTTGAATATTTTTATCTAACTTGACAGGTTTATCTGTAACACCTTCAGTTATGAGAGGAAAAAAATCAGTATCCATTAAATATTCTTCTCTATCTTGATATTCTTTAATATTACATTGCCAAAAATCACATTTATAAAGATTACAACATTGTAATTGTTGTTGCATTTGCCAAAAATAATAATTTGGACAAATTTCACCATTTATTTGACCACCATGTTTAATAGGTCTTGAAAAAGGACATTTAATTTCAAGCATTGTTCCAAGTTTTGGAGAGAATTTTCCATCAAGAGTATGAGCACTACATATACCATCAGGTGATGCACCTAAAAATTTATATTTTTCACTAGGTAAACAACCAAATTCAGTAACCTTTATATTATACACATGTTCGTACATTAAAGTTGCAATTTGTTCATATTTTTTACCATGAACTACAAATACATTATCACGAAATGGAAAGTTAGGATCACATTTTTTTATTATAAAAGCCTCTAGAGGTTCATAAGGATTCAAGTCAATTGCAGATGCGCAATCAGATGCAGTTATTCTACTATATCTATAATCATACCATTCTTGAGATCGTTGATCTGGTTGTGGTATATGAAATAATTTTATAAAATGATCATAAATTTCTTGATATTCTTCTGGTACATTTATAATTCGATTAATTTCATCAATTTTTAACTTTTGATCTAAATGTCGAAAACATTTAGTTCCATTTTTAAATTTTTGATCAACAAATTTTTCATTTTTAATAAATCTATCAACTATTCCAGAATATTCAATAAAAGTTAACTCTGGTTTTAATTGATTAATATGCTTTATATATAGGTTTTTTTTTACTTGAATAAGACCACCTTCTTTTTTATTTGTTTTAATTTCATTTTTTAAATCAACTCTTATATTGTTTATAATTTCGTCTAAACATCCAAATGACATAAATATATAATTTAATAAATAAATGTTTATCAATTTTTTTACACCAACAATATTTTTTTTTTGACTGTTTTTAATGGAACAGTTAAAAAAATATATTAAATTAAATGGTAAATATATTAACATGATTCCAAATACTAACAATATTAATAACACATATAAAACATCCTTGTCTGTAATCTATAATAATAATTATTACTGTGAAAGTAAATTAGTAGATAATAATATTTCTGACCATTTTGAAGAATTAATTGATAAATTAGGGAAAAAAATAATATTAGATGTCGGCAAAAAAAAAATAATAGATTCATTTTCTAAAACACATTATGTAATTCTACATCGAGGTAATCATAAAGATTTTACAGAAAATAGCTTAAAAGCCTTAGATTTTGCTTGTGAACATTATGATGGGTTTGAAACAGACATAAGGCTTACTAAAGATAGTTATTGGGTAGTTAATCATGATAGTGACTGTAAACGAGTTCATAAAAAAAAAATTATCTTAAGACAAACATATTTAATAGATATATTATTGGAAACTAATATATATAAATTTAAAAAACTATTATTTACAAATAATTACATAAATAAATTTATCAACATTGAAATTAAAGAAAAATATAGTGAATCTAATAATATTAGTAGAATGGCTTTAATTAATACTCTACTTAAATTTAATAATAAATTATTAGTATCTTCTTTTGAGTGGGAGTGGTTTAAATTTATTGATAGTTATAATATAGATTTCGCACATTTAATTTTAGATATAAATAAATTACCAAAAAAATTTAATAAGATAATTATATCAAAATATGATTATCAGCATATTATTCTTAAAAAAAAAAACTTGCCAATTTATGGAGTATGGGGGTCAAAAAAAAAATTTAAATTTGTTGATCTTTCTATTATTGATTTATAATATGATTCACTTTGTGAATATATTAATATTATAAAAATATCTTTTATTTTAATGAAGAAATTATTAGACTACATTGAGAAATATGGTAATTTCTCTCAATATGAGTTATTTTATGATATAGAAAAATGTGATAATTATTGGGAAGCACATGGTACTGTTATATTTAATAATAAATTATATCAAGAAACTGTTTATTCTAATAGTTTACCATTAATATTACCAAATGAAGAACTAATAAAAAAATTATTAAATAAAATTATTCATGAATATTCACAAAGTGAATCATTTTGGTCTTCTATTCATTTATATAATAATAATAATTTCCAAATTTTAAATTATGGAGATAAAATAAATTTTTTAGAAAACTCATTAGAAGCTTTATACAGCGCTTGTGAAAATAAGGATGGTTTTAAAACTGATATTAGGTTAACAAATGACAATATATGGATAGTTTATCAAGATGAAGATTGTAATAGATTACATAATTTAAATATAAAAATTAAAGACTATTCATATAATTTTTTAAAAAAAAATATTAATGTAATCACTCTAGAAGATTTATTATTTAGTAATAATTTTAAGAATAAACTAATTAACATTGAGATAAAACAAGACAGTAATATTAATATTATTGCCAAACTAAATCTCATTACTATTTTAAGTAAATTTAAAAATAAGATTATAATTTCATCATATTATTGGAACTGGTATGTAGTAATTGAAGGGTATTGTTTTAATTTTGCGCATTTAATATCAAAAATTGATAAATTACCAATAAAATATGATAAAATAATAATATCTAAAAATGATTACCAAGAAATTTTAATAAAAAATTATAATATTAAAATATACGGAATATATAATTTAAATAAAAGAATTAAAACAGTTAGTTTATCAATTATAGATTAAATATAGCTTTTAATAAATGGAAACTAGAGTTTACTCAAATGAAATGATAAAACAAATAGTACAATTTAATAATAATATTAATACAAAAAATATATGGAATGATAAATATCCACCTAAAGATTTTTTTAAAATAAATAATAAATACGACACATCAAAATGGATTGATTTATTTTATAATTATGAAATTGTAACAATTAAATTAGAAAATTGGATGATTAATGCTAGAAAGTTATCAACTAGATTTAATATTAAAAAATTTTTTAGAGAAAATATAAAAATTTTCTCTACTAATTTTAAAAAAATAAATAATATATTTGACTATAAATATTCATATTATGTGATGACTAATAAAGGTAGTATAAAGAACAAATTATATTGTAATATTGAAAGTATTATATTAGATTTAATCACATCTGATATATCAGCGCCATTATTTAGTATTCATCAAAAAAAAATAGTTTTATATTTAATTGATTTAAATAAAATTTCTAAAGATGACTGTTTTAGATTATTTATAAAAAACTATGAATTAAAAGGTATTAGTCAATTATATATTTATAAAAAAAATAAAAAAATTAAAAGAAAAATAGATGGTGAAAATAATAATAAATATTTATCAGTTTTGGCAGAAAAGATTCTCAATGTATATTATAAACAAATTTATCCAGTAATAAAGGATATTTATCAATCATGTGTAATAGATATTAGAATTAATGATTATTTTTGGAATATTTTAGATATAAACCCAAATGGTAAAAAATACGGTACAAATAGTTGTTTATTTAGTTGGTACGATGATAATGATCTTTTAGAGAATACAAAATATAGTAATTTTATTAACTTTGTTAATCATTTTAGAGTTAGTTTTTAATTATATTCACAAAGTAAATATAATTAGTATTTAAATATTTAATTATTATTAAATAATAATGAAAGAGAATGAAAATATAATTGCAGTGTGTGGCCCTGTTGATGCGGGTAAATCTTCGCTTGTAGGAGTTTTAACTACAGGCGAGTTAGATGATGGTAAAGGTGGAGCTAGAAATAAAATATTAGTTCATCAACATGAAAGAGAAACAGGGAGAACGAGTAATATTACTCTAAATCCTATTATTTATAAGGATCAAGATGATGGTTTATACTTAAATTGTATTCCAAATAGTGTAAAAAAAACGAGAATACCCTCAAAAAAAATTTTTGATAAAGGAATGTATCAAAACAAGCTTAAACATCAAAAAAAAATAATTAGTTTTATGGATTTAGCTGGACATGAAAAATATCTTAAAACAACTGTATATGGTGTAACAGGTATGTTTCCCGATTATGGTTTATTAATAATTGGTGCTAATACAGGTATAACTAGATTAACAAAAGAACATTTAGGTATATTACTCTATCTTAAAATTCCTATTATAATTATAATTACTAAAATAGATATGGCACCACTACATATTTATAACAATTTAAAAAAAAAAATAAGGAAGCTAATAGAAAAATCGAGTTTTAATAAAGTTATTTATCAAATTAATGAAAAAGAAGGAACAAAAGAAACTGGTTTTTATATAGATATGTTTAATGGAAGACCTGATATTATTCCTGTTATTAGTATTTCTAATAAAAATGGAATAAATATTAAAAATTTGCATAATATTTTATTTAACTTACCTAATCATAAAAAATGGAAAAACAATAGTACAGATGGAACAATTGTTTATTTAGATAATAATTATATGGTTCCAGGTGTTGGTTTAGTTTTAAGTGGAACAGTTAAAGGAAATAAAATTAAGGTCAAAGATAAAATGTATTTAGGACCTTTTAATGGAAAATTTAAACAAGTTAATATCCGTTCTATGCATAATAGTGTAAGAGAAACTATTTTAGAAATAGAAGAAAAAAAATTAGGATGTTTTAATATTAAATTTGTTAATAATAGAGAAGTTGTTTCACGTAATAGTATAAAAAAGGGAATGGTAATGATAGATAATATTGAAAAATGGAAGAATAATATTACCAGAAAATTTTATGCTAAAGTTAATATTTTACACCATGCTACTACTATTAAAGATGGTTACTCGCCAGTAATTCATTGTGGACCTATTAGACAAGCGGCGTATCTCAAAATTGTTAAACAAAAAAACAATAAAACACATATCAGAACAGGTGATAATTGTATGGTTGAATTTACTTTTAAAAATAATCCAGAATTTATGGAAAAAGGAATGATATTATTTTTTAGAGATGGTAATACAAAAGGTGTAGGTGAAGTAATTAAAGTAATTTGTTGAATCTATTCATTTTGTGAATCTATTCATTTTGTGAATCTATTCATTTTGTGAATATTTTTTTCTACATTATATGATTTTATATTTATATATATCCATATTTGAAATATAGCTAATAAAAAATATAAAATTGACATTATTGTTTCAAATTCCATAATAATTTTTTTAAATAATCAATAATCAATTTTTATAAATTTACGTAGTATTATTATAAAGTGATTCGCGTAACGCGAATGTATAGTGAATGTTATAACACTCTATATATTCACTACGTAAATCTGTTATTATTTAAATACTCGATCATCTTTCCAACATTTAGAGTACCTAGTCCTGTAACAGAATCCCATCCATCTGATGCAACGAATCCAAAGTTACTACCTGAATCATTTCTAACAGGACAACAGTTATATTCAGTGCAATAATTATTTCCTTCTGTAATATCATTAAAAATCGTTTTATCATCATGATACATTTGATATAATAATGGATTTAAAAATCCAAGTGATTTTTTTCCTTTTGCTTTTTCATTACTATTTAGAATTGCAATCACTCCTGCTGCAACTGGTGATGAACAAGATGTACCATCAACCATTTGAAGATTTCCTGATGTATAAACTGGACAATTATGACCAATCATTGATATATCAGGATAAGCACGCCCTTGATTATTAAATTTAGAAGGTAATTGTATATTCTGATTTAAATATGTGTGTGTTACATTAGTTTGCCACATTGGCATTTTATCATAAATTGAAAACCCTCCACCTGTTGTCCAATCCGTCCATTCAAAATTAGTTGGAAATTCATCTAAGCCACTTGCACAACCATTACTCTGACAAAGCTTTGATTTCCAATTAACTTTATTCTGACTTGCATTAACAAATGTAGCAGATACACTCGTAATCCAAGGAGAACTACCTGGCATAACAGGATTAACTGGACGAGATGGATCACAATTTTCACTTGTTCTTCCAGGTGCTCCAGCATCTCCGGATGAAACTAGTATAGAAACTCCTCTAAGACCAATTTTAACATACTCCATATTTACTCTATCAACATATTCTTTAGAAGTCAAATTACCACATGAAGTGATACTACATTGATCATCTTCAGCCCATCCCCAACTCATTGAAATAACATCAGGTACATCTTTTGTATTAAAAAAGTTTGTTGCAAAAGATAATAGCCATCCATTATCATCCCAGAACCATAAATCTACTTGGTATTATTGGTTCAAAAAGCAGGAGAATATGCTACGATTGATACTGATAGTGAAGAAGACAATAATACCAAGTAGATTAGCAACTAATGCAAGTAGTTTAGATGTTAAAAAATTACTTTGCTCCAAATTAATCGGTAAAACTATAGTGTAATTTAACCCAAGTGCTGATATACTTGAAAGTAAAAATACCATCAAAATAATTATATTATTTATATTATTTATAAGGCTCATTAAAAATTAAATGAAAGTAGTATATTATCAATTTTTATAATAAGAAGAACTTTGTTCTTCTTATTATAAAGTTAATAGAGAATGATAGAGAAAGCTATGCTTTCTCTATCACTCTATCAATTTTTATAATATATTCGCCCATTTAATTTTTATAACTATGGAGAACAAAGTTATAAAAATTGATTATCAGATATATTATTATTTTAAAAGAAATATGGATAATAATCACAAAATTGATAAAAAAGAACCTCTTGAAAAAGAACCTCTTAAAAAAGAACCTCTTGAAAAAGAACCTCTTGAAAAAGAACCTCTTGAAAAAGAACCTCTTGAAAAAGAACCTCTTA
>MDSY01019897.1_pt1 | contig 11540 bp, 9 predicted proteins | sample 811131 | NCBI WGS metagenome assembly MDSY01 (sample SAMN05326643, study PRJNA326480) | marine metagenome | isolation source: seawater | place: Atlantic Ocean: South West | collected 2010
CACACAGCAGTTGGTCTCAGATGTTATTATAAGGGCGTTAAAGGACTAACTGATCAGATTGAACTTCATTATGTGAAAGAAGTGATTCCGGGGTACTTTTGGTTATTTCCTGCTGGAGACGAGATTGCTAATATTGGTCTAGGAATTGGGAAAAAACATCTAAAAGATAAGAATCTAAATTTAATTCAAACATTAGATCAGATTACTAAATCAGATTATTTCAAGGATCGTTTTTCAAAAGCAGAACGATTAGAAAAACCAGTAGGATGGAATTTACCTTTTGGTAGTATACATAGAAAAAACCATGGTGATAAATTTATGCTTCTTGGTGATGCCGCTGGTTTAATCGACCCTTTTACAGGTGAAGGTATTGGGAATGCTATGGTATCAGGAAAGTATGCGATAGAAGTTGCGGCAAAGAGTTTAAACGTTAGTGATCTTTCAGAAAAATCATTTTCTGAATATGATAATTTATTGTGGGATGAGATTGGAAAAGAGCTGAGAGCTAGTACAAAACTTAATAAACTAGCAAAATCTAAATTTTTATTAAACTTTGTAATGAATAGAGCAGCAAGGAATGATGAAGTTCAGGAAATTATCTCTGGTATGCTATCAAATGAGATTCCTAAAGATGAACTTTCAAATCCTTCATTTTATTTTAAAATATTATTTTCTTAATAGGATAAAAATTGAATAATAAAGATATTCTAAAAAAATTAAATCTATCAAGTTTCACAGCGTTTGATTTTGAAACGACTGGTTTAGATCCATATAATGATAAAATTATAGAAGTTGCTGCAATAAGATTTAAAGATGGTGAAATATCAGATAAGTTTGTATCGCTTATTAATCCTGAATTAGAGATTTCTCCATTAATTACTGATATTACAGGGATTTCAAATAAAATGGTTCGATCAGCCCCAACTGAAGAAGTAATCATTGACGATTTCCTGGATTTTTTAGGTGATGATCCTCTTGTTGCACATAATATTCATTTTGATGAGAGATTTTTATCACAATTATGTGAAAGACTGGGAAGGGAAGAAGGTAATAATCTTAAATATGATACTCTTCAATTAGGTCGATCTCTATTTTTTGATTTACCAGTATTTAATCTTAGTGCGTTATCAGAATATTTTGGACTTTCATCAGATGGTGCACATAGAGCTGAAAATGATACAGTAAATACAGGTAAAATTTTCATTAATATGATTGAAGAATTAGTCAGTCATCCGTTAGAAGTGATATCAAAAGTGATAGCTCTTATTAAAGATTCAGACATTCCTAATAAACAACTCTATTTAGACCTTGGGAATACATTAGCTAAATCGGGTGATATGAAAAAAGGTTTAATACCATCCAAGTATAAACATAATTATCAGGGTAATACATTTATTTGGAAAGGTTCAGGTAATCTAAATGATTTAAAAGCTGAAGATGTATTTGGAAAAGAAGGTTTATTAAAGAGTGTGCATCCAAATTTTGAATATAGATCTCAACAAGTCAATTATGCAGAGATGGCAGACTCTATTTTAAATGATAAAATAGGAGTAGGTGTAGCTGAGGCGGGAACGGGGCTTGGTAAATCGCTAGCTTATCTATTTGGAGCATTTAAGAAATCGATATTTTTTGAAGACGAAGGTCCTACTGTTATAGCCTGTAATACTAAACATTTGCAAGATCAATTATTCTATAAAGATCTTCCACTTTTAGCTAAATCAATTAATGCCCCTATTAAGGCAGTAATGCTAAAAGGTAGAAATAATTATATTTGTAAAACTCGATTTAATTGGTTGACCAGTGATAGTGATACACTAGATCCGACAGATATTGAAGCTCTGATACCAATTATTTTTTGGTTAGAGTATACTAAAACGGGGGATATATCGGAATGTTCAGGGTTTTTTAATAATAGAAGGACATGGTTAAAATCAGTGATTTGTAGTGAGACCGGATTTTGTACAGGTGAAGTATGTAATCGATATCATGGATGCTTCTATGGTAATATAAAGTCGGCCTTATACACAGCTCAAATCTTAGTTGTTAATCATTCTCTCCTAATGACTGAAATAGAAAGCCCCGGATTCTTACCTCAGTTTAATTCAGTTATTGTAGATGAGACTCATAACCTTACCAAGTCTACTTATGATCAGTTTAAAATTAATTGGAGTGAGCAAGGAGCATTATTCTCTTTACAATCTATTGACCCTACATTTAGTCGATCAATTAGGTGGAAGAATATTATAGATAAAATTGGTGCGATAAATCCTGAAATGTTAACACTTAAAGAAGAATTAAAAGGTTCAGTGAAAGATGCACAAAATCTTTTAAAAGAATTTATGATTAACCTCACTGACGATAAACAGAACAGATTTAATGCTGAAAAATCATATCAAGATAAACCTATAATTGGAAACATAGATAATACATACAATTTTGTACAGGATGATATTATAGCCCTCAAAGGCGGATTAAATGATATTTTTAAAATATTAGAACAAATGAGAAAGTCGATTCTTGAAATTGATCAAAATCGATCTGATTATCCAGTGCTTCATTCAGTATTTGAAAGAGGCTTAGAAATGATTGGTGAATTAGCAAATAATCTTGTTCGTTTAACTGAACAGCAAGATGATGAATGGGTATATTGGTTTGAAGGAGAGTATCGAAATAGAAATACAAGTAAAGAAAAATTAATATTATCTTTGCATGCATCACTCATTGATGTTTCTGATATTCTTAATGAAAAATTATTTAATCGATTTGAACATATATTTTTAACATCAGCAACACTGAAGGTTAATGATAAATTTGATTATTTTATTGACCGATTTGGATTAAGAGATACGCAGAATATTCAAACAAAAGAATTTTCTAGTCCATTCCTTTATGATGAACAGGTTACATATTATCAATATGGTGCAGCTACAGAATTTTCAAATGATCCAAAACGTATATCAGATTTAATTTATTATTTACATAATAAATTTAATCGTAGGATTATGACATTATTTACATCAAGAAAATTATTATCTGATACTGTAAAATATTTAAGAGATAAACCAGGTGGTCGTGAGTTACCCTTATTTGCACAAACAAGAGGTGCATCTCGACCAGCCATTATAAAGGCTATGCATCAGAATTCAAATGGTATATTATTTGGCACAAATAGTTTTTGGGAAGGAGTAGATTTGCCTGGCGATCTACTTGAAATACTTGTCTTAGTTAAATTACCATTTGATGTACCATCAGAACCATTAGTTAAGTCTTATGGTGAATATATAAATAAAACTGGTGGGAATAGTTTTATGGATTTTTCGCTTCCTGAGTGTGCTATTAGATTTAGACAGGGTTTTGGTAGGCTTATTAGAACATCGTATGATAGTGGTATGTTTATATGCCTAGACAATAGAATTGTAGGTAAAAGGTATGGTGAAATCATTGGGAATTCTATTCCATCTAAGATGAATGTATTTTCCAATATAGAATCGATAAAATAAATAAGATTTTATTTTTTTTAAAAATATTCTATAAAACTATGAACAGTCTATGGAATAAAATGATTCAGAATCATAAATTAACCAATGAAAAATCTAACGATTTCATCCCGTTTATATACTTACAAGGATTTTATATCCTTTTTTGATGGCCCTATAAAAGTATCTCTCAGCAAAGAATCCTTAGTAAATCTCCAACAATCATATAAAAGGCTTCAAAACCAGTTAGAATTAGGAAAAACGATTTACGGAGTCAATACTGGATTTGGAAAATTAAGCCAAATAAAAATTGATCCTGATGATCAAAAAACCCTTCAATTAAATTTAGTTAGGAGCCATGCATCTGCTATTGGGAATCCGTTAGATGCAGGTGTAGTTAGGACAATACTAGTATTAAAGTTACTAACTTATGTGAAAGGATTTAGTGGAATCAGGCCTATTGTAGCTAAAACAATATGCCAGTTTATTAATAATGATATACTTCCTATTATTCCTGAAAAAGGTTCTGTGGGTGCAAGCGGTGATTTAGCTCCACTAGGCCATTTGGCATTATCATTAATTGGTGAAGGAGACGTACTATATAATGGTAAGAAAATGTCTACAAAGCACGTCTTAAAAAAATTAAAAATAGAACCTCTTATATTATATCCGAAGGAAGGATTGTCTCTTATAAACGGTACACAAATGTCCACAGCATTAGGTATTAAAGCATTGATAAGAGGTGATGCATTAATTCAATCAGCGGATATTATTGGTGCATTATCTGTAGAAAATAGTTTAGCAAGTAGAGATGTCTTTAAAAAAAATATACATGAACTAAAATCTCATCCTGGACAAAGAATATCTGCTAGAAACGTTTATAAAATGCTTACTGGGAGTAAGATTGTAGATTCGCATGATAATTGTGATAAAGTGCAAGACCCGTATAGCTTTAGATGTATCCCACATATTCATGGTGCAAGTAGAGATAGTTTTGCATATGCATCTAAAATGATTAATAATGAAATTAATAGTGTTAGTGATAATCCATTAATATTAGATAATGGTGATATTGTTACATCAGGGCACTTTCATGCAGAGCATATATCACAAGCCATGGATTTTATTTCGATAGCATTATCTGAATTAGGTGCGGTCTCTGAAAGGAGAACACATTATTTTATGAAGGGTATTGATAATGTTATTAATCCGTTTGTTGCTAAAAATCCCGGACTAGAATCTGGATATATGATTGCTCATGTAACTGCAACTGCTTTAGCATCAGAAAATAAAACATTGGCTCACCCTGCAAGTATTGATTCAGCATCTACTTCTGGTGGTCAAGAAGATTTTGTTAGTATGGCGCCCTGGGCTGGGATGAAACTCTTAAACATTCAAGATAACCTTACAAATATATTAGCCATTGAGCTTTTGATTGCTGGAGCGGCAAATCATTTTGCATTTAGAGATATACAACCAGGTAAGGGAACTGAACCAGTAATCAATTTATTAAGATCAAAGTGTAAATATCATAAAGGTGATCGTGTTTATTCAAAGGAAATAGAAATGATTTCGGATATAATTAATAACTATGAATTAATAAATATTGTCAACCAGAAAATTTCTATGGAGTAATTATGGATAATAGATCGCCATTCAAGCAAGCATTAACTTTTGATGATGTTTTATTAATACCTCAAGAATCATCTGTATTACCAAAGCATGTTAATCTTAAGACAAAATTGACACAATCTATTAGTTTAAATATTCCTATACTAAGTGCTGCGATGGATACTGTTACAGAAGATAGAATGGCAATCGCTCTAGCTCGTGCGGGAGGTATTGGTATTATACATAAAAATTTATCCCCCGTAAATCAAGCAATAATGGTTGATCGTGTTAAAAGATCGGAAAGTGGCATGATTATGAATCCTGTTACCGTTAATGCATCAGATACTATTGCTGATGCAAAAAAGTTTATGTCTGAATATAAGATTAGCGGTTTACCAGTGATTAAGGATAATAAGTTGACTGGTATACTTACTAATCGTGATATAAGATTTGAGCTAGATGATACTCTGAAAGTTTCTGAAAGGATGACAAGTAATAATTTAATTACAGTTCCAACAGGGACATCTCTTGATAAAGCGAAGCTAATGTTACAAAAGCATCGGATAGAAAAATTATTAGTTGTTGATCCTGATGGGAATCTTTCTGGGTTAATTACTGTTAAAGATATACAAAAAAAGGAAGATTTTCCAAATGCCTGTAAAGATGAGAATGGCCGTTTAAGAGTCGGTGCTGCAGTTGGAGTATCTGATGATACTCTTGAACGTGTTGAAGCATTAGTTAATGCTGAAGTAGATGTTATAATTATTGATACGGCACATGGTCATTCAAAAGGTGTAATTGCAACTATTAAAGAAATTAAGAAGAAATATAGTAAAATAAATATTATCGCAGGTAATGTGGCAACCGGTGAAGGGACAAAAGCATTAATTGATGCTGGTGTAGATTGTGTAAAAGTTGGTATTGGCGCTGGAGCAAGTTGCACGACAAGAGTTATTGCTGGTGTTGGTGTTCCGCAATTAACTGCAATAATAGATGCTGTCTCTGTTGCAAAAGATGCAGGGATTCAAATCATTGCTGATGGTGGTCTTCGTTATAGTGGTGATATAGCCAAAGCTATTGCGGCTGGCGCAGATTCGGTAATGCTTGGCAGTTTACTTGCGGGAATGGATGAGAGCCCAGGTGAATCAATATTATATGAAGGTAGACAATATAAATCTTATAGGGGAATGGGTTCTATGGGCGCAATGCAGCAAGGAAGTGGAGATCGATATTTTCAAGAAGGAGCAGAAGCAACTAAATTAGTGCCTGAAGGGATTGAAGGTATAGTACCATACAGAGGTCCAGTAAGTAATACATTACACCAACTCATGGGAGGCTTAAGGTCTTCTATGGGCTATTGTGGGTGTAAGTCAATAAGTGAATTTGGTACAAAATCACAATTTGTCCAAATAACATCAGCTGGTGTAAAAGAGAATCATCCTCATGAAGTAAGAATTGTGAAAGAAGCTCCTAATTATCAAATATCAGAAGTATAATTAAGTATACAATAATTTAAAAATTATTTTAAGGAATTCAGATGACGTGTAATTTGCGCTTTCCTACGTGCGCCTGTATTCTTGTGAATCAGATTTTTATTGATAGCTTTATCAATAATACTGACGGCTGCTTTATATGCAGTTTCAGCATCTGATTTTGAAGTAGTAGATAAAACATTCTTTATATGAGTTTTTAAACGAGATGTATTAGCAATATTTCTTTCGCGCCTTTTTACATCTTGTCGTTCTCGTTTTATTTGTTGCGGATGTCTGTCCATTTAATAAATTTCCTTTAATTTCAAGAACCTAAAATTACTTATTTAGAATTAGATGAGTCAACAAGGTGTTATAATTAACTTTAATTAATTATATTTGGTTAATCTATAAGAAATAACATTGATTTAATCGTTTTAAGAATAACAATATATAAGATTATAATGAACAAAATCGAGCTTTTACAATCTGTTTCAATATTCTGGGATTTATCGGATGATGAATTAGAGCTTATTTCTGATAAAATGGTTCACAAGGTATTTGATTCAGCAAAAATGATTGTTCTTGAAGAATCAGAAGGAGAACAATGTTTTTTTGTTACGAAAGGTAGCGTTAAGATTACGCGACAGGGAAAGAAAGGAAGAGAAGTTATTTTAGCAATATTAAATGCGGGAGACTTTTTTGGAGAAATGTCTTTATTAGATGGTGAATCAAGGTCTGCTAATGTGATAACACTCGAAGACACAGAAGTATTAACTTTAAATAGACAGGACTTTTTGATTGTTCTTAAGGATTACCCGCAGATTGCGATTCAATTATTAAAAGAAATGGCTCATCGGTTAAGAAAAAGTGATAGACAGATCGCGAGTTTATCATTAAGTGCTGCTGAAAAACGAATTTCATTATGTATTCTTAGGATTGCAGATGAACAGGGTGTTATTAAAAAAGGGGCTGTTAGTATTCCTAAGGCACCAATTCAACAAGATATTGCTAATATGTCTGGAACATCAAGAGAAACTGTATCTAGGACATTGAAATTATTAGAGAAAGAAGATTTTGTTCAGAGAAATGGTAGAGAGCTTATTATTCCTGATTTTAATAGATTTATTAACGAGTTTGATAATTAAATGCCTGATGATTTGATATCTGGGATTTATAGAAATGATCCTGTTGTAATATCTAAGGCTATCACTATTATCGAAAATGATATTAAAATTCCGAATTCTTTTTTTAATGATTTACATTCAAAGTCTGCTCATGCTATTCGAATTGGTATAACAGGACCTCCTGGAGCGGGAAAAAGTACTCTCACAAATAAATTAATAGATACTTTTCTTTCATATAATAAATCTGTTGGTGTTATAGCAGTAGATCCAAGTAGTCCATTCTCAGGTGGTGCACTATTAGGAGATCGTGTGCGGATGAATCAGTATCTATGGGATGATCGTATATTTATTAGAAGTATGGGTAATAAAGGTGAATTAGGTGGCCTTGCCCGTAAAGCACATGATATCGGTGATATTTTAGCTGCAAGTGGTAAAGAAATAATCTTATTTGAAACTGTTGGTGTGGGTCAAGGTGAGCATGACGTAGCTAAAGCTGTTGATTTAACTATTGTTGTTCTAGTCCCTGAGTCAGGTGATGAAATTCAGATGATGAAAGCTGGCTTGATAGAAATTGCTGATGCTTTTGTAATTAATAAATCTGATAGAGAAGGGGCGCATAGACTAGGTTCATTATTAAAAAATATTCTACATAATCATTCCAATAATTATAAAGAAGAACCCCCTGTCTTTAATACTATCGCAAGTACTGGGGATGGTATTGTAGAACTGTATAAGGGTATACAAGATCTTTTAAAAATAATGGATGAAAATGGGAATCTTGATTCCAAACGTTTAGAGAGATACCGATTTAGGGTTTATGATATAATAATGGAAAAGTTGAAAAACAAATTTTGGACTGATAATAATCATTCTTTATTAAATAGTGTAACAGAATCGATTGATATGATCAATATGGGTCCATATTCAATGGCAGAACAATTAATGAATTCGAATTCAAGTGACTGAAAAGAACTCAATGGATATGGGATTTTTAGATCATCTTGAAGAATTAAGGTGGCGTTTAATTAAATCCCTCATGGCAATTATATTAGGTTCAGTTATATCATTCGGTTTCATTGATAGTATTTTATCCTTTTTATTGTATCCAACTCGTAATACATCGAATCCTATTAATTTACAGGTATTATCAGTGCAGGGGATGTTTTTGATTAAGTGGTTTATTTCTTTTACTTCTGGGGTGATAGTAGCATTACCAATAATCTTATTTCAATTATGGAAATTTATTACACCTGGTTTAAAAATAAATGAGAAGAAATATGCTTTTCCAGTTGTGTTTTTTGCATTTATTTCATTTATTATTGGTATTAGTTTTGGATATTTTATAATAATACCATTTTCACTTGATTTTTTTAGTGGAATTAGTTCAGGGCATGTAGAAAATAACTTTTCTATACAATATTATTTTAGCTTTTTAATATGGATATTAATGGGTGCAGGGTTGATTTTTCAATTGCCGGTTGTTTCTTTATTATTGTCATTAATCGGTTTTCTAACACCCGCATTTATGAGACACTTTAGAAGACACTCAATTATCGTTGTATTAATATTATCATCGATCATTACACCTCCTGATCCAGTTTCAATGTTGATTATGGCATTTCCATTAATAGTCCTATATGAGATAAGTATTGGTATTTCATGGCTGATTAATGGAAATAGTTCTTAATTGAACCAATCTTATATTCAAAAGTAATTTTAAGGTACCTATGATTAATAATTCTATTACACTTAAGCAAATTATAGCTCCGATTGTAGACGATATAAAAATTTTCCAACAAGAATTTGATAATGCCTTAAAATCAGATGTAAGACTAATTAATTCTGTTTCAAAATATATGATTAGAAATAGAGGGAAAAATATTCGTCCAATTTTGACAATCTTATCTGCTCGACTTTGTGGAGAGCCTACGATAAATACTTATAGGGCAGCATCTATGATGGAGCTATTACATGTCGCAACATTGATTCATGATGATGTTGTTGATGATGCAAAATTAAGGCGTGGAAAGCCAACTATTAATCAGATGTGGAAAAATAAAATTTCTGTATTAATGGGTGACTTTATTCTTAGTAAAGCATTGATTAATATGATTGGGATTAAAGATTTTGATGCATTAGAAATCATCTCTAATACAGCAGAGAAACTTAGTGCTGGAGAGATTCTTCAAATTGAAAAAAGTATTACAAAGTCTATGACTGAGACAGTTTATTATAAGATGATAAACCAAAAAACAGCTTCACTTATTGCGACAAGCTGTGAATTGGGAGCTATTACGACTGATAAACTTGATAAACATAGACAAGCAACCTTTAAGTATGGCGAAAATTTAGGTATGGCTTTTCAAATTAAAGATGATCTATTTGATCTTTTGGGCAGTGAGAGTAGTACTGGCAAAGATTCTGGAAGTGATGTAAAAAAAAATATGATAACACTACCATTGATTTTTTCATATTCAAAATTAAATATTACACAGAATCGCCAATTAAAAAAATTATTATCAGTAAAGAAGAAGACTAGGAAAGTTCTTTCTGATATTAGATTCATTGTTGAAGATATTGGTGGTTTTGAATATGCTAGAAAAAAAATGGATGATTATTCTAATAAAGCACTCGATGCGATAGCAATTTATCCTGAATCTTCAATAAAAAAATCTTTATCTGATCTAATAATTTTTAATACTAATAGAGTTAAATAGCCACTATGATTTTTGAGCAAAAAATTCTAGTTATCCGATTTAGTTCTATTGGAGATATTGTTTTAACAACTTCTCCATTGACTACCATTAGAAATGCTTATCCTGAAGCTGAGATTAGTTTCTTAACATTAGAAAAATATGCACCAATATTAGAGCATAACTCAAATATAGATAGGATTATTTTATTTGATCAAAATATGAATGTTAAAGATTTATTTAAGTTCTCAGACTATATTAAAAATCAGCATTACATGCAAATTTATGATCTTCATAATTCACTTCGATCAAATATTATTACTTTTTATAATGAATCATCAGTCTATAAAATTAAAAAACCTAGGTGGAATAGATTTAAGTTATTTCAATTTCACAAGAATGATTTTTCTAAGAATTTTTCTACATTAAAGATGTATCATGATTCTTTGACAGATATTTGGAAAGAAGATGATGCTATACCTGCGACGTCTTTAGTTATTTCTCATCAAGAGAAAATTAAGGCAAGAGAGACGGTTGGAATGAATAAATACACTACATTAATTCCTGGTGCAGCATGGAATCAAAAACAATGGCCAGCGGGAAATTATATAGAATTAATTAATAAATCTGGAATCAATGTTGTTTTGATTGGATCAAAGAAGGATGAAATTTGCCATAAGATCCATAGTGCTTTACCATCTGTAATCAATCTTGCTGGAAAAACTAATATTAGAGAGGCATTGGCAATCATATCTGGATCACACCAAGTTATCGGTAGTGATACTGGTTTTTGTCATGCCGCTGAAGCATTAAACATACCTGTGACGATGATAATGGGGCCAACTTCGCGTGAGACTGGTGGTGGTATAATATTAGATAAATCAGTTCAGGTTGAAAAAGATATTTGGTGTCGTCCATGTTCACAAAATGGTAAAAGTCCATGTTATAGGAAAACACAATTTTGTATAAATAATATAGGTGTTAATGATATCATTCAAACTCTAATATCATCATGAAATATATTTGGTTTGTATTATATAATTTTATTGTTTATCCCCTAATTTTTGTTGTTGGATGTTTTTTCGGTTTATTCAACAAAAAATTACGAGTTGGGATTATTGGTCGTTTTAAATCTATAGACATTTTAAAGCAATACTTTATTAA
>MDSY01071359.1_pt1 | contig 11540 bp, 6 predicted proteins | sample 811131 | NCBI WGS metagenome assembly MDSY01 (sample SAMN05326643, study PRJNA326480) | marine metagenome | isolation source: seawater | place: Atlantic Ocean: South West | collected 2010
AAAGTTAAAACCCCAATAGCCTAAACATAAAATTAATACTGCTACAATACCTGTTTTTAATTCTCTAGACATTTATTTTTTTTAATTACAAAAATACTAATATTTTTTTTTAGACAACATAAAAAATATCTATTCTAAAACCTTAGAAAGAGATACTTTTTTTCCTTTTATGAAGGCAACGATATAAGCATCGGAATACCCTTTATCCCTTGCTTTCAACAACGAAGCTTCAGCTTCCTTATAGCTATTACTAATTCCATAATAATATTTATAATAAACACCAGCCTTAACTCTTTGAAGGTTTCTTAAGCCTTTAAAATTGTACGATTTTAGTTTAATTTTATTTTTACTTGAAGCTATTTGAATTTTAAAAGTTACTTCTTCTTTTTCACTATTATCATTTAAAACAATAGAATTGTTAGTGGTAACTGTATTTAATTTTATTTGGTGGTAGTATTTTTTAATTGACTTTGCTATTTCTTTTGCCATTTTTTGCTGGCCACTTTTAGAATTTAAAAACTTCCCTTCTTTTTTATTGGTAAGAAATCCTAGTTCTATTAATACACTTGGCATATATGTTTGATGCAAAACAACAAATCCTGCTTGTTTTACTCCTCTGTCCTTTCTTTTTAAGGATTTTGTAAAATTCCCTTGAATATCTGCAGCTAAAGAAAAGCTTTTGTCTAGGTTTTCTTCTTGCATTAAGGTGAGTCCTAAAACAGACTCTTCAGAGTTAGGATCAAAACCTTTGTATCTTTCTTTAAAATTTTCTTCTAGAGAAATTACTGCATTCTCACGTTTAGCAACCTCAAAGTTTCTTTTATTAGCATGCAACCCTAAAACAAAAGTACCTGCACCATATGCATCCGAATTATGAGCATCACAGTGAATAGAGATAAATAAATTTGCTTTTGCTTTATTTGCAATTTCACCTCTTTCCCACAAGTTAATTAAAATATCTTTATTTCTTGTGAAAACGACTTTTATATCTGGTGTATTTCGAAGTTCTTCACTTATTTCTTTTACAACATTTAAAGCAATATTTTTTTCTCGGTAACCATTTCCAATGTTTCCAGGGTCAGTTCCTCCATGACCAGCATCCAAAACAACTATAAATTTTTCATTTTGAGAAATCAGTTTGTGTGGATTCGAAAAAAGAAAACAAAAAACAAAAAAGAATACAAGGTTAACCTTGACCTCAAATTTGCACTTGTATGTGGGTGGTATAAACAAAATTTAACTAATTTTGGCTTTTCAAATTTGGTGCTTCAGTTATTGAAGCATATTTTTACTCACATACAAAAATAGCATATTAAATATTGCAATCAAATCTGTTTAACATACTTTTATTTTTACTTTTATTTTGTTCTTTAACAGAAACAAAGTCACAGGACATAAAGCCGAGGGGTACATCTATTCCTATAATCAAGAAAGATAGCATTTCAAAAATTAAAATAAAATCTATAAAACCGATTAAAAATGACAGTCTGCTTTTAAAGAAGCAAGATAGTATTCAACTAGACAGCATAAAACCAAAAGAATCTATTACTGATTTAATTACACACGTTGCAAAAGACTACACAACTCAAAATGCAAAAAATAAAACAGTAACACTTTACAATGAAGCCCATATAGTTTATACAGATATTGACTTAAAAGCTGGAATTATTATTATTGATTATCTAAAAAGCACATTATATGCCAAAGGCATAAAAGACAGCACAGGATATAATCAAAAACCAATATTTAAACAAGGTAATCAAGAATCTGAACAAGACTCTATGATCTATAACTTTAAAACAAAAAAAGCAATTATTTACGGTATAAAAACAAAACAAGAACCAGGGATGTTTGTTTTAGGAGAAAAAGCCAAACGTGTAAATGATTCTACAATTTTTATGCGTAACATTAGGTTTACAACTTCAGAAAAAGATAATCCAGACTATTACATTGGTGTAAAAAAAGCAAAAGTAGTTCCTAACAAAAAAATAGTAGCTGGATTAAGTAATCTTGTCATTGCAGATGTTCCAACACCTGTTTTCCTTCCTTTTGCATATTTCCCTTTAGGAAAAAACAGGACCTCTGGTTTTATTTTTCCAGCAATACAGACGAGCACTTCAAATAGAGGTATTGGAATTCAGAATGGAGGCTATTATTTTGCAGTGAATGATCATGTAGATTTAGAATTATTAGGAGATGTGTATTCTAACGGTAGTTGGGGATTTAGAGCTAGTTCTCAATATTATTTCCGATATAAGTTTTCTGGAAATTTTAATATAAGTTTTGAGAAAATAATTAGAAGTACTAGAGGTTTTGATGATTTTACTGAGGCTTCAAATTTTAATATTAGATGGAGCCATAGACAAGATCCTAAAGCAAGCCCAAATTCTAATTTTGGAGCTTCAGTAAATTTAGGAAGTAGTCAATATTTTAGACAATCTTTAAATGAGTTTAACAACTCAAATTTTTTAACAAATACTTTTAGTTCATCCATTTCATATCAAAAAACTTTTGTTGGCACACCCTTTAACATGAGTGCAAATGCTACTCATTCTCAAAATACGAATACTGGTACAGTAACAATGGCACTACCCTCGCTTCAAGTATCTATGAGTAGAATTTATCCACTAGCTGGAAAGGGAGGTGTTAAAAAAAATCCTCTTCAAAAGTTAGGTTTAACCTATAATATGCAAGGAGAATACAGAATAAATACTTCAGAAGATGAGTTCTTTACTCCTAAAATGTTTGAAACTGCCAAAGCAGGAGTTCAACACAGAGCAGATGCAAGTACCAATATAACTCTCCTAAATTACGTTACATTATCTCCCAGTATTAATTATAGAGAGGTTTGGAGCTTTAAAAGTCTTAGTAAGACTTATGACAATGAATTCCAAAATTCAGACGGAACTTTTGGAACAGTTGTATCAGACACAATCAGTGGCTTTAGTAATTTTAGAGAATATGGTTCTAGTTTAAGTTTGTCCACTAATATTTATGGAACATTTAATTTTAAAAAAGGTCGCTTAAAGGCAATTAGACATACCATAAGACCATCGGTATCTTTCTCATACAGACCAGATTTTGCAGACAGCTACAATGAAACTGTTAGAACTAATTTAGATGGTACAGAATTTGAAACATACTCTCCATTTGGCGATGGTACTAGCCTTTATGGTAGTCCTGGTTCTGGATTAAGTAATACAATAGGGTTTTCTTTGAACAATGTAGTTGAAGGAAAACTAGCACCAGAAGACCCTGATAGTGATGAAGAAGACAAGAAAATAACTATTTTAAATAACTTAAATTTCAGTTCCTCCTACAATATTGCCGCAGATAGCTTACGATGGACGCCTGTAAATGCTACTCTTGGTACAAGAATATTTAAAGATAAATTAGCACTTAATTTAAATGCAACATTAGATCCTTATCAAATAAATGAAGCTGGTCAAAGAATTGATAAATTTGTTAAAGGTTTGTTTCGATTAACGAGAGCCAATTTAACTGCTAATTATTCCCTATCCAGCAGAGACTTTAATGGAGAAAATGATGATGATGCCTCAAATAGTAATTCTGGAAATGGCAACCAAGATACCCCAGATGTTCTTGGAAAAAATTTAAATCCTACTAATAGTTTTGCTTCAAATGCTGTGGATGACGATAGTAATGGCGAAGAAGAGATAACAGAGTTATACAAAGCTACAATACCATGGAATTTAAATTTAGCATACTCTGCATCATATTCTAATAACGGAATCAGTAATGTAGGAATACAATCTCATTCGGTAATGTTTGGAGGAGATTTTGAATTAACACCAAAATGGAAAGTTGGGTTTTCCTCCGGGTACGATATAGCTAGTGGTGGTTTTACTTTTACAAGAATGAATTTTAATAGAGATTTAGATAGTTGGAACTTAAGTTTTAATTGGGTTCCTTTTGGTAACAACCAATCTTATGTATTTTTTATTGGTGTTACTTCGTCAATACTAAGAGATCTAAAATACGAACAAAACAAACCTCCAAATAGGGTCTTGTTTTAAAAAAAAAATAACAAAAATGAAAAAAATAATTCAAACTTTAAAAGCACCTAGCCCACTAGGACCTTATAATCAAGCTGTTTTGACCGGTGATACATTGTATACTTCAGGACAAATTGCTATTGATCCAGCAACTGGAAAATTAAAACTAGGATCTATTGAAGAAGAAACCACCTTGGTAATGGAAAATATGAAAGCTGTATTAGAGGCTGCTGAGATGTCATTTGAAGATGTAGTAAAAACATCTATTTTTATTTCTGACATGAATAATTTTTCAAAAATTAATACAGTCTACGGAAAATATTTTAACGAAGAAACTGCACCCGCTAGAGAAACAGTAGAGGTTGCCAATTTACCTAAATTTGTGAATGTGGAAATCAGTATGATTGCTATAAAATCATAGTAGCTGAAGACTTCCTAAAGATTTATGTACTTCTTTAAAATCTCATAACATTGATTTTTAATTTGATATGATTTATAGAAGTACGTTTAATTAAAAAAAACCGCCAGATAACTGATGGTTTTTTTTTAATTATACCTACTATTTGTTATAAAGAAGCTGCATATTCAATTAAATCTACAATTTTAGTAGAGTACCCAATTTCATTGTCATACCAGGAAACAACTTTCACAAAGTTATCGTTTAATGCGATTCCTGCATTTGCATCAAAAATTGATGTACGAGTATCTCCAACAAAATCTTGAGAAACAATTAAATCTTCAGTATATCCTAAAACACCTTTCATTGGTCCGCTTTCTGAAGCTGCTTTCATAGCTGCACAAATTTCTTTATAAGAAGCTGGCTTGTCTAATTTTACTGTTAAATCAACTACAGAAACATCCATGGTTGGAACCCTAAAAGCCATCCCTGTTAATTTTCCATTCATTTCAGGAATTACTTTTCCTACTGCTTTTGCAGCTCCAGTAGACGATGGAATAATATTATGAATTGCTGAACGACCACCTCTCCAATCTTTCATAGAAGGTCCATCAACAGTTTTTTGTGTTGCAGTTGCAGCGTGAACAGTTGTCATTAGACCTTCAACAATACCAAAATTATCATTTAATACTTTTGTTATTGGTGCTAAACAATTGGTTGTACAAGATGCGTTTGAAAATATTTTTTGATCTGCTTTTAATTCTGTGTTATTGACACCCATAACAAACATTGGTGTATGATCTTTAGATGGTGCAGATAAGACTACTTTTTTAGCTCCAGCTTCCAAGTGTTTTCCTGCAGATTCTTCAGTTAAAAAGAAACCTGTAGATTCTATAATATACTCTGCACCAACCTCATTCCATTTTAAATTTGCGGGGTCTCTTTCAGCAGTAATTCTGATAGCGTTTCCATTTACTAATAGTTCTCCACCTTTCACTTGAACATCTCCATCAAACTGACCGTGAACCGAATCATATTTTAACATATATGCTAAATATTCTACATCTAATAAATCATTGATTCCAACAATTTGTACATTAGGTCTATTTATTGCAGATCTAAAAGCTAATCTTCCTATTCTACCAAAACCGTTAATTCCTACTTTAATCATTTTTTTTATTTAATTATTTGTAATTATGTAGACATAATATCAGAGACCCTTAATAGTTCCTTATTAATTTCGTGTCCACCTGTAATTGCCTCCTCTAAATCCGTTGTTATTACTACATTGTTTTTTAGCCCAACCATAAGATTGGTTTTATTGTCTATTAAAAGCTCTACTGATTTCACTCCTAGTCTGCTAGCCAACACTCTATCAAAACAAGAGGGTGAGCCTCCACGTTGCATATGACCCAAAACAGAAACTCTTACGTCATATTCAGGCATGTTATCTTCTACATATTTAGCTAATTCAAATACATTTTTACCAGACTTATCTCCTTCGGCTACAACAACAATACTTGACGATTTTCCAGAGCTTCTACTTTTAATCAACGACTCTAAAAGTCTTTCTAATCCAAGGTTTTCTTCAGGAATTAAAATTTCTTCTGCTCCAGCTCCAACACCAGCATTTAATGCGATAAAGCCTGCATCTCTTCCCATTACCTCAACAAAGAAAAGTCTATTGTGAGAAGAAGCTGTATCTCTAATTTTATCAATAGCATCAACAGCTGTATTTAAGGCTGTATCATACCCTAAGGTGTGAGAAGTTCCAAAAATATCATTGTCTATAGTTCCTGGAATTCCAATAACAGGAAAATTATATTCTTTATTAAAAATAACAGCTCCTGTAAAAGACCCGTCTCCACCTATGATAACTAAACCATCTATCTGATATTCTTTTAGGTAATTATAGGCTTTCTTTCTTCCTTCAGAAGTTCTAAACTCATCAGATCTTGCAGATTTTAATATCGTACCACCCTTATTTATAATATTATTTACACTACGAGCCGAAAGATTAATAAAATCTCCTTCTATCAAACCCTGATAACCTCTGTAAATACCAACACACTCTGTTCTGTAATAAGCACAAGCTCTGACTACTGAACGAATTGCTGCATTCATACCTGGGGAGTCTCCTCCTGAGGTCATTACTGCTATTTTCTTAATTTTTCCCATAAAACAAATGTAAAAATACTTATTAAAAGTTACTTTAAATAATAAAAAAACGAAATCGTTTTCGGTTAACTTACAAGTAAAAACCTTATAAACAAAGGCTTTGTTTAAATATTTTAAATGAACATACTTAGATTAAAATTGATCACATCAAAAAAAAAATAAAATGTATATTAATTTTTTTTCTTAAAGTTAAGAAGTATGTTTTTAGGAGTAGTAATTGAATCTTTATTTTGAGTCACTTTTTTCTTCTTATTTTTTTTCTTTAATCCTATCTTTTTTAATAAATCTGATAATGAATTAAAATTTACTTGATAAGACAATCCTATGCCTTGTGTGTACCCTTCTTCTTGAGCAGAATACTGAATTTCATTTTGTCTATTAAAAATAACACTCCTAAAATTTCCAGCCTCATTTAACAACACCTCAACTTTTACCTCCCCCACAACACTAGATTGTGTTTGAGTACCTACCGGAACACCAACTTTACCGTTTACAATAACATTTTTACTAATTTGAGTTGTTAATGACACATCAAATTGATCGTCTGTGTTTAGATTGTCTTGAGGAGTTTGAATGCTACCAGTAGAATATCCAACATCTAACCTTACTTTATTGCTACTTATAATGTCTGAAAGAATAGAACCAATAGCGTTGGAAGTTGTTCCTGTTAACAACTCTCCTCCATTAATATTTCCTCCATTAGGATTTGCAAAAGTTCCTGCCGCAAGTAGTGTTAAAAACTGACGCATTTTTGAGTTGACATCATTATCATTAAGAATAAAATCTAATTCAGCAGCAATCGTAGAATTTGAATTTTGTATTTCTATATCAAATTCCTGTTTTGAATTAAATAGACTTCCAGATATATTAGTGATTAAATCAACAGGTATTTTTCTATTTGTATTAAAGTTTTCTAATAAAACTGCTGGATTTGCATTCGTGGTATAGACGGCTACAACATTTAGATTAGCTTCAAAAGGATTACCACTCCAAGAAATAGTTCCTCCTTTAGAAATCTTAAAAGGCTTGTTAATGATTCCTGATGATTTAAAATTATAGATTCCGTTATCTATGGTATAATCTCCAAACATAGCAAATTTACCATTAGTATTAATTTCTATCTGTAAATCACCTGTTCCTCTTCCACTCAGTTCGCTACCGTTAACTTCATCAATTACAATGAGTGCTTTCGCATCTTTAGTGACCTCTAAATCTATATTTAAAGAAACTCCTTCAACAGCTTCAATTGCAATTTTTTCTTGTAATTCTTCTAATGTCTTTTCTGATTTAAAATGAATTAATCTATAAGTATCTATCTTAGCTATATCTTTTAATGGAATTACAAAATTTGTATTAGGCATTGTCTTTGCATTGACATTTATTGTGATATTATTGGTCAACCCAGCAATACTCGCATTTCCTTTTATAAAACCAGTACCATAATACAATGCTTCATCAGAATTATTAGTATCTAACACTAATAAGTTAGGAGATAAAATATCTATATCTAGTGCCCATTGATCAAAATTTTGATGCGTTATTATACCATCTAAAACTCCTCTAGTTTCATATTTAGAATCTAATAAATTTATGTTGTCAAATTCAAAAGATTGACCATTTAATCTTACAAAAGTATCTCCATCAAAATTGTAATCAATATTTAAATATGGAAATTGCAGCCCTGCATTTTCTAAGACTAGATCACCATTCATATTTGGATTTCTTAAAAATCCTTTTAATGTAAAGTCACCTGATGCTGAACCTCTTATTTTAGACAAAACGTTCTCACCTAGGGGACTAAAGGCACTAAGGTCAAATTCTTCTAAATCAACAGCTAAATCAATTTTTGGTCTTTTTTCAGAAAAATTAAGGGTACCTAATGCAGAAATACTTTTTACTTTTTCTCTCTCTAAAGACAAAATTACTTGATACTTGTCATAAGAACTATCCCCTTCTACATTTAAAAATAAATTCCCTTGCTTAAAGTCATTAATTTCAAAATTTTTAACTTTTAGATTCCCTTTTGGACCGTAGACTCCGTCTTTTTGAGAAACATTGATGGTTCCATTTAATTTTCCTCTTAATTTTAAACTATCAATTTCTGGTAAAAAACTTTTTAAATATACATTGGTAAAATCGATTTCTATTTTTTTATAAGTAGAATCTATGACAACTCCTTTAAAATTTATTTCTTGCTCAATAGATTTTAATTTGAATGTAGAAAAAACATATTCGTCTTTTTTTAAATCAAAAATAAGTTTATTTTCTGTGTTATTTTTTGGGTTTAAGTCCCATAAATTTCCCCTGTAATTAAAAGTAGACTTCTCTATACCTATGACAGACTTTCTTTCTTTGTTTATTGTAAAATACAAATCTAAATTAAACATCTCCTTCTCTGATACTCCCCCTTTAAATGCTGATTTAAAAAATAGTGTATCGTTAATAGTTTTATTGAATAGTAATAAATTAGATAGTTTGTAATAGGGTGTTTCAATACTTTTTGCACTTAGAGATGTATCATATAATTTTCTTTTGTTATTCGTATTTAAAGAAAGTGAATCTATAATATTTCCGTATGCTGTAATTTTTGGTGAAGAAATTTTTAATTTTAATTGATTTTCATTTGCTTTGATATCTCCTTTAATTCTAGTATTTGGAGCTACTGATATTTCCGGAAAAAAGACATCAACTATTTGATTGTAAATAATAAAATCGAATTTTAAAAATTGGTCTGGTGCAATATCAAATGGATTGTAATTAGAATACATACTCCCAAGAGCATTTTGAGCTAAGAGTAATAACTCTTCAAACCTAAAGTCACCTATTAATTCTCCTTTAATAATATCTTCAGAATCTATTCTAATTTGTCTAATATTTTCTTTTACCGTTGAGAAAATTAAAAACTGCTTAAATGGATAGCTGCCTTTTTTATTTGTATAGATGATGTTTTTAAAATTTGCAATCCCTACAATATTATCTATCTTATTACCTGTTAAATCTAAATCTATTAACCCTTTAAGTTCTGAAATACTATCTCTATCGTAAAGATTCAGTGCTCTTAAATTTGCATAATTAATAGTAGCCTTGAAGTCAAATTTATTAATCTCTTCAGATAAATCTGCTAAGCCTTCAAAAGTTCCGTTTAAATTAACATCTGTAGAGGCTAACTTTCCGTTAAATAAATTATTTTGATACAACCCGTTAACACTAATATCTTGATAGTTGTACTCATTAAATTCTATCTGAGAGATTTGTCCGATAAGCTTAGTGTTTATATTTTCTATTTGAAATCCTTTACCATCTACTTCACCTTCAAAAGAAATATTACCAAATGAACTATCTTCAAAGAATCTCCCTAAATCAAATCTATCTAAGACCACCTCACCTTTATAGATTGCCTCATCTATACTATTAAAGTTTTTTAATTCTAAATCTACAACTATATCTCCTATCTCAGAATTAATATCTAAGGTTGCTTCAATAGAACTAGGTGTTATTTTGGTAAATCCTGAGAGTGAGAACTCACCAAGTTTAATTAATTCTGTTGGCATATTTTTCTCCAAAAGGTTGGGAAGCATATTTTTTAACTTAAAATAATCTGCGGTAAAGTCTTCTAAATTAGCTGTTAAAAAAAACTCCTCTTGCTTTACAGCATTGATAAATTTTAGATCACCTATAATTTTTATTCCTTTATCAGAATTAAGCTGTAAGTTTTCTAATGAAAAATTATTTAAAGACCCTTTTAAATTAGCATCAAATCTTACAACATCGTTTCCTTTAATTTCTTTGTATAGTTTCTTTAAATCCTTAGTAGCTAAATAACTATTGTAAAAAGCTGCGTCTATATATACTAATTCATTAAACTTACTTAAGTTTCTTCTATCATAATCAAACTCTATTTCTGCCTTTATCGATGAAAATGGAGTATTAATTGTCGTATTATAAAACTGCATTTTAGTTTTAGAGTACTTAAAATCCGTAGTTAAATTGGTTATATCTAGACCTCTATTATCTGTAAAGTAGAGTCCTCTAATCTTTAAAGCTACATTAGGTCCTACAACGGAAAAATCTTGCAAGCTTCCGCCCCCGTGATACGCAGCAAAATCTAACGAAACTGCCTTATTTTCATCTATTTGCTTGTAATTTATATCTTCAAAATAAATATTTGATGATCGAATCTGAAAGGGACTAGAGATTGAATCTCTTGGATTGTTATTTTCAAACTTCTCTACAAAAAGATTTAAATTGTGTGTTTCTTCATCTTTGTAATTCTTAACATAGACATGCACCCCTTTTAATGAGGTGTTGTTTAGTTGAATATTATTTTCTAAAATTCTTTTAGCATCTAGCAATGAAGTTTTTAATCTATCTACAAAAATTAGTGTGTCTAAGTGATGATCTCTAATCTCTATACCTTTAAGAGAAACTGACCCTAGAAGTGAAAGATCTACTTTTTTAATCTCTAAATTGGTTCCGTACTCTTTATTTATATTGTCTGTTACTATGTTTGCTAAGCTTGTTTGTACAGCTGGAATAGAAAAAATAATGACAAGAAATACCATGAATAGTACAAGGTACTTAATCCACTTTAACAGTATTTTGCCGATTTTTTTGATTTGTTTTATATTAGATGTATTAGTCTCTATTAGAGTAAACGCAAAAATAGAGCCTTTCTATACAAAGAACGATAAAATTAATAAACTAATAAATTTCTCTTTTAAAAAGAAATTGACAATTTAATAATAGTTAATTTTGTTTCATCATTTTATGGCAACAAAAAAGATATACATATTAGGAATTGAATCTTCTTGCGACGACACCAGTGCGGCAGTTATTTGCGATGGAGAGGTCTTAAGTAATATTGTAGCCAATCAAGAAATACACGCTAAATATGGTGGTGTTGTTCCTGAACTAGCTTCCAGAGCTCATCAACAACATATAGTGCCTGT
>MDSY01139318.1_pt1 | contig 11539 bp, 12 predicted proteins | sample 811131 | NCBI WGS metagenome assembly MDSY01 (sample SAMN05326643, study PRJNA326480) | marine metagenome | isolation source: seawater | place: Atlantic Ocean: South West | collected 2010
GGAATCTAATTAGTTAATTTTATCTCAAAATATTTATGAAAGCTGTCGTCATAGGTGCAGGGTTTTCTGGCCTTAGTACAGCTACTTATTTGGCCTCAAAAGGCTACGAAGTAGATGTTATAGAAAAAAATTCAGGTCCTGGGGGCCGTGCAAGACAGCTTACTGATTCAGGTTTTACATTTGATATGGGACCCTCGTGGTATTGGATGCCTGACGTTTTTGAAAAATATTTCGCTGACTTTGGGAAAACTCCGAGCGATTATTATGATCTTTTAAGATTAGACCCATCCTACAGCGTTTTTTTTGATGATGGGGCAATGGAAATTCCGGCGGACATGAGCGCGATAGAAGCCCTCTTCGAGCGATTAGAATCCGGTTCCGCTATAAAATTAAGAAATTTCCTGAAAGATGCTTCTTACAAGTATAGAGTCGGTATCGATGATTTGGTGCGAAAGCCATCTCTTTCTGTTCTTGAATTCGCTGACATGAGAATACTAAAAGGTATATTTCAGTTAGATTTATTAAGAAATATTCGATCTAGTATTAAAAAAGTAGTTTCAAACCCTCAACTTCGCGCCCTTTTGGAATTCCCTGTACTATTTCTTGGCGCTACCCCAAGTAATACTCCGGCTCTTTACTCATTAATGAATTATGCTGATATGTCTCTTGGTACCTGGTATCCCAAAGGCGGAATGTTTTCGGTTGTAGATGGGTTTTATAAGCTTGCCTTAGAAAAGGGTGTGAATTTTGTTTTTGACTCTGAGGTTAAGGGTTTTGAATACGATCATAACTCTGTTTCTACCGTAATTACAGACTCCCAAACATATAAATGTGATGTCGTTGTTGCCTCTGCTGATTATGCCCATGTTGAACAGAGTCTTTTGGATCCAAAATATAGACGATATTCGAAAAATTATTGGGAGAAGCGAAAAATGGCTCCTTCTAGTATTTTATATTTCATTGGTTTAGATAAACCTGTTCCGGGAATTGACCATCATTCACTCTTTTTTGATGCTTCTTTTGATGATCATGCTGATGCACTTTACACTGACCTTTGTTGGCCTAAGAAACCTCTTTTTTATGTATCGGCAGCATCCAAGACAGATAAGGCTGCCGCACCGGAAGGGCATGAAAGTCTTTTTATATTGATTCCGACACCTCCAGGCATGGAAGATACTAATGAAGTTTTAGACCATTATTTTAACTTAGTTTCTGAAAGGTTATTAAGCCATACCGGAATGGACATAAGAAATCACATAGTGATGAAAAAAAACTTTGCTTATCGTGATTTTGTAAAAGATTATAATTCCTTCAAGGGTAATGCATATGGACTAGCAAACACCTTAGATCAAACGGCTATCTTTAAGCCAAGTCTTAAAGGGAAACTTGATAATTTTTATTTTACGGGTCAACTAACAGTTCCTGGCCCAGGTGTTCCTCCGTGTATTATTAGCGGTGAAGTAGTGGCACATCAGATTGAAAAAGACTTCCCCAAAAAAGATAAGTAATTTCTATGATTGAGCTATACCATAAAACTTCTTTTGGAATATCTAGGCTAATTACTAGAGCCTACAGCACTTCCTTTTCCTTAGGTATTCTTGGTTTAGAAAAAAAGTATAGAGCCCCCATTTATAATATATACGGTTTTGTTAGACTTGCAGATGAAATAGTGGATTCTTTCCATGGCTTTGAAAAGAAAATATTATTAAAACGATTTTGGAACGAAACACATCTTTCAATAAAGGAAGGTATTAGTGTCAATCCAGTTTTACATAGTTTCCAGCATACTGTAAATCACTTTAAAATTGATGAGTCATTGATTGAGACTTTTCTAACCTCTATGGAGATGGATTTAGAGGACCGGAAATACGAGCAAGAGGATTACGAAAAATATATCCTTGGAAGTGCCGAAGTTGTTGGGTTAATGTGCCTGAAGATATTTGTTGATGGAGATGAAGCTAAGTATAAAAACTTAACCCCTTATGCTATGAAATTGGGGTCAGCTTTTCAAAAGATTAATTTTTTAAGAGATATAAGTGCGGATTATAATCTCTTAGGACGAACTTATTTCCCAAGTATTAATTTTTCTGATTTCAATGACGATGCGAAAAGATCAATTGAAAAAGACATTGCTATAGATTTTCGAAATGGATATGAAGGTATTTTGAAATTACCCAAAAGCACGCGGTTTGGTGTTTACATTGCCTATATGTATTATTACTCATTATTTAAAAAGATCATGGGTACTGCTTCAGGTTCAATTTTTAAAACTAGGATTAGAATCAAGAACACTAAGAAGTACAGACTTTTCTTAAGTAGTTACTTTAGACATATTCTTAATTTATTATAAGATGAAAGATTATGTTGTTTTAGTAAATTCAGAGGATCAGGATATCGGAGAAATGGAAAAGATGGAGGCTCATCAAAAAGGTGTACTTCATCGTGCTTTCTCAGTTTTTCTATTTAACTCAAATGGTGAGACACTTCTTCAACGGAGAGCATCTTCGAAATACCACAGTCCTCATTTATGGACAAATTCATGTTGCTCACATCCAAGAAAGGGCGAAGGGTTAGTCGAAGCTGCCAATAGAAGGCTAAGTGAGGAATTAGGGATTTCAATTGACCTCGATCTCAATTTGGAGAAGTCATTTTCTTTCACATATAGGGCAGAATTTAATAATGGTCTAATTGAGCATGAATTAGATCATGTTTTAACAGGGTTTATCGATGATAATGACTTTTCGTTTAACAAAGAAGAAGTTGAAGCAGTCTGTTGGGTTCCTATGAAGGAACTTTCTTTGGATATAAAAAAATTTCCTGAACGTTATACCGAATGGTTTAAGATTATATTAAATGAATATTTAAATTATTTTTCATTATGAAAGCTACAGTTAGTCGCCATGCTCATTTTAATGCAGCACACCGTCTCAATGTCGCAAATTGGACTGACGAAAAGAATGAAGAATATTTTGGGCCCTGTAATAATTCTAATTTTCATGGGCATAATTATGAACTAATCGTCAGCCTAACGGGTGATATTGATCCGCACACCGGATACGTATTTGACATGAAAGAGTTGTCAGATATTATTAAATTAAATGTGGAAAGTAGATTAGATCACAAGAACTTAAATTTAGACGTCCCTATATTTAAGGACTTGAACCCAAGTGCAGAGAATATTTCTAAGATTATATATGATTGGTTAAGGCCATGTTTTAATTCTAAATTGTCCTTAAAAATTAAATTATATGAAACGCCAAGGAATTTTGTTGAATATGGTGGTCAGTGATTGCTATTTAATAAGTCGCTAAGTATTTATAAATAAAAAATCTATGGTATTGCATTGGTTTCGGCGTGATTTACGACTTAATGATAATAGTGCGCTTAAATTTGCTCAATCTTCTGGGAGTGATGTTCAGTGCATTTTTATTTTTGATAAAAATATACTTGACAGACTTGAAGATGAATATGACCCTAGAGTCACATTTATTCATAATGAGTTAAAGAAAATTGATGTTGAGCTTCGAAAAAAAGGTTCTTCATTATGGGTTTTTTATGGATGTCCAGTATTGGTAAATAAGGCTTTAATTAAAAACCACCCGGATATTAATGGCATTTATTTGAATCGCGATTATGAACCGTATGCGATAAAAAGAGATAAAGAAATTGCTCAGGTATACATAGACAGTGGAAAAAGTTTTTTCGATGCAAAAGATCATGTGATATTTGAAAAAAATGAAATAGCGAAAAATGACGGAACACCATATTCCGTGTATTCTCCTTACGCCCGAAAATGGTTAGATCAATTAAAGGAATCAAATTACACGTCTGAAAATATCTCGATTGAGAATATTTCTTGGCATAAATCCGGAGTTAATGATTATACTTTTCCTTCATTAAAATCTATGGGTTTTAATGAGTCTAATTTCGCTATACCTTCTCGTTATCCTGATGTTAGAGTAATAAAAAATTATGATAAGTCCAGAAATTTTCCAGCAATCAAAAATGGAACTTCACATCTAGGTATTCACCTAAGGTTTGGAACGATATCAATTCGTTCGCTCATTAAATTGGCTCTGGAGAACAATAAAGTTTTCATATCAGAATTGATTTGGAGAGATTTTTATCAGATGGTTCTTTTTCATAATCCACATTCAATTAAGAAAGCAATAAAACCGGCATATGATAGAATAGAATGGGTTTTTAATAAGGAGCAATTTGAAGCCTGGTGTAAAGGGCTTACTGGATATCCAATGGTAGATGCCGGTATGAGAGAGTTGAACAATACTGGTTTTATGCATAATCGAGTCAGAATGGTAGTTGCAAGTTTTTTAACTAAACATCTTCTTCATGATTGGAGATTGGGAGAAGCCTACTTTGCAAAGAAACTCTTAGATTTTGATATTGCTAGTAATGTTGGAGGATGGCAATGGGCGAGTGGTAGTGGTTGCGATGCGGCTCCTTACTTTAGGATTTTCAACCCTACTAGTCAATTTGAAAAGTTTGATAACAGCAAGGCTTATGTTGAAAAATGGGTGCCGGATCTATATTCTCATGATTACCCGAAACCAATAGTAGAGCATAAATGGGCGAGGGAAAGGGCGTTGCGAGTTTACAAAGAGGGTCTATCTAGTATTTAAGATTTTGAATTATAACCAAAAAGCCCCTTCTTTTTAATAATTGTATCAACATACGTCGGCAAAGACTTTTCCCAATCACCTTGTCCATTGCGTATTTTATTTAAAATCTCTCTGCTCCAAATGCTTAATATTTCTGGATCGTAATCTTCGATATCTCGCATTCTGCGGTTATAGAAAAGATAATCAAAAACAGGCCTAAATCTAGGGTGCATAGCAACGTCTTTTATTGTGGCCGCTTCTTCCATTCCTTCATTTTTAAATGGGTAGGCATAAATAACCAAGTCTTTTGAAAATATTTTCCCAAATGCCTCTAATATTCCTCCATTTAAGTCTCGATAATACTTTTCTTCAAAAATCTCTTGTAAACTCGGAATGCCCATAATTAAACCGATGCGTTTCTTAGTAAAACCTGAGAAATAATCAACGAGTTTATAGTACTCCTGATAATTTGAAATAAGAACAGTTTGACCAATGCTGCAAAGTATTTCGGCTCGATCTAAGAAATCCTGCTCATCTAGGCCACCATCTGCCAATAGATTATTTAAGGTGATTTCAAAAAGAACAACGAGCTTTTCTTTTTCCACTCTTTTTGACTTTATGAACTGTCTATATCCTTTCTTTACCATGTCCATATTAACTTTTGTCACAGGTCGAAAACTCCCTCGCATTGCCAAAACATTTTTTTTGTAGAGGAGTTCTGCTGGCAATAAGTTTTGTCCTTCTGGTCCAAAAATAACAGCATCAGTGAAGCCGTTTTTAATTAACTGTAGGGACATGACACGATTATCAACTTCAATAAAATCTGGTCCAGAAAAATTTATCAAATCAATCTCAACAGCAGTTTTATCGATTCCGTCATAAAGACTGTGAAGTAACTTTTTTGGATCCTTAAAAAGGAAATTGGCTCCATAAATCAGGTTAACTCCAATGTTTCCAATAGTTTCTTGCTGGTGTTTAGGGTCGTTTTCATGAAGTCTAACGTGAAGAATCACCTCATTTGGGAGTCTTTCTGCTGACGTTTGATAACGAATACCAATCCATCCATGACCTTTAAACGTTTTGGTGAAATTTATGGTAGCTACAGTGTTTGCGAATGCAAAGTATCTTTTATTCGGATATTTTTCTCTTTGAAGTCTATCTTCGAGTAAGTCGTACTCATGATGAATCATTTTACGAAGCCGACTTTCCGTAACGTAGCGTCCGTCATCTTCTAAACCATAGATGGCATCAGAGAAATCTTTATCATAAGCACTCATTGCTTTGGCGATTGTTCCTGACGCACCTCCCGCTCGAAAAAATTGTCGAACAGTTTCTTGTCCCGCTCCTATTTCTGCGAATGAACCATAGATATCAGAATTTAGGTTTACTCGGAGCGATTTTTGCGCCGCAGACATTACCATATCTTCCATTTAGTAAAGGTAGTCTAAATTAGCAGTATGAATCGTCTTAAAATTGAATTTTTGGGTACTGGAACTTCTCAAGGGGTTCCTGTAATTGGTTGCGATTGTGAGGTTTGTCAATCAACAATAGCAAAAAACAAAAGGCTTCGAAGTTCTGTTTTAGTTAAAAGTGGAAATGGCTCTGTAGTTATTGATTGTGGCCCAGATTTTCGTCAGCAAATGCTTAGATCCAAATGTCAACACCTTGATGCCGTTGTCTTGACGCATGAGCATATGGATCATATTTCAGGATTAGATGATGTTCGTCCATTCAACTTTAAGACCAAATTGGATATGCCAGTTTATTGTACGAAAAGAGTTGAGAATCGACTAAAAGAGCAGTTCTCTTATGCTTTTTCTGCAGAAAAGTATCCTGGTTCTCCTGGTTTCCAAATAATAAATATCAACTCAAATGAAAATTTTAAAATTGGAGATGAGATATGGACTCCAATTTTAGCACAACATGGAGCATGGCCCGTAACTGGGTTTAGAATTCGTGATTTTGTTTATCTGACTGATATTTCGGGTATCTCTCACTTAGAATCTGAGAAAATATCAGGATCAAAAGTTTTAGTCATTAATGCATTGAGAAAGTCAAAGCATGTTTCCCATTTCTCTTTAGATGAAGCTATTTCTTATGCTAAGTCAACGAAAGTTCCTGAAGTGTATTTAACCCATGCCAGTCATCAATTGGGATTAGACAAAGAAGTTAGTAATTCACTGCCTGAAGGTTATCACTTGGCTTATGATGGCTTAAAAATCATAATTCAATAATATTCTCATTTAAAATCGTGCCAACAGCTCTGCCGTTTTGAGACCATTTGGGCACATTAATTCCTTTTGATTCTTTTTTTATGACTCTTCCATCATTAGCGAAAATTGTAAAATCAGAAGGGCACCCTACTTTTATGACGCATTGACCCAGGTTATATAGCTCCCTGGGATTATGAGACACTGCCTCTATCCATTTATTCAAAGCTTCTTGACTAGGGTTTACAGCACGATACCATGCAAAGGAATGTTCTATTGTGGCAGCTCCAAACTCAGCTCTACCAAATTCACAATCTTTTGATTCTATATCCATTGGATTATGATCACTTGCGACAATGTCAATTGTTCCATCTAAAAGAGCTTTCCAGAGTGCTTCTTTATCTAGTTCGGATCTAAGTGGTGGCAATGTTTTATAAGTAGAATCAAAATTTTCTAAATCATTTTCTGTTCCAATCAAGTTAGCGACTGATACATCAGCAGTTAATCCTTCTTGAGTCTTTTTTGCTTCACGAATTAAATCAACTCCTTCAGAAGTACTTACGCTTGTTATGTGTAATTTTCCCCCTGCATATGCATGAATGCTAATGTCTCGTTTAATTCGTAAAATCTCTGACAAGGCGGAAATGGGAGGCAGGCCATTGTGAGCACTTATGTCTCCCTCATGGATTTGACCCTCAGGCGACAATGCCGTTTCATAACAAAATGTTTGGATACTCGTATTTAGGTCAGAAGTATACTGCAAAGCAAGTTGCAATAGATGAGGATTTGTAATTTCCTTTTTGTCATCTGAAAAGCCAACTGCTCCTGCAGCTTGCATATCAAAAACTTCACTCAGTTTTTTCCCTTTTAGATTATCACTGATAGACCCAAGCGGTAAAAAATCAACATCAAGATTCTCAGTGGATTTAATAAGCGATTCAATATGAGGTCTAGTATCTCTTGTAGGGCTGGTCGAGGGAAGAACTGCAACATGAGTATATCCACCATTAGATGCTGCAGAAGAAAGGGTTAGGTAGGTTTCGCGTTGCTCAAATCCAGGTTCTCCGCATCGGCTTCGAGTATCAATCCATCCGGGACTTATCCATCTACCTCGGAACGATTCAAGTATTTTATACCCTTCTTTTTTTTCAATATTGTCAGTAATAGCTGTTATTTGGCCATCTTTTATCAAAATATCTTTTTGCTCTCCATTGTGCGGAGATCTAGGGTCAGTTATAATAACTTCAGGAAGAATTAGTTTCATCTTATTTTTCTAATCTTGCATTGTTTAACGTAAAATAAAATCCATTTTTTGGACGTTTCTCAAGCTCTAGAATTCCTGAAAATGTTCTTACAGCATCTGTTTCGATGATTTTTTTTAAATCAGTTATCTTTAATCCAACTATGCTTTCAGGTCCAGCGCCTCCGCAAAAGTAACATGAACTATATGGATATGCAGAAAGTACATAACTTCTTTCTTTCACATTTAATGGTAAAACATATCCTGTAATTGATACTTGGATGCCATTTAGTTTTTCAATAGGTTTTGGGAATACCCCTTCGAGTGTCCAAATACCTTTAGATTCCTCATAATATTCTGTGAAAGTAGTGCTTGACAGCATTTTCCAAGACACCTTTATTGGCAATTCATTTGTAGATGAGGACGTTAAAACAACGATCAAGAAAAGGAATATAAATTTAGGAATCAACCAACGCACGATGCAAAGGTATTCTTTGTAGCCATATCCAAGGTCCAACAGAAGTTAAAATTGATAAGGCAATACACCCAAATATCCATTTCATATCGTATGACAGATCCCAATAAACTTCCTTTTGAAGGATTTCATTCAGTGTGATCGAGGTGTATTGTCCAAACCAAATAAGAGCTAATCCTATATAAGTCAATAGAATAGAAAAGGATCCTAGGATAATGTTCTGCCACAGAACAACTTTTGCGATTTTCCACCATGTTGCTCCTAAAGCTCGAATTAAGGCATAATCACTTAGTCTCTCTTTAATATGAGATTGCAATAGAAAAAACATTATTAACGCTGCAGTCACAAGGAATAAAAATGAAATGCTACTGAATATTTTCGCACTTTGGTTCATCCAGTTTAAGACATTGTTAACTTCGAAAGCAGGAGATATTGACATTATTGAAGACTCTTCTTGGATTTTTTTTGGGATTAATAGTTTGTCTAGTGGATTGTCTATTCTAGCTAAAACTGCAGTATAATTCGAGTCCGAATAGCCATGAGCTTTCCAGACAGAGCTGATACTACCAATTATTAGTCGGTTCCATGATGGAGTTTTGGAATAGATAATGCCTGAGACTTTGTAAAAGGCAGTTTCGTGGTTATGATCGTGTCCAATTAGTCCATGTGTGCCATGAAATTTATCTCCAATTTTAAGTTCTGTTTGTTTTGCTACATTATGGCCTATTATTACATCATGATTCTCCTGAGGGAGATTGCCTTTTATCTCCAAATAACTGATATGATTCCATGTCGCGCTGTCGCAGCCTAATATTCTAAATCCCTTATAATTATCTCCATAAGCAATACGTCTGACATTTTGTAAATTATAATTGCTAATAAGCTCTTCAGCCTCTGATCTTAGAATATTCCCATTTGGTTCATTTAGATGAAAGACATTAGCGAGAATTGATTGAGTAGGAGAGCCCTTAGCTGAAAGAAGAAGATCAGTGTTTTCTAACTGAAGGTGAAGGGCATTTGAAACACCATTATTTAACCTTTGAATAGATGAAAAACCTAATAATGCCGTAGCCCAAATTAAAGAGATAAAAATGGTGCTACTTCTTCTTTTCCAAATAGCCTTCCATGCAAAATAAAGTGAATTCATTACTACTATAATATAACTATTTGGTCAGCAATCGAGTCAAGACGATTGTCATGACTTGAAACTAAAATTGAACATCCAGTTTCAGACTGATGTTCTTTGAATAAATCCATTAGGATATTTGTATTTTCTTCATCTAACGCCGCCGTTGGTTCATCAGCGAGAAGAACAGGGGCTTGCGATATTAAAGCTCTTGCTGCGCTTAGTCTTTGTTGCTGTCCCAAGCTTAGTTTGTTCACCGCTTTTTTTGATAAATCAACAATGCCTAGTTTTTCTAAAATATACTCACTGTTTTCAGATTTAATTCCTTTTGACCATTCACCAAGTTTAATATTCTCAATCACTGTTAAAGATTGCCAGAATAGTGGTCTTTGAGGAAGTATAGTAAGAGCATTTTTTCTCCAGTCTTTAGGAACGATATTTTTACTTATTTCACCGTGGCCTTCAATTTTTATGTGGCCTTTTAGTAATGGAACTAGTCCTGCTATAGAGTGAAGAAATGTTGATTTCCCTGAACCAGAGTGACCTTTTAAAAGCAGTAATTCTCCTTTTGAAATCCTTATGCCTGGAAAGGTTATCGAAAAGCCATTAAGATCTGACTCGATTATGGAACTGTTTAACATGTTAACTATAAATATTTAATATCTCAAAAGAGCGGATCCCCATGTGAAACCAGCTCCAAAGGCTGCCAAGCATACAATATCTCCGCGTTTGACACATTTTTGTTCGACAGCTTCACTTAATGCAATGGGTATTGAGGCAGCTGTTGTATTTCCATATTTCTGAATATTATTGAATACTTGATTATCCTTAAGTCCAAGTTTTTTCTGAACAAATTGAGATATTCTTAAATTTGCTTGATGAGGAATTAAACAACCGATATCCTCCTTACTCATTCTGTTTTTATCCAGTGCTTCATTTATGACTTGTTCAAACCTCACAATTGCATTTTTAAAAACAAGGGTGCCATTCATCTGTGGGGCAAAAGTTTCTGGGCTGATTTGATTCCGGTCAAGTTTATCAATCCAATGAATTGCAGAAGGGCCTTTCATAGATAATTCCAGTGCGTTTTTCCCCTCGCTGTGCAAATGAGTACTGAATATTTCACTAGCGTTATTCGATCTTGAAATGATAGCTGCTCCGGCACCATCTCCGAAAATGACACTCAGATCTCTGCCATTTGTTGTTTTGTCTAGAACTGGACTCTGCAATTCGGAACCAATGACTAAAATATTTTCATATTGACCCGTCTGAATATACGCATTTGCAACACTCAGAGCATAAATAAACCCGCTACAGGCGTTACGTATATCTGTTGCCCCAATTGTATCGAGACCAAGGAGATCTTGAACAAGGACGCCATTCCCAGGGAAGTAATGATCAGGTGAAATTGTAGCAAATAGTATGTGGTCAATATCTGATTTATTAATCCCTGAGTTCTCAATAGCTTTCAGGGAAGCTCTGTAACCCATTTGGGATGAGCTTATTATATTATTAGGGTCCACCCATCGCCGGCTCTTAATTCCCGTTCGCTCTTGAATCCATTCATCGCTTGTATCCATAATCTCACTAAGATCCTGGTTGCTGACAGAACTTGGGGGTAAAAAGTGTCCGAGGCCGCTTATTCGAGATTTGTGCATAGGTTGATTTTTATTATCTACTTAAGAATGACGTAGAGAATCGAAAATACAATTTTATTGAGGGATTATTAATTTAAATTATCGTGAAATTCCTGTTGTGAATATTATATGAATAAAATTCATTATTTGTAAAATGGTCAGATTCAGATCTATTAACTTCGTTGTATAAATCAGTCACGAAATGTTTGATAATTTAAGTGAAAAAATTGAC
>MDSY01137030.1_pt1 | contig 11538 bp, 9 predicted proteins | sample 811131 | NCBI WGS metagenome assembly MDSY01 (sample SAMN05326643, study PRJNA326480) | marine metagenome | isolation source: seawater | place: Atlantic Ocean: South West | collected 2010
AAAATATTTGAATTTAAGCCTGTAGATAATATGTTAACTAAGCTGGTAAAAAACAGCCCGCCGTTTGATAACATATGGTTTAAAACCTGTGAAAAAGTGGCTCAGAATATCGCACTCCAGCATCAGTTACTGGCTTACGCTTCAGATTATAATATTTTGAGGCCAGCCTCAATGCCTCATCGTGAATTTTTAAATTCAAAAGAAGTCTTTTACACAAGTTTAGACCATGCAATTTGGTTTCATCGTGATTTTGACATCAGTGAATGGTTGTTATATGCTATAGACAGTCCAAGCGCTTCAAATTCAAGAGGGTTTTCAAGAGGTAGCGTTTTTGATTCTAAAGGGAATTTAATCGCATCGGTAGCCCAAGAGGGTTTGATGCGGATTTTAAACCAAGGGTCTAAAAAAGGTACTATTTAGGGATTCCTATTTTTTTTTTTTCTTAAACAGCTCATATTTATCTCCTTTATCGATACGGCTTAGGGCCACAGAAACCACTTTAGAAACTGCGTTACTAGCAAAGCCCAGTCCGATAGCTAGCTTAGTCAATAGTTTTACTTTTTGAGAGAAGTTTATGTTGTCTACACTAACCATTCGTGTTAGGTCGTACAGCCTTTCTATTCGTTTTTCTAAGTTTGCTGGCGGGTTAATAGGGTGTGATTTGTAGTCTTCTAAAATCCTTGCATACATTTCTTCAGAAACATCTAGTTTCTGAGCCAGTCGATCAAGAATTTTTTTTTCTTGCCCGGATATAGTAGCGTCACTCATAGCGACTTTTACGATGGCTGCAAAATGATTTTGGTTTCGGGTGTTGAACCCGCTAGTAAATAAGTCTGAAATAGTCATAGGTTTGTAGTTTAGGGATAGTAAACTTACATTACTTTTAATTATTATAATAAAAACAGCTGTTATGAGTCTCTTAAATTTAGTACAAAGACATTGTAATATCCTATATTTGCCAAAATTTTTATATTGAGCAAAACAATTCTTTCTCAAAAATTTAAACAGTCTTTGATTCATCAAAAACTGAGTGATTTCATATCCAATTCTAAAGAAAAAACACATTTTAAAGGGGCTTTAGGCTCTTCTTTAACCTTTTCAATTTCCACAATTTTCAAATCATCAGAGAGGCCTTTTTTATTGTTGTTTGACACTAAAGAGGAAGCGGCTTATTACTTGAATGATTTTGAAATGCTATTGGATGAAAAGGAAGTGTTATTTTATCCAGGGAGCTACCGAAGACCTTATCAGATTGAAGAAACTGATAACGCAAATGTTTTGCTTAGAGCAGAAGTTCTGGGCAGAATTAATTCCCAGAAAAAACCGGCTCTAATAGTTACTTATCCAGAAGCAGTTTTTGAAAAAGTAGTTTCGAGAAAACAACTTGAAAAGTCTACTTTCAAGCTTGCGGTTGGAGAAACACTTAATCTAGATTTTTTTAATGAGGTTCTTTTTGAATATCAATTCTCTAGAGTTGATTTTGTCACAGACCCTGGTGAGTTTTCTGTTCGTGGCGGTATTGTTGATGTGTTTTCCTTTTCGAATGACGAGCCTTATCGAATTGAGTTTTTTGGTGATGAGGTTGATAGCATTCGAACTTTTGATGTAGAGTCTCAACTTTCTATAAAGCCGGTTAAAAAAATTCAAATCATACCCAATATTGAACATAAATTACTTAACGAAACTCGTCAGAGTTTTTTAGAATATATTTCTTCCAATACAGTAGTTTTTGCGAAAGACATTTCAGCCTTTTTAGCTGCTACTGATGCACTTCAAGAAAAAGCAATAGAGGCATATTCAGAACTTTCTTCAGCAATTAATCACAGTCGACCAGAAGATTTGTTTTGTACCTCAACTAATTTTAAATCTCAGTTACTAGATTTTTCTGTAGTTGAATTTGGATCAAATGCTGTGCTAGCGACAGCGGCAACTCAAAAAGTAGAGGTTCACGTTAGTCCACAACCCTCCTTTAATAAGCAATTTAATTTATTAATTGAAGATTTAAATACCCAACATGATTTAGGGTATCAAAATTATATATGTTGCTCTAATGCGCAGCAAGCGCAACGTTTTTACGATATTTTTGAAACTGTAGATCTGGAGGTTCATTGTCAAACAATTGTAATGTCTTTATACCAAGGGTTTGTAGATCACGATAAAAAGATAGTCTGCTATACAGACCACCAGATATTTGAACGTTATCATAAATTCCATTTAAAAAATGGCTATGCAAAAAAGCAATCCATCACCCTTAAAGAATTAACGAAACTTGAAATAGGCGATTACATCACCCATATTGATCATGGGATTGGAAAATTTGGAGGTTTACAGAAAATTGATGTTGAGGGCAAAAAACAAGAAGCCATCAAGTTGTTTTACGGCGAACGTGATGTATTGTATTTAAGTATTCATGCGCTTCACAAGATTACTAAGTTTAATGGGAAAGATGGCAAGCTCCCTAAAATTTATAAGCTAGGGAGTAAGACTTGGAAGGTTTTAAAACAAAAGACCAAGTTAAGAGTTAAAGAAGTGGCTTTTAATTTAATCAAACTATATGCGAAGCGTAAATTAGAAACAGGTTTTAGGTATAAGCCGGACAGTTCGATGCAACTTGAATTAGAGGCCTCCTTCATGTACGAGGATACACCGGATCAAGTCACTGCAACTGCTGATATTAAAGCAGATATGGAAAGTGAGCGTCCAATGGATCGATTGATTTGTGGCGATGTAGGGTTTGGAAAAACAGAAGTGGCCTTAAGAGCTGCTTTTAAAGCGGTTGATAACGGAAAACAAGTCGCTATTCTGGTTCCTACAACCATACTTGCTTTTCAACATGCCAAGACATTTAAGGCTCGTTTCAAGGAGTTTCCAGTTACCATTGATTATGTGAACAGGTTTAAAAGCACCAAACAACGAAAAGAAGTATTGGAGCAATTAGAATCAGGGCAGTTAGATATTATTATTGGAACACATCAACTGGTTAATAAGTCAGTTAAGTTTAAAGATTTAGGTCTTCTCATTGTAGACGAAGAGCAAAAGTTTGGAGTGGCCGTCAAAGAGAAGCTCAAAACGCTTAAAGACAATGTAGATGTGTTGACTCTGACAGCGACCCCTATTCCAAGAACCTTGCAGTTTAGTTTAATGGCAGCACGTGATTTATCTGTCATTACCACTCCACCTCCAAACAGATACCCCATAGATAGTCAAGTAATTCGTTTGAGTGAAACTATTATTCGGGATGCGATTCATTATGAAATTCAGCGGTCAGGGCAGGTTTATTTTATTCATAACCGGATTGAAAATATTAAAGAAGTGGCGGGGCTTATCCAGCGTCTAGTACCCGATGCAAAAATTCGTGTGGGTCATGGGCAGTTAGAAGGACGTAAGCTGGAACAACTTATGCTTGATTTTATGAGCGGTGAGTTTGATGTACTGGTCAGTACTACTATTGTGGAAAGTGGATTAGACGTTCCAAACGCCAACACTATTTTTATTAATAATGCCAATAATTTTGGATTGAGTGACTTACACCAAATGCGTGGACGTGTAGGAAGAAGTAACAAGAAAGCCTTTTGTTATTTCATTACTCCTGACTTTCATGCGATGACTGATGATGCGCGAAAGCGCATATCTGCTTTAGAACAATACACTGCTTTAGGAAGTGGATTTAATATTGCCATGAAAGATTTAGAAATAAGAGGTGCAGGTGATTTGTTGGGAGGTGAACAAAGTGGGTTTATTAATGATATTGGATTTGAAACCTATCAGAAAATTCTTAATGAGGCGATTGAAGAACTCAAAGAAACAGAATTTAAAAATTTATATAACGAAGATATAAACACTAAAGAATTTGTAAAAGAAGTCACTGTTGATACGGACTTTTCACTTTTGTTTCCAGATGATTTCGTCAATAATATCACAGAACGTTTGAGTCTCTACACACAATTAAATTCATTGAAAACTGAACCTGAACTAGAGTTGTTTGAACGCGATTTAATTGATCGTTTTGGGGCTTTGCCAACTCAGGTAGTAGATCTTTTGGACAGTGTGCGTATTAAATGGTTGGCAACGACTTTAGGTTTTGAGAAAATAGTGATGAAGCAAGACAGGCTTATTGGGTATTTTATTAGTGATCAAGACAGTCGTTTCTATCAAAGTATTCATTTCTCTAAAGTGCTGCAATACGTTCAAGCGAATCCAAGATTATGCACTGTAAAAGAAAAGCAACTGCGCTTGGGGCTTCGACTTTTAATGAGTTTTCCAAATATCAAATCTGTTCAAGAGGGTTTAGAAGTATTAAAGCCAATTCTTTTATAGGGATGCTTAAGTTATTAAAAACAAATAGTCTTAAAAGTGATAAAAAGCATTTTTGATATGTTCAATTTGAGAAGTGTCTTTTGTTGCTACAATAGCGATAATATCAAATCGTACTTCAAAATCTAATTTATGAGACACCACATAGTAATCAACCACTACAATGATGTGCTGAATTTGTGCGGGTTTTAAAAACTCTTGGGGATCCAAAAGCCGAGGTACTTCGAGTTTTAACTTCAACGGCAATTAGCCACCCCTCTTTTTGAGCAATAATATCAACTTCTGCTTTTTGATAGCGGTAATTTTGGGTTAAGATTTTATACCCATTTGATTTTAGATAGTTAGCTGCTGTTTGTTTTCCAGACAAGCTTCGATTATAGGACTGGGACATTTGTTTAGGGGTTTCTTAGAATGAGACCCTAGTATATTTTTTAGTCACATCGAGTTTAATATGACGTCCGAAATAAAGTGCTCTGTTTTCTAGTTCATGTCCTGCAGGAAATCCAAAAGCGACTGGAATATTGGTGTTTTCTAGAATGTCTAATATGAGTGCTTCAATAGTTTGTCCCCATTCAGGGTTGTTGGTTTTTAGCTTACTCATATCTCCAACAATTACTGCAGAACATTGTTTGAAATAACCAGCACGTTTTAAGCTTTGTAATTGCCGATCAATATGGTATTTGTGTTCACCAATTTCTTCAATAAAAATAATTTTCCCTTTGGTATTTAAGCTTGTTTTACTTCCTAGTGTGGCCGTTAGTAATGATAAATTCCCGCCAATAAGTTGTCCGGAGGCAATTCCTAGCTTGTTTTCTTTATGGCCTTTTATGTCATAGCTATCAAGGGCCCCAAAAAGTGCTGATTTCAAAGTTTCAATAGACGGTTTTATGGCTTGCTCATCTTCTGTTAAGTTAATACACATCATGCCGTGTATGCTTTCATAGCCTAAATGGTTTAGTGTGGAATGTAGGACTGTAATGTCTGAATACCCCACAATCCATTTCGGGGATTTTTTAAACCCCTCAAAATTGAGTTTATCAATAATTCGCAAGCTGCCGTAGCCACCTCTTGCACACCATATTGCTTTTATATTTGGTTGATCTAATGCCCATTGAAAATCGCTAGCTCTCTCTTTATCAGACCCAGCAAAATGATTTGCTTTTGTTTCTATGTGCTTTCCAAAGACCACCTCTAGACCCCAAATATTTAGAAGTGTTTTTGTTTTTTCAATGACTTCACTATCTTGTTTCAATACGCCTGCAGGAGCTATTATAGCAACAGTATCTCCAATTTTTAAGTAAGCGGGACGAATCATCTCAGAAACAGTATTAGTAGTCATTTTTTTTGTTTTAGGGATCTGCATAAACAGAACATCTGTACTAGCATTCGATAATAGAAAAAGGCAGCAGATGAAGGATTTAAAAATCATTTTACAGGGCTTTTCGTAAAGATAAGAATTTCTCTAAAATTCTGTTTCTAATTAGAAGTAATATTATGTATTTTTGTACTTATAAATAACATACAATGTCAAAACGTTATACCATTACAGCCGCCTTACCTTACACCAACGGACCCTTGCATATAGGGCACTTGGCAGGCGTTTATGTCCCTGCAGACATCTATGCCCGCTATTTGCGTTTAAAGGGTCATGATGTGGCTTTTATTTGTGGAAGTGATGAACATGGTGTGCCTATTACAATTAAAGCTAAAAAAGAAGGAGTCACTCCCCAAGATATTGTAGACCACTACAATGCTAACATTAAGGCCTCCTTTAAAGAATTTGGTATTTCGTTTGATAATTACTCACGAACCTCTGCAAAAATACATCACGAAACGGCTTCCGAATTTTTCACGACCCTTCATGGTAAAGGAGAATTTATTGAAGAGACAAATGCGCAGTTGTATGATGCTGAAGCAGGGCAGTTCCTAGCCGATCGTTTTGTGGTTGGTACCTGTCCTAAGTGTGGAAATGAAGAAAGTTACGGCGACCAATGTGAAGCCTGTGGGACGTCTCATAATGCCACGGATCTTATAAAGCCAAAATCAGCTATTACGGGAGCAACTCCCAGCTTAAAAGAAACAAAACACTGGTTTCTTCCGCTTGACAAGCATGAAGCATTTTTAAAAGAATGGATTTTAGAAGGACATAAGTCAGATTGGAAACCTAATGTTTATGGTCAATGTAAATCCTGGATTGATGATGGATTACGTCCACGAGCGGTCACTCGTGACTTAGACTGGGGGATCCCTGTCCCTGTCAAAGGCGCTGATGGAAAAGTTTTGTACGTTTGGTTTGACGCCCCAATAGGCTATATTTCTTCTACCAAAGAATGGGCCCAAAGAGAAGGTGAAGATTGGGAGCCTTATTGGAAAGATAAAGACACTACTTTAGTCCATTTTATTGGCAAAGATAATATTGTATTTCACTGTATTATTTTTCCGGCTATGCTAAAAGCGGAAGGCAGTTATATTCTTCCTACAAATGTCCCTGCGAATGAATTTTTAAATTTGGAAGGTCAAAAATTATCCACGTCCAAAAACTGGGCGGTGTGGCTACCAGATTATTTAAAAGAATTTCCAGAAAAACAGGATGTGTTGCGTTATGTACTTACAGCAACAGCCCCTGAAACAAAAGACAATGATTTTACTTGGAAAGATTTTCAAGCTCGAAATAATAATGAATTAGTGGCTATTTTTGGTAACTTTATCAATAGAGTAGTGGTGTTGACCAATAAATATTATGATGGGGTCATTCCAACGCCTAATGCATTTTTAGAGGTAGATAAAGAAACTTTAAAAACACTTCAATCTTACCCAGAAATCATTTCTAAGTCTACTGAACGTTATCGTTTTAGAGAAGCCAGTCAAGAACTTATTAACTTGGCGCGTCTTGGAAATAAGTATTTAGCGGATGCTGAACCTTGGAAAGTTGTAAAAACAGCTCCAGAACGGGTACAGACAATCATGTATGTAGCACTACAAATCGCAGCAGCTCTAGCGGTAGTGTCGGAACCCTTTTTGCCAAGGACCTCTCAAAAGCTAAAAACAATGCTTAATTTGGAGCCTCTTACGTGGGCTGATATAGAAAGTGGAAATCCGCTATTGAAGTCTTCTCATCAAATTGGTGAGGCCTATTTATTATTTGAAAAGATTGAAGATACAGAAGTTGAATACCAGTTAGAGAAATTAGCCCAAAGTAAGTTGGCTAATGAATTAGCTAATAAAGTAATAGAGCCTCAAAAAGAAACGGTTTCTTTTGAAGACTTTTCAAAGTTAGACATTCGCGTAGGAACCATTATTGAAGCTAAGAAAATGCCAAAAGCAAAAAAACTTTTAGTGCTTCAGGTAGACACTGGAGTTGATGTTCGGACCATTGTCTCCGGGATTGCCGATAGTTTCACAGCTGAAGAGGTGATTGGTAAGCGTGTGACTGTATTAATAAACCTAGCACCACTTGCCTTACGAGGAGTTGAAAGTCAAGGAATGATTTTAATGACTGAAACGGCTGAAGGAAGGCTCATATTTGTAAATCCAGACGCAACCCATGACACTACAAATGGTTTAAAAATTAGCTAGGTTACTCCGACTGCTAATATGTAAGTTATAAATTTTGTTGAGACCTAAGGTTGTAGTACCTTTATCCCTAACTAATTGTATAGCTTTTATGGCGGGATCAAATATTACTTTAAAACAACTTTCATCTATATTAGGGGTGTCTATTTCGACCATCTCAAAAGCCCTTAATGATAGTCATGAAATAAGTGATGCTACCAAAAAAAGGATTGTAGAGTTGGCCAAATTACATAATTACCAACCAAACAAAATCGCCGTAGGGCTCAAGTCTGGTAAAACCAACACCATTGCGGTGGTGATTCCTAGCGTACAAAATAGTTTTTTTGCACGTGCATTATATGGAATTGAAAGTATGATCTCTGACACAAATTTTAATATAATTGTGTGTTTAACAAAAGAGTCACATGCCAAAGAAGTAGAGACTTTTAATATGTTATCCAATGGCGTTGTCGATGGTTTTATTGTAGCTGTTTGTGAAGAAACACAGAACTTACAAAACTATGATCACTTCACCAATGTGATTGATAATGGGAAAACTGTAGTCATGTTTGATAGAGTAATTGATTCTGTTGACTGCGGAAAAGTAACCACGAATGATTTCACTGCTTTATCTGAGGCCACTCAAAAACTAATTAGTTCAGGGCGTAAGGAAATCATATTATTATCTACGATTCATAAGTTAAATGTTGGAAAGCAGCGAGCACAAGGCTATGTAAAAGCCATGGAGGCTGCAGGCTTACCAGCAATTATGTTAGAATCAGATGATAAGCAAGCTGGAGCTGTCATGGGAGCATATTTAAAATCAAACGTCGCAGATGCTGTCATTGCGTTAGATACGGACGCTTCTTTAGCCGCTTTAAAAGCAGTAAAAGCTTCCGGAAAACAAATTCCAAAAGACATAGCGGTTATTGGATATGTTAGTGAGCGAATGGCACACAACCTAACACCCGAATTAACAACGATCAACCAACATAGTTATACGATTGGGAATTCTGCTGCAACCATGATGGTAGAAGCGCTCAGAACCAAATCCAAGGAAATAAAGCAAGTAGTTGTTAGTTCAACATTATCGGTGCGTGACTCGTCTTAAACGCTACAAGCCCACAAAGTGAGCTTGTAGGTGAGTTTTATGCAGTTGCCTTTCCTAACAGAAGCAATTCGTTTACCACAACTTCAGTAATATACTTTTTAATCCCTTCCTTATCATCATAGCTTCGTGAGGTAAGCTTGCCCTCGATTGCAATTTCTTGCCCTTTTTTCACATAGTTTTCAATGAGTTCAGCGGTCTTGTTCCATGCAACAAGATTATGCCATTCTGTTTTAGTTTGTTTTTCTCCATTAGCATCTTTATAGGATTCATTAGTTGCTAGAGAAAACTTAGCTAATTTTTTGCCACTATCTAAAGTTATTATTTCTGGGTCATTTCCCAAGTTTCCAATTAACTGTACTTTGTTTCTAAGTGTGTTCATAATTATTAATTTTAAGGTTATTACAGTTTACTATCGAATGATTCGACTTTGCAAATATGCGACACCGCTTAAGAATTAGTCGGTTAGTATCTATTTGATTTCGTTTGTAAACACTTGTAGTCGTTTGTAATTGAATAATTTATAGTATCTTTGAGAGAGTCCAATTAAATAGTTACCAAATGAAAAAGCAATGCCCAGAATGTGATGATTTAATTATTGGCCGTACGGACAAGAAATTCTGTAGCGATGGTTGTCGCAACAGCTACAACAACCGTGTCAATAAAGATCAAAAAAATCTGATCCGTAATATTAATAATCGATTGCGAAAAAATTGGCGAATTTTAGAATCTCTTAATCCGCATCAAAAAACAAAGTCAACACGTGATAAGTTAATAGCTAAAGGATTTGACTTTAACTATTTTACAAGTATATACACCACCAAATCAGGAACCGTTTACTATTTTGTCTATGATCAAGGATATTTGCCTTTAGAAAACGAGTATTATGCATTGGTAAAAAGATAATAGATCCCTATCTTTTCACTTTATCAGAAAACTTTCCCGTTTATTACCTCATTAGCTTCTTGGTTACTTTGCCCTTGCAGGTGCTTTATAACTCTCATATATTTGGAGTATGTAATTTAATATCTTACTTAAAAGTTAAATTGGTTAATTTTGAAAAGCACTACTTCGGTAGTGCTTTTTTTTTGATTCGATCTAAAATATTTCCCGTTTATTGTTTGCTTAGTCTTTCGGTTTCTTGTCCTGTTTAGTCTGACTCATGTTTTGTGTATAGCCTTATGTTGTTAAATAGGAGTGAAGACGAACGCTTCCATTGCTGTGCTCTTGTATTGGCCTGAAAATTTATGCTAGTAGATTTCAAATAAATCAGTTACTTTTGGGTTTAAAATTATATATAATGAATAAACTCAAATTCACTCTTATTTTAGCTTTTGCCTTTACTATGCAAATGCAATCACAAAACAGTTCTGACTTATTAGCGCATTACAAAGCCTATTATGCACAAATGCAACAATTAGGGGATACTCAAGGAATTATTAATGCTATGAACCATTTGACTATTCTTGAGCCAACTGTTAGACGCCTAGACACCTTAGCATATATTTATATGAGTGATGGGAAGCATCGCCAGGCAATCTCGCTTTTGGGAGCTGAGGTAAACGAATCGGATACAGATTTAGATTCTCAGGTCAAAGCAATTAGTTTGAAATCTTTAAATGAACCTAAACTTGCCATTGAGCACTACGAAGTACTTTACAAGCGCAAGCCATCTCCTCAATTGGCGTATGAATTAGCAGATCTTAAGATTATAACAGACGACCTTACAGGAGCTACTATAAACATTTCATATGGTATTGCATATGCTACCTCCGACATGATGAAGGCTTACTATGAGTCACAAACGCCTTATCAAGTCTCTTTAATGGCAGGCTTTGTGTACTTAAAAGCGATTATTAAGTTTCGAGAAAATCCGGAGACCAATCACGATGCTTCAATAGCTATTTTGGAAGAAGCACTACAAATAGCACCAAACTTTAATTTAGCAACGATTGCTATTAATGCCATAGGTTCTCAAAAAGAAAGTTTAGAAACCAAATAAGTGTTTTATTATTACAAAAAAAAGCAACGCTACAGCGCTGCTTTTTTTGTTATGATCTTATCTTGTTTTACCAGATTCGAACGCGCTGTTCTTCAGCTATGTACATTTCGTCTCCTTCTTTAATGTCAAAAGCTTCGTAAAAAGCATCTATATTTTTTAAAGGTTGAGTGGCTCTTTGAATCCCTGGAGAATGTGGATCTGTTTTAATTAGTGTTCTAAGAGCATCTTCGCGCGTAAGTGTTCGCCAAACAGTTGCCCACGACATGAAAAATCGTTGTTCTGCCGTAAATCCGTCTATGTCTTCGGGTCGTCCATTAGTGTCCATATATAATTGAAGTCCGTCATAGGCTCCTAAGACCCCACCTAAGTCACCAATATTTTCTCCTAAGGTGAACTTTCCATTAATGTATACACTGTCCAAAACTTCAATAGCACTGTACTGTTCTGCAAGGGCATTTCCGCGTTTTTCAAATTCAATTAAATCCGCATCTGTCCACCAATTATTCACATTTCCATCGCCATCAAAACGGGCTCCAGAATCGTCAAAGGCATGTGATATTTC
>MDSY01054562.1_pt1 | contig 11536 bp, 6 predicted proteins | sample 811131 | NCBI WGS metagenome assembly MDSY01 (sample SAMN05326643, study PRJNA326480) | marine metagenome | isolation source: seawater | place: Atlantic Ocean: South West | collected 2010
CATGAGTTTAGTTTAATTATGGGTGAAGACAATTTACAAAGCTTTCATAAATGGAAAAACTATGAAACAATTCTAGAAAATCACGAAATATATTGTTACCCAAGAATAGCAGAAGGTAAGACAAAAACAATGTTTGAAAATCATCATAAGATTCATAAAGTCGCTGCTCCAATCATCCAAATTTCTGCAACATTAATTCGCCAAGGAATTAAAAGCAATAAAAATGTAGAACCAATGCTTCCAAAACAAGTTTGGAAATATATTGATGAAATGAATTTTTACAGAAAATAAGTTAGCTAATAAATCTATTTTTTAAAATTTTACTGAAGGATCAAAATTAACCAATCAGGGTTTCGTTGTATATTTGTTTATTAACAGAGGTTTAAATGGCAAAAAACAAAAAAAAGAAACTCAAATTAAAGCAAAAACTAACCAATAAGTACCGTTTGGTTGTTTTAAATGAGCATACATTTGAGGAAAGATTTGCCTTAAAATTATCTCGCTTAAATGTTTATATTTTTGGCGGATTATTTTCTGTTATCTTAATTTTAGCAACAATTGTATTAATAGCTTTTACCCCTATAAAAGGATATATTCCTGGGTATTCCTCTGTAAAATTGAAAACAGATGCAAGAAAACTTACCTTGGCATCAGATTCGCTTCAAAACAGATTGGCAGTTCTAGAAAATTACACAAAATCTATCAAATCTATCCTAACAGGTGAAGTTACTTCTGATGATATTATAGATTCTATTCAAGAACTAGCAAAAAGAACACAAGTAGATCAAAGCACATTAAACGCTTCAAAACAAGATTCAATTTTTAGAGAAAAAATAGAAAGCAGAGATCGTTTTCCATTAACAGATGAATTACAAAATAGAGTTAAAATTGTATTTTTTGCGCCAGTTAGTGGAACAATTTCTCAATCTTTTAATTCAGAAAACAAACACTTTGCAATCGATGTTGTTGCAAAAACAGGTACACCAGTAAAAGCAGTTGCAGACGGTACAGTTATTTTTTCAGAATGGACTACAGAAACTGGCTATGTTATTATCTTAAAGCATACAAACAATTTTATTTCTGTCTATAAACACAACGGAATATTATTAAAACAACAAGGAGACCAAGTGCAATCTGGCGAAGCAATTGCAAGCATAGGTTCTTCTGGTGAGTTAACAACAGGTCCTCATTTACACTTTGAACTTTGGAGTGATGGTTATGCTGTTAATCCTGCTAATTATATAGATTTCGAATAAATGAGTTTAAAGTCTACTTTAGCGATTCCTTTTGCGAAAAAAGCTCGAAAAAAAGTATATAAATGGGCGTATAACCCACATAAAACACAGCAGAAAGTTTTTAAGGAACTCATAAAAAAAGCGAAGAATACTGCTTTTGGGAAAGATCATAATTTTGATAAAATCACAAGTTATTCAGATTTTAAAAAACAAGTAAAAGTAACAGATTACGAGGGGTTAAGGCCTTATGTTGATAGAATTATAGCAGGAGAAAATAATGTGCTTTGGAAAGGAAAACCATTGTATTTTGCAAAAACATCTGGTACAACTTCAGGAGCAAAGTACATTCCTATTACTAAAGAATCAATGCCAACTCATATAAAAGCAGCAAAGGAAGCTCTACTGTTTTATATCGCAGAAAAAAATGATGCTAGTTTTGTAGATGGTAAAATGATTTTTTTACAAGGAAGTCCTGTTTTGGAAGCATTAAATGGGGTGAAACTAGGTAGGTTAAGCGGAATTGTAGCACATTATGTACCGCAATATCTTTTAAAAAACAGACTGCCAAGTTGGGAAACCAACTGCATAGAAGATTGGGATACAAAAGTAACTGCCATAGTAGAAGAAACCATCAATGAAGACATGACGGTTATTAGCGGAATTCCTTCATGGGTGCAAATGTATTTTGAAAAACTGATAGATAAAACGGGAATGAAGATATCTGATACCTTCCCAAACTTTAATTTTTTCATCTACGGAGGTGTGAATTTTGAGCCCTACAAAAACAAGTTTGAGACTCTTATCGGAAAGAAAATAGACTACATAGAATTATATCCAGCATCAGAGGGGTTTATTGCCTATCAAGACTCTCAAACAGAGCAAGGGATGTTATTGCAATTAAACAGTGGAATTTTTTATGAATTTATTCCTGCTAATGAATTCTTCGATGAAAATCCAACCAGAATATCTTTAGAAGATGTTCAATTAGGAGTTAATTATGTCATTGTTTTAAATACCAATGCGGGTTTATGGGGCTATAATATTGGAGATACGGTAGAATTCTCCTCGTTATTACCATACAGAATAAAAGTAACTGGTAGAATTAAACACTTTATTTCTGCCTTTGGAGAGCATGTGATAGGCAAAGAAGTAGAAAAGGCTTTGAACGATGCAATTAAAGGAACCATTACAAACGTCAGCGAGTTTACAGTAGCGCCTCAAGTAAATCCATCTGAAGGATTGCCCTATCACGAATGGTTTATTGAGTTTGAAAATGAAGAAGAGAATAGCAAAGAATTGGCCTCAAAAATAGATGCTTCAATGCAACAACAGAATAGTTATTATTTTGATTTAATTGCAGGAAAAATATTAAAACCACTTGTCATCAGAAAAGTTAAAAAAGGAGGTTTTCATGAATACATGAAATCTATAGGCAAGTTTGGAGGACAAAACAAAATCCCACAATTATCAGACAATAGAAAGATAGCAGATGTCTTACAAGATTTTTTAAAGGATTAGTCTTTTTAGCATCAATAGGTTTATTAAATAAAACAATATGAAAATTATTGCTACCAATATAGGAGAACGAAAAGATATAGATTGGAAAGGAAAAACCATTACAACAGGAATTTTTAAATTCCCAGTTGATGAGCCAATTTTTTTAGACTATGAAGACGTAAAGGGAGATATAATATGCAATAGAGCACATCATGGAGGTATAGAACAAGCTGTTTATGGATATTCAGAAACACATTATGCCTATTGGAAAGAACGATACCCTTCGTTAGATTGGCAATACGGAATGTTTGGCGAAAACTTAACTATAGATAATTTAGAAGAAACAGCAATACATGTAGGAGATACATTTAAAGTTGGAGAATGTATTGTAGAAGCAACCAAACAGAGAAATCCTTGTGTAAAGTTAGGAGTACGTTTTAATGACATGAAAATTGTAAAACAGTTCTGGAATACAACCATGTGTGGGGTATATTTTAAAATACTTAAAATAGGAAATGTAAAAGTTGGAGACACATTTGAATTGATAAAAAAAAGCTCAGAAAACCCAACAATTGCAGATTTATACATCGCTAAAAGAGTAAGTAAGGGTTTATAGGACGTTAAAGTGACGTTTCTTTTTTGTGAAGAAAACGAGTTAACTTCATAGATAAATCTAACAAAATAATTTTAGCATTCCCATTTCTTTCGATATGATACATGGCATCATTCAATTCTTTTTCAATCGCTAAGATATTTTCGCTATGAATGAAAGGAGCAAAATTTTGCAAATTAAATTTAGGTGTTTGTGTTTCCAAAAAAACAAGATCAGGAGACTTATAATTTAATAACAAGGCCTGTCTAAAGAACTGTAAACAATAGTCTAAAAACTGTTTTTGATTCTCTCGACCAGTTTTGGCGATTGTTTCAGACCACACAACTAATTCTTGAATAACAGCAGCATTTCCTTTTGCTTTAAAAGCAGTTCTAATCCAGGCAATAAACCATTGTTCAAAAATAAGATCGTTAGAGTCTTGATGCAATAAATGAACCGCTTTATTATAATTTCCTTCAGCTTGAGTGGCTATTTTTAATGCATCACTTTCGGAGCACTTCTCTTTAATTATCAACCCATTGGCAATATCTTGTTCACTTAAAACAGGAAAGTGCAACGTCTGGCAACGAGATCTAATAGTAGAAATTATTTGATCTTCATTTTCTGTAATTAACAAGAAAATTGTTTTTTCAGGTGGTTCTTCAATTAGTTTTAATAATTTATTGGCTGCTGCAATATTCATTTTTTCAGCCATCCAAATAATCATCACTTTAAAACCACCTTCATAAGATTTTAGTTGGAGTTTTTTCACAACATCCAACGCTTCATCAACCCCAATCATTCCTTGTTTATTTTCTACACCAATAGATTGCAACCAATTAAAAAGCCCTCCGTATGGTTGCTTGCTCACAAAATCTCTCCATTCATTTAAAAACAAATTACTAACTGGGTGTTTTTTAATAGAATCGTTGGTGGTAACAGGAAACGCAAAGTGTAAATCTGGATGCTGCAGTTTGGCAACTTTTAATTCACTAGCAGATGGATTGTCTGAGAAATGACTCAATAAAAATTGTGCATAAGCAATTGCTACAGGTAAGGTTCCTGAACCCTCTTTACCTACAAATAATTGTGCATGAGGAATTCTGCCATTTTTAGCAGAGGTCTGCAAATGGTTTTTAATATGTTCCTGACCTATAATTTGATTAAAAAGCATGTCACAAATATAGGCGATAATTTTACGCAAACGATATATTAACTTTTCAGTTTTCAATTTCTATGAACCCCTTTAATTAGTTATTTTTGTTCAAAATATTAATAATGAAAACCATATACGACTTCAGTTTTAAAAATAAAAAAGCATTAATACGTGTAGACTTTAATGTACCTCTAAATAAGGATTTAAAAGTAACTGATGTTACTAGAATAGAAGCAGCTAAGCCTACAATTATGAAGATTTTAGAAGATGGTGGTTCTGTAGTTTTGATGTCTCATTTAGGAAGACCAAAAGGAATAGATGCTACTTATTCATTGAAACATATTGTAGAAAAAATAGCTCAAGTAATTGGGGTTCAAGTCAAATTTGTAGATGATTGTGTTGGGAAAAAAGTAATAGAAGCTGTCAGGAACTTACAAAATGGAGAAATTTTATTGCTTGAAAACCTTCGGTTTTATGCAGAAGAAACCGCCGGTGATGAAGGGTTTTCTGAACAACTTTCTAAAAATGGTGATATTTATGTAAATGATGCTTTTGGTACTGCACATAGAGCGCATGCTTCTACAACAATTGTGGCAAAATATTTTTCAGAAAATAAGTGTTTTGGGAGTTTACTGGCCAAAGAAATTGAAAGTATAGATAAGGTATTAAATACAAGCGAAAAACCTGTTTTAGCAATATTAGGAGGTGCAAAAGTATCTTCTAAAATAACTGTTATTGAGAATATTTTAGATAAAGTAGATCATTTAATTATTGGCGGGGGTATGACTTTCACCTTTGTGAAAGCTCAGGGCGGCAGTATTGGAGATTCTATTTGTGAAGATGATAAAATGGATTTGGCTTTAGAAATATTAGAAAAAGCAGTAGCAAAAAATGTTCAAATTCATATACCTGTAGATGTTGTAGCAGCTGATGACTTTTCCAATGATGCAGCTACTCAAATTGTAGATGTAACTAAAATACCTGATGGCTGGCAAGGATTAGATGCCGGACCAAAATCTCAAGCTATTTTTGATGAGGTTGTTAACTCATGTAAAACCATCTTATGGAATGGCCCTTTAGGTGTTTTTGAATTAGAAACTTTTTCTAAAGGAACAATTGCACTTGGTAATTCTATAGACAGAGCAACCCAAAACGGTGCTTTTTCTTTAGTTGGAGGAGGGGATTCTGTTGCGGCAGTTAAACAATTTGGTTTTGCAGATAAAGTAAGTTATGTCTCTACGGGTGGTGGCGCTATGTTAGAAACTTTAGAAGGAAAAACATTACCTGGTATTAAAGCAATTCTTTCTTAGAGAATATTCTTATATTTAACGCAGTAATAGTAATCTTACTATCTAATATGATTCGCTTTAAGGCGAATCATATTGGTTTTAAAAATAAAATATGAAATATACAACACTGCCTAAAACAACTATTAAAGTTTCAAAAATATGCTTAGGAACGATGACTTGGGGAAACCAAAATACCCAAGAAGAAGCATTTGAGCAGATGGATTATGCCTTAGATCAAGGAGTTAATTTCTTTGATACAGCAGAGCTATATCCTGTACCCGCTACTCCTGCAACGTATGCAGACACAGAACGCATCATCGGGAACTGGTTTAAAAAAACAGGAAACAGAAAAAACGTTGTTTTAGCAAGTAAAATTGCAGGAGGTGGAGATTACACAAAACATATTAGAACAGGCGGGTTTACCAAACAAAATATTACAGAAGCCATAGAAGGGAGTTTACAGAGATTGCAAACAAACTATTTAGATTTATACCAATTGCATTGGCCCTCTAGGGGTGTTAATTGTTTTGGCGTTAGAGATTACCCATATCAAACCGCTACAAAAGAAGCAGAAAATCACTTAGAAATTTTAGAAACACTTAACGCTTTTGTAAAAGCAGGAACCATTAGAGCTATTGGTCTTTCTAATGAAACACCTTGGGGTACTATGAAATATCTTCAAACGGCAAACGATCATAATTTGGTGAGACCTGTTACCATTCAAAATTCGTATTCTATGATTCATAGAGCCTATGAAGCTGGATTATCTGAAGTTTCAATGAGAGAAGACATCGGCTTATTGGCCTATTCTCCTTTAGCACAAGGAGTTTTGTCTGGAAAATATTTAGATGGGAAAAGCCCAGAAGGATCTCGAGGAAATTTATTTCCAAGGTTTATAGCTCGTTATATGGGAGATGGTTCTAGTGAAGCAGTAAAAAAATACCAATCAATTGCAAACAAAAACGGAATTACCTTGTCAGAATTATCCTTGGCTTTCATAAATCAATTACCTTTTGTAACCAGCAATATTATTGGTGCTACTAAAATGAGCCAACTTAAAGATAATATAGGAAGTATTTATATAGAACTATCTGAAAAAACGCTGCAAGAGATACAAGAGATACATGCTATGATACCCAATCCTGCTCCTTAAAAAAAAGAAGAAAAATAATACTTAAAAAAATCCAAAAGATCATTTCTTTTGGGTTTTTTTACAGAATAAACTTAATTATTTATAATAAACTTAACTTTAATTTTATTATTATTAAAATTATATTAACTTTAAATTGTATAAATAGTAATAAATTTCTACATTGCTTTCCATTTAAAATTGAAATTACAAACAAACCCTCTTATTTTTTAAAATATAATTTGTTTTCTGATTGTTTTTTTATAATTATTTATTATTGAATAATTATGATAGTACACATTAGCTCGGAAGAAATTAAATTTTAGTTGGCTTTATACAATATAAAGACAATATAAAGACAATATAAAGACATCATAAAGAATTTAAAATTTTAACTCATGAAAAAATATTACTTTTTAACTTTAGTATTAACGCTATTTATATCTGGATTTTCTTTTGGGCAAGGGTCAGAAGATTTTACAAATTCCGGTGCAACATCTTCTTATTTAGATGGAAGTTTTGTTGGAAACTCAGGGGTAACTTGGACTTATGTTGCATCAAGAGATGGAAACAGCGATGCTAATAGTTCGAGTATTTCACTACCTGCTTTGATGCTAAGAAGATCTTCAAGTAGCAGTAAAATTACTTCATCTACTGTTACAGGTGGTATCGGGGACTTTTCTGTAAAACTTTATAAAGGCTTTACAGGGGGAGGAAATAGACAAGTTGAATTATTTGTTAATGGTGTTTCTAAGGGTGTATCAACTCCTTTTGATAATTTTGATGAACAATTATTTACAGTATCTGGAATTAACGTTACAGGAGATGTTGTAATAGAAATCGTTAATACTACATCTAAGCAAGTGATAATCGACGATATTACTTGGACACCATATTCAATTCAAAGTACCATTAATGTTACCACTTCAGGGGGTTCATATGGAACTGAAAAATGGGTAAATATTACTACAGCAATAAATGGCGCTGGTACTCAGGTATGGGGTCAAGGGAATGGATCATATTGGAATGGTAGAGGTCTAATCAATCAAAATATTGAACTATCACCGGGAACATATTATGTTAATTGTTATGATTACTACGGAGATGGTTGGGACGGAACCGCTATTTCTGTTACTTCCTATGGCTCTGTTTTAGCAAGTGGATCACCTAGTATTACAGGTGCGTATCTTGCAGCATCTTACCAAATTGTAGTTCCTAATCCACCATCTTGTCTACCACCCTCTAGTTTAGCTGCTTCAGTGAGCTCATCATCAGAAGCAACAGTTTCTTGGACTGCTGGTAGTTCTGAGACTGCTTGGGAATATGTTGTACAAGCAGCTGGTACAGGAGAACCTACAGCTAGTGGAACTGCAACAACAACGAATCCTCTTTCTTTAAGTGGATTAACAGCATCAACAGCTTATGAAATTTATGTACGTGCCAATTGTGGTGGAGATGTTAGTAGCTGGGTAAGTACTACTTTTACAACTCAATGTGCGGTGGTTACTGCACCATATTCTCAAGATTTTGAAAATGCTGGATCTATACCTGATTGTTGGTCAATGAGTGGAGGTGAACCATGGGTATTTAGTACTTCAGGAGGTCATGTTGGAAATGCGGGTTCGATAGGAAACTCATCAGCATCTGGAGGTTATTTTGCTTATGTAGATGATTCTTCTCCTGATAATACTGGAACAACATTACAAACACCATCTGTAGATGTAAGTGGTTTAACAACACCTCTTTTAAGCTTTTATTTATTGAGTAATAATGAAGGAAATTCAAATGTTAATTTTTCGGTAGATGTTTACGATGGATCTTCATGGAATACTGGAGCATATACAAGTAATACAAATACAGCAGATTGGGTGGAAGTAACTATAGATTTGTCTAGTTTAACAATTACAGGACCTATTAAGGCTAGATTTATTGTAGACGAAGTTACTTCTGGTGATTATTTTGATGATGTGGCTATTGATGATGTTAAAATAATTGAAGCACCTTTATGTCAAGTACCAACTAGTCTTACAGCAACAGCGATATCTTCATCAGAAGCAACGGTTTCTTGGACCGCTGGAGGATCAGAGACTGCTTGGGAATATGTTTTTCAAGCTTTAGGCACAGGGCAACCCACTGCTAGTGGCACGCCAACAACAACGAATTCTCTTACTTTAACTGGGCTTATAGCAAATACAGGGTATGAAATTTATGTACGGAGTGATTGTAATGGAGATTTCAGTGACTGGGTACAATTTACTTTTTTATCTTCAGCTGATTGTTCTCCAAATACCACTGCTTTTGCCCAAGATTTTCAAAATATTGTTCTTGGTTCAGTTTTAGACGCACGCTGCTGGAGCGTACTTAATAACGGAGATGCCAATGGATGGGGACTTTCTCAGGATACTTCAGGTAATATATTTTGGAGTTTACAATATAGCTCTACCGCTCATGATGATTATTTGTATTCACCTATAATATCAGTAGTAGATGGGGTAACCGATGGGTTTAATTTTAAAGGGTGGAATCCACTCGCCTCTTATCCAGAAGTTATTGATGTTTTAGTAGTTGATGTTTCTGGGGCTACTCTAGGAACTTTAGCAACTAATTTATTATTACCTGGAGTTCCTTCTGTCTTTACTTATAGTTTGGACGCATATGAGGGGCAAGATGTTAGAATAGCATTGCATTCTACATCAAGAGATCAATATTTTGCCAGAATAGATGACTTTACGGTACTATCTCCGATAAACCTTACCATAAATGGGGTTTCAGTAGACAACAAAACATATGATGGAGCGACAACAGGATCTGCTTCAGGAACAGCCAGTTTATCTGGAGTTGTTTCAGGTGATGAAGTATTTGTATCAGGATCACCAACCTTTACCTTTGCAAGTGTCAATGTAGGTACAGACATCACCGTTAATACTACAGGATATACCCTTTCAGGAGCTGATGCAGGGAAATATATCTTAACACAACCTACCCTATCAGCAGATATTACTCCAAAAGCATTAACTATTACAGGCATTGCAGGAGTGAACAAGGTGTATGATGGTTCTACGTTTGCTGATTCCACAGGAGCAGCAGCTTTATTAGGACTAGAGACGGGAGATATCGTAACCTTGGGTGGAACCCCAAGCTTTACCTTTGCTAGTGTAAATGCAGGAACAGGAATTACTGTTAATACTGCAGGATATGTCATCTCAGGTGCAGACTCAGGAAACTATACCTTAACTCAGCCAACCTTATCCGCAGACATCACTGCCAAAGGATTAACCATAACAGGTATTTCAGGGGTTGATAAAGTCTATGACGGAACAACAGCAGCATCTGCTTCAGGAACACCAGTTTTATCAGGACTAGTATCAGGTGATAACATTTTCTTAGTAGGCTCACCAAGCTATGCCTTTGTGAGTGCCAATGCAGGTTCAAACATCACGATAAACACCTCAGGTTATTCAATTTATGGGACTAATATAGGGAACTACACGCTTATACAACCTGACTTACTTGCAGACATTACCTCTAAAGGATTAACCATAACAGGTATTTCAGGGGATGATAAAGTCTATGACAGAACAACAGCAGCATCTGCTTCAGGAACAGCTACTTTATTAAACGTTGTATCTGGTGATGATGTATCTTTGGGAGGGTCACCTATTTTTACTTTTGCGACTGCAAACGTTGGAACAGCTATTACAGTAAATACTACTGGATATACCATCTCAGGAACAGCTTTAGCGAACTACACGCTTACACAACCTACTTTATCGGCAGATATTACCCAAAAAGAATTAACCATTATAGGTATTTTAGCAGATAATAAGGTTTATGACGGAACCACATCTGCCTCTAATTCAGGAATTGCAAATTTATTAGGAGTAGAGACGGGAGATGAAGTAACTTTAGGTGGAAGCCCAATCTTTAGCTTTGCGAGTGCCAATGTAGGAACAGGAATTTCGGTTGCCACTTCAGGATATAGTATATCTGGTGTGAATAGTACGAATTATATGCTAACACAACCAACGTTGTCTGCAAATATTACACAAGCTGGTTTAACCATTTCTGCTACTGCAGGATTAACGAAAGTGTATGGAGCATCAGACCCCACACTTACCTATAGTATTTCAGGCTTTGTAAATGGAGATACAGAAGCAGATTTAGATACAGGAGTAAGTATCTCAAGAGCTGCTGGAGAAGACGTGGGAATCTATATCATTTCTGGTTCAGCTACCGATGCTAATTATAATATTAACTTTGTAACGAATACTTTTAGTATTACTGCAGCTGGTTTAACAATAACAGCAAGTGCTGGACAAACTAAAGTGTATGGAACTGCAGATCCAATATTAGCTTACACTATCTCAGGATTAGTAAATGGAGATACAGAAGCTAGTTTAGATACACCAGTAACTATTGTTAGATTTCTAGGAGAAGATGTAGGAAGCTATCTAATTATTGTCTACGATGCATTAGATAGTAATTACAATATTACTTTCGGCAATGGTGAAAATTTCACGATTACTCCAGCTTCTTTATTAGTAACGGCAGATGCAGGACAAGGGAAAGTGTATGGATCAGCCGATCCAACACTTACTTATAGTATTTCAGGCTTTGTAAATGGAGACACAGAATCAG
>MDSY01119995.1_pt1 | contig 11536 bp, 10 predicted proteins | sample 811131 | NCBI WGS metagenome assembly MDSY01 (sample SAMN05326643, study PRJNA326480) | marine metagenome | isolation source: seawater | place: Atlantic Ocean: South West | collected 2010
GCGAATATAAAATATAAAATTGGTAAATTTTCATTTATGGCAAACTCAAGAGCTAAAGCGATTGATGAGGCTGAAGGGTTTGTTAAAATTTTAGCTGATGAGAAAACAGATAGAGTTTTAGGAGCACATATTATTGGACCTCATGCAGGTGAATTAATTGGAGAAGTAGGAGTTGCAATGGAGTTTGGTGCAAGTGCTGAAGATATTGCAAGGACGTGCCATGCACATCCAACATTCTCAGAAGCTGTAAAAGAAGCAGCTTTATCAGTAGATAAAAGAGCGATACACTCTTAGAAAATTATATAATTTTTTTAATTTGTTCTATGCCATTACAATATTTAGAAAATCTTTTATTTTCAAAAATAAAAAAATCTAACATTTCATTTTGATTTAGATCTTTAGTTTTATTTTCAACTATAAAACATTCTTCATTAAATGGATATTTGCTAATTCTTTTTCCATTTATATTAAAATATTTTATATTCGTATCTATTGTAATTCTAGATTTATTTTTTATATAGTATTCTCTATCATAAACTACATTTAGAACTGGGTAGCATATTCCATATTGATTATCATAAATACCTTTAAAAATTTTATTGATTTCTTGATCGTATATTTTTTGTTTTTTGTATCTTCCTTCTGCAGACGAGATTTTAATTTCGTAATTAAACTTATTATTCTCATAAAAAAAATTATTTGCATAAGTCCTTAGTCTAATTTTTTTTCTAGGTATTATGCCCTCTATAGAATCTTTATAAATCATAAAATTCTTAGTATCCAAATAGACACTATTTATAGATCTTTTTGGGTAAAGTTCTGAATAATCATTTTTTATTAACCACTGCTTAAATAAAAATTTTTTATTTTTGGAGAGTATAAATTTATTTTCTGTTCTAAAACTCATTATCGTTATTATTGTCTTATTATAAACCTTATATTTATATTGGTTTAATTTTTAATATCTATAATAGAATACCGATCTATATTTATTTTTTCATCATAATTATTACATATTAAATTTTTAATACTAATTGACGCCGAACCAAATTCTTGCTTTTTTCTATATGCGCTAAGACAAATTTTGGTATTATTAATGTTAGAACTATTGACTTCAACAATCGAAGAATCCTTAGATGCAATTCCAGTATTTACATTTGATACCTTAATGTTATTTAAAAGTGCATAACTTTTTTCACCAATAGAAATACCTTTGTCTCCACAATTACTTAATTTAGAATTATCAATTTCATAATTACCAAATGAAAGATCCACACAATCATTCATTGAGTTTTCAACAGATATTTTATTAATCAATAGTGATGAAAAATCTATATCTAGACCGTCATACATGCTATTTAATATTTCAATTTTATTAATACTTCCCTTAGTTCTAACTAAATTAATTGCGTCTTCACATTTACTATCTTTAGCAAATATGTTTATTTTAATTAATTTTATATCAACAAATGTAACGCAACCAGTAAGACTTTGGTAATTTTTAATTGCTAGACTCTCTTCATTTTTTGTACTTCCAAAAAAATTCACTTGCCAATCTCTTATCTCCTTTCCATGGATGATTGCTCTACCATAGCTATTTTGTTGATATATATTCAAGGTTTGATCCTCATGATTAATATCTAGTTTTATGCCATCGTTATATTTAATTATAAAATTTTTGTTAATTTTTTTTTTTGAGAAATTAATAATTTGAGGATTATTATAGTAATTTTTATTTTTACCTATAAATAAATATATAAAATTTTTTTTAGAATCTTTTTTAATAAAATCAAATTTTTGAGCAAATAAATTTGAAATATTTTTATGTGAAATTTTTTCTTTTTTACAATCTAATAAATTTATATTACAAATTTCTAATTCTTTTTCGTCAGCAAAAACTAATCTTATAATATTATTATGGTCTGTAAATTTATTGAAATATTCATTTAAAGGAAAGAATTCAATCTCATTAGGCTTTGAATTATTTATTCTATTTAATCTATTAAGCAATTTTTTTTTTAGCAACAAATATTCAGCCTCTTTTATTGAAAAGCCATTCCCATCTAAAATTTCAATCATAGTTTGATCTTTAATATTATTTATTAAATTGATAGCATTTAAGGCTCCTTTTTGAGCGTTTAAAGATATATCGTTTTCTAAATAAGTTAATGATTCTTTTGTATCTTTAAAACCAATAAATTTAGGTTTGCCGTCATAATAAATTGGCAACAAATAATTATTAATAGGATCATAGTAAAATCTTCGGTCATCATGAGATAGGCCATGAGCAGCATTCATTGCATACATCAAACTTTCATAAGTATTGAAATTATTTATAAACAGATTATCTCTTTGAATTTTTGTGTTGATATTCAACTTTTCTATGTTGTGAGGTGACGAAAGATGACTTTGAATATATATTTTATTCATCAAGGTTATAGCTTCAAATGATTTATTTATTTTTGCTAAATCATTTTTAATATATTTATTGTTTGATATTCTAGACAATGAAAGTGAGGAAAATGATTCACCTCTAAATTTTTTTTCTATAGTAAATCTTTCGTCTCCTTCTATAATAGGACCTTCTACAAGTGAATAACTTTCTAGCAATTCTTTATTTAAATCTTCTTGAAATATATATTTGCCTTTATTTCCATTTATCGTTGCATTTGTATAAAATGTTTTGGGTGCTACAAAATTTAAATATCGTAAAAAAGATACTATAAAAATTTCATTATCATCACCTCTAGATTTAGGCAATAAAAGTTTAAAATTTATTATATTGTTAATATTTCCATTAATTAATTTTACTTGTACACTTGCTAGTGGTTTACCTGCTATCCAATCTATATGCCACCAGCCATCACCAGTTATTTTTACCTTAGCATTAAAATTACAAATTAGATTAATTTTTTTATAATTTACTTCTACCTTCGCTTTATAATTTTTTTTATAAGAATCGTTAATTGAAAAATTGAAAACATTTTCATCACTCGTTTTTGTGTTAGGTGAATTAAACTCAACAATAAGTTTTAATAAATTTTCAATCCATTTTCTATTCTTTGAAATTCTAATTTCGATAGAATCAATTTTAGGGTTAAAAACTATTTTATTGTCACACAATAGTTTTTTTGTGCTATCATTATAAAATTCACTAGCTATTAAATTGGTACTTAGCAGTAATAGAAAAAATAATACCCTAACGAGCATAGTTGATATCTATATTTAATACACCGAGGTTATTTTTGATAACCTCTTTTAAATTATCAATATCATGTCTGTTTGTGGACTCTATTTTGTAATTAAAATTCTTAGGGTTTCCAGTTATAAAAAATTGCTTTAAATTTTCATTTTTTTCTAATTCAGGTATTTCAACATTTGATTGTACTTCTAGGGTGTTAAAATTTAATCCTTCTTCAAATGAAAGGGAAAATAAGCTTTTATTTTTCTTTTTAAGATTTTCATCAATTTTAAAAAAAATAAAAATAAAAATATTAATCATAAATGTTAATAAAATACTTAATTTGAAATTAACAGCAATACCAATTCCAATGGTAATTAGAGCAAAAAATAAAACTAGTTCTAAAGGGCTTTTTACTGGATTTCTAAATCTTACAATTGATAATGCTCCTATCATACCAAGAGATAGTGCTAGATTTCCAGATATCAGAATAGTAATCACCATAGTTATTGTGGGCAAAAGACAATAACTTAAAGTATGGTGCATAGTCGTGACCCAAGATTGCTTTGCAAAACTCAATGTATATCTTATACTTAAACCAAGTCCCGATGATAATAAGATTAAAATAATGTATTCTAAAAAACTATAATTAGTAGCAAGATTATTCATAAATTATTTAAATATATATTATAATAATATGAAAGTTCCAATGCTTTTACCAAATATTTTTAATCATCCTTTTACTTATGATTCTGATTTAAAACTTAAAGTAGGTGATTATGTAGTCATTCCATTTAGAAAATCAGAGCTACAGGGGCAGTTTGGGATGAGTTTGCAAAAAAAATTATACAAATGAGTTTGAATTGGATTAGATCACACTAATGAATGAGCAATTTATAGATTTCTGGAAAAAAAAAATTAATATTATTTATTGGAAAAAGATACCAAAAATCACTTATAAAAACAAAATTTTTTTTGCGGATGGGAAAACCAATATTGCATATAATTGCTTAAGAAATAATATCAATAATGGAGAGGGTAAAAAAATTGCTATAATTACTATTGATAAAGATGGTGAGACTCAAAAATATACTTTTGAAGAATTGGAAATACTAATTGATAATTTTATTACTTATTTAAAAAAAAACTACACTACAAAATTTCTTAATAATAATATTGTAGCAATTCATTCCTCTGCAAGTATTTATAGTGCTATTTCAATGTTAGCATGCACAAAATTAGGATTAACACACTGTGTTTTTTTTGATGACTTATCATTAGAAGCCATAAAAGTCAGATTAAAAATCCTAAAAACAAAATTTTTAATTACATGTGCTTCTGATAAAGATTTTAATTCAAAAATCATCAAATTAAAAAAAGAATTAAAGATAAAAGTTGTACATTTTAAAAAAAAATTTTTATTAAAAGATAATATAAATAATAAATCGTGTGTATATTTTGATAATTTAAAAAATAATAAACCAAAATCACATAAATATATTTTTGTTAAAAGTAATAAGCCCTCTTTTATTTTATTTACATCAGGATCAACAGGACATCCAAAGGGAATAATTCATTCAACGGGTGGTTACTTGTTATACTCAAAATATACTTGTATTGAACAATTTGGTTTAAGTAAAAATAAAACTATTTTAACAGCATCGGATGCTGGTTGGATTAATGGACATACATATTCATTGTATGGACCATTATCAATTGGTGCTACAACAATTTTAATTGAAAAACCGATATCACTAATTTCGGAAAATTTTTTAAATAAAATTTTATTTGAGTTAAAAGTCAATATTCTTTACTTACCTGTAACCTTAATAAGACTAATTAAATCAATTAAACCAAAAGCAAAAATAAAATCTAGATATTTAAAAACTTTAGGTTCAATGGGTGAACCACTATCAAAGCATATTGGTCAATGGTTCGCAAAAAGATTTTCACAAAAAAAAATACAAATTGTAAATACATATTATCAAACTGAGACAGCAGGGATTATTTGTTCACCAAAATTTAATGATGATGTTAAATCTGTCCCATACGGCAGTGTTGGTAGACCAATAACTAAAAACCTAGGAGTTTTCATAGAAAAAATGTTAGTAGAAACTAAAAATGAGATTAAAATTAAAAATCCATGGCCAGGATGCATGATCGGTATAATGAATAAAAATGAAAAATTTGAAAAATATTGGGATGTAAATGATAATTTTAGAATGTTTGATGTGGGTAGTCTAGACTTAAATAATAATTTTTTAGTACATGGGAGAACTGATGACGTAATAAATATAAGAGGTCACAGAATTGGGTCAGAAGAGATTGAGTCTTTGCTGCTTTCAAATAAAGGTATAATCGAAGTTTCTGCAGTTGCAATAGATGACAATTTGGAAGGTTCAAAGCTAGTTGTGTTTGTATCATTAAATAAAATAAATAATTTAGATAGATTTATTAATAATAAAATCACAAGTTTTCATGGTTCTTTTGCCCTTCCATCAGATATAATTTATATTAAGGAAATGCCCAAGACTAAAAGTGGAAAGATTTTGAGAAGACTTTTAAGAGACATATATATAAATCCTAAACTTAAAAATTATGGAGACTTAAGTACAATGGTAAATAGCGATAGCATTCAGGACATAAAAAAAAAAGTTATTCTAAATAAAAATTTGATTAAATGAAAAACTTAAAAATTAATGAATTAGAAAAAATTTTAAGAATTTTTTTTAAAAATAAAAAATTAAAAATTACAAATAGCACGAAGACAAAAGATATAAAAAGATGGGATAGTTTAAACCATATCAAAATCATTGTTTTATTAGAAAAAAAATTTAATGTTAAATTTTCAGGTGATGAAGTTTATAAAATAAAGAGTATAAATGATATTCTAAAAAAAATATTTTAAAATAATCCTTTATAATTCAAATTCAATTAATGAAATTAAATTTTATTTTAATATTTTGTTAATATTTGAATTAATAAGACAACTATACAATGTTTTAACACCATCAATAGTTAGATGAGTATCATGATAGTTGTAAATTTGAATATTAGATTTTTTTGATTCTATAAAAAGGCATTTTTTTGTATCAAATGTTGCAATATCCGTATCATTCATAAGCTTTGTCATTTTAGGAATAAAATTTTTAGTTTCATCATTAAGACTGAGGTGTAATTCTCGATGTAAAACTGTTTGTTTACCAGGAAAATATATAAAGCCAACTTGATAATCTTTAGCGGTAAATAATTCACTCAATTTTTTTATACAATCAATTTCTTTATACTTTATATCTTTAGAATATGAATGTTCGACCATTAGAATATAATCATCAGGAGGATATATTTTATAGTTTGGATTAAGAATTATTTCAGATCTTTTTTGTAGATAAAAATTTAGATATTTAATTTGTTTCTTAAGAAAACTTACATATCTAATCTTTCTTAATTCAAATTTTTTATTGCTAATATCTTTTATTAAATAATTGTTTATATTTTTAGTATTACAATAATGTCTAAATCCAAATCTTTCAGCGGAAGTAAATAAAATTCTATTGAATTGTAAATCTTTTGCTTTATTTAAAAGAATTCCATGCCTTCTTGCACCATTATAAATACTTATATCTTTATAATAATTACACATAAGTTTTGGGAGTGTTTCTTCATCACTTAGAGCAGAACCAAATGCCTGTGAATCACCAAGTATTAAAATTGATTTTTTATCTTCTGGGTCATAACAGGCAACACGATTTCCATATTTATTTATAGTAATTTGGTTATTTTTCAAATGTTTCTGAAAAACATAGTTCCTGCTAGCATCACCACTTTCATTGAGTGTATAACTTAATTTACTGTTTTGTTTATATACGTAAGTATCAAAGAATTCCCACCCCCGAAAAAAAAATAATTTAGGCAACAATAAGTAAATAAGAATAATTCCAAAAAAAATAAATAATGGAGTAAATAGAATTTTATAAATATTTTTTTTATAATTCATTTAAAATTGGTAGTATAAAAAAGTTGTAGGAGTACTCAATTGTAGAAGGCATATAAATAACAAAATACCAGCTAAAATTGAGTAAAAAGAAATTTCATTATCAATCTTATTTCTATAATTCAATTGTCTTAGTTTTTTTTTATCAAAGTAACTATTTACAATTACATATGTTGATTTAGTTTTTAAAACTAAAAAAATAGAAATAATCAAAATTATAACAATTTTCATATTAGGCATAATAAAGTCAATACCATTATTTCCAAACATTCCATTATATATAAGAATACCTGTACTAACATTTTCAGATTTAAATATTACAAATGAAAAAATAACAGACATAAATGTTAATAACCAATAAATATTTTTGATATAAATATTATCATCTATATTTTTAAGAAAATTTCTATTTCGCCATAAATGATTAATAATCATTAGCACCGCATGTATGATTCCAAATATGGCAAATGTCCAATTGGCACCATGCCAAATACCAAGTAGAGAGAAAGTAATTAAAATTGGTAAAATCAGTGAATAAAATTTTTCTATCAAAATTGCTTTACCCATTGAATACCTAATCATTTTTAGACTTAGTGGGTTAAATAAATATTGATTAATAAATCTTGTCAAAGAAATATGCCAACGTTGCCAAAAATCAATTATACTCATTGATTGAAGTGGTGAATTAAAATTAAAGGGTAAGAAAATTCCAAATAATAATGATAACCCAATAGCCATGTCTGAATAACCAGAAAAATCAAAATATAATTGTATCAAGTATGATAAAGAAACAAACCAAGATAGAATAATATCAGGATTAAAATTTAGACCTATATTGTTGTGAAATTTGTCTACATAAAGCCCAATAGTGTCTGCAATAATAACTTTTTTAGAGAGACCAATAATAAAAATAATTAGTCCAACAGTAATTTTTTTTAAATCAGGACTGAATGTGTCATTATTTGTAAATTGAGGCATGACTTTTTTATGATGGATGATGGGTCCTGCCACTAAATGTGGAAAATATGTTACAAATAACAGATAGTTTTTAAAAGAGTAATATTTTGATTTATCATAGTAAGTATCAATTAGATAAGCCATTTGAGTAAAAGTAAAAAAAGAAATACCAACAGGAAGCATAATATCTAAATTTTTAATAACAGGAATTTTATAATATGAAAAAAAATAATTTATATTATCAATAAAAAAGTTTGCATACTTAAAATAAGATAACAAAAATAAATTTAAAAAAATACCAACCAGCAAAATATTAAATTTATTTTTTGATGAGATGGTATAAATTTTTTTTCCAATATTATAATTCATTAATATTGAAATTAATAAAACAGGTAGGGAATATAAGCTCCAATAACTATAAAAGAAAATTGATATAAAACCTAACCAAGTTATACCATAAGTCTTATTTATTTTAGATAATAAAAAAAAACCAAAAAAAGCAATTGGAAGAAATACTAAAATAAAATTATAAGAATTAAAGATCATTTTTTATAGTTTGGTACAATTGATAATATGTTAAAATTTTGAAATTTAAACAAGAGTTATTGAAGAAAGATAAAGAAACAAAGTAAACATAATGCATATAATATATTAACATTGAATAAAAACAATTTTATAGAGCTGAAAGAAAGAGCAATACACTCACAAGAAATTTTCGTATTATAATAATATGAAATTTCCAATTCTTATACCTAATATTTTTAATTATCCATTTACCTATGATTCTGATTTAAAACTTAAAATAGGTGATTATGTTATTGTACCATTTGGAAAATCCTCTCTTACAGGTGTAGTTTGGGATAAATTTGAAGAAAAAACAGGTAAAAATTTCATTATAAAGAAAGTTTTAAGAAAATTAAATGTCCCTTCTTTAAAAAAAAATACCATTAAGTTTTTAAATTGGTTTTCGGAATACAACATGATTCCAAGAGGTATGGCCTTAAAACTTCTATTGTTAAGTGGCAATGCTGTTGAAAAAATTTCAAATGATGTTTATGAGCAATTTAAAATTGATATTAAACAAAATCAAATTAAACTTTCTAATGATCAAAAAAGTTGTTTAAAAAAGATGAATCTCTCTAACCAGAAGTTTAGAGTACATGTTTTGCAGGGTACAACAGGTTCTGGTAAAACAATGGTTTATTTTGAAGCCTTAAAAGAGATAATTAACAAAGGTTTTCAGGGCTTAATTCTTTTACCTGAAATTGGATTAACGGGACAGTTTCAAAATAAATTTATAGAATTTTTTGGATTTAAACCTGCTGTTTGGCATTCGGGAATAACAAAAAAAAATAAAGAGATTATCTGGAGTGGAATTGCAAATGATAAAATTAAAGTTGTAATTGGCGCACGTTCTGCATTGTTTTTACCTTTTAAAAAATTAGGATTAATTATTATTGATGAAGAACACGATCAATCGTACAAACAGGATGAGGGAGTGACTTATCATGCAAGAGATATGGCAATCTCTAGGGCATCCTTCGAAGATATTCCAATAAACTTGATAACAGCAGTCCCCTCTATTGAAACTTATGATAATATAAAAAAAGGAAAATATAGTTTGTCAAAATTAGATCAAAGATATTTAAATGCATCCTTACCCAATTATGAAATAATCAATTTAAATAATACTAAATTAGAATCTCAATCTTGGATTTCAAAAGAAATTATAGAAAGAGTAAAATTTCATCTAGAAAAAAAAGATCAAGTATTATTTTTTTTAAATAGAAGGGGATTTTCTCCTCACGTTTTATGTAAAAAATGTTTTATTAGTTACTCATGCCCAAATTGCTCAATAAATTTAGTATACCACAAAAAGAGACAAAATTTATTGTGTCATTACTGTGGTTATAAAGCCTTATTAAATAGAGAGTGTTCAAAGGAGGGAAAGTGTGATTTTACTTTTTCTGGCCCAGGTGTTGAAAGAATATCAGAAGAAGTAAAAAAAAATTTCCCCACAGAACAAACTACAATTTTTTCGAGTGACACAATGAACAAAAAAAGTTCATCAGTGATTTTAGAAAAAATTATAAATAATGAAATCCAAATTTTAATTGGTACTCAATTAATTTCAAAAGGGTTTCACTTTCCAAATTTAAATTGTATTGTTGTGGTTGATATTGATTTATCTTCACAAGGTCATGATTTAAGAGGTGCGGAAAAAAATTTACAATTATACCATCAACTTTCAGGAAGAGCAGGAAGGACAGGGAAACCTGCAACTGTTTATTTTCAAACTTATAATCTAAATACAAAAATGATTTCTGATATTACCAATAAAGATCCAGATATATTTTTAAACAAAGAGCTTGAAATTAGAAGAGAAAATAATCTCCCACCTTTTCAAAGGTTTATTGCCATAATAATTACTGGTAGTAATGAAGCAGTGCTTGAAAAAGAAGCTTATAAATTTAAAGGTTTTATTGAAGGTACAGTAGAAGGCAAGGTACTTGGACCTGTGAATGCTCCAATATTTAGGTTAAAAAGAATGTTCAGAGTAAGGCTTTTAATTAGAGGACGAAAATCTTTAAGAATGCAGACTTCATTAGCAAATGTTATAACAAAATTCAAATTTCCTACAGGAATAAAACTAACAGTTGATGTTGACCCAATAAACTTCAATTAATAGGTAAAAAACAAGTATTTAAGACAGTCTGTGACTTGAACAGGCTATGGTCATATGCTAATTAGAACCAAATTTTAATAAATATTCAATTATTTATAAGGAAATATTAAATTGAGCAAAAATAAAAGTTTTTCAGAGACATCGGCAAATAGATATTCGTTAGCACTTTATGAGTTAGCCGTTGAAAAAAATGAACTTGTCGAAATTGAAAATCACGCATCTTCAATTATTCATTTAATTATTGGAAATGAAGACTTTAGGTCTTTAATCAAGAATCCAACAAATAAAAAAGAAGATCAACTTAATGCATTAAAAAAAATTTCTGATCAATATAAGTTAAATAAACTATTAACAAAATTTTTAGGTTTTTTAATATCTAAGAGAAGATTTATTTATGTTGATAAGATATTAAAAAGTTTTGTTGAAACCTGTTCTATTAAAAGAGGTGAATTAAAAGCAGAGTTAATTTCTGCAAAAACTCTTAATGAAAATGAGATTAATGATATTAAAGAGGAATTGACTAAAAACTTTGGCTCAAAAATAAAATTAAACTATACGCATGATACAAGTTTAATTGGAGGTTTGATTGTGCAGGTTGGAAGCACAATGGTGGACACTTCTATTAAAAATAAATTACAACAAATCGAAAATAGGATGATAGAGGCATAAATGGATATAAACCCATCAGAAGTAACAAAGATATTAAAAGAACAAATTA
>MDSY01052147.1_pt1 | contig 11535 bp, 16 predicted proteins | sample 811131 | NCBI WGS metagenome assembly MDSY01 (sample SAMN05326643, study PRJNA326480) | marine metagenome | isolation source: seawater | place: Atlantic Ocean: South West | collected 2010
GCAGATTATACATATCAAATGAAATATGGATTCAGAGATTACAGGGGTGGGGGAAGAGCTTCTGCCAGAGAAACTGCAGCTAGAGTTGCTGCAGGGGCAGTTGCAAGAAAAATTCTTGGAGAAAAAGTCAAAATTAGAGGCGCCTTAATTCAAATTGGCAAAGAAAAGATAAACAGAAACAATTGGGATTGGCAACAAATAGGAAAAAATGATTTTTTCTGTCCTGATAAAGAGGTAGTAAAAAAATGGGAAAACTATATCAAATTAATAAGAAAAGAGGGGTCATCGGTTGGTGCATTAATTGAAATCAATGTATCTGGTATAAATATTGGACTTGGTGAACCAGTTTTTGATAAAGTCGATGCATTATTGGCCTATGGCATCATGAGTATACCAGCAGTCAAGGGAGTTGAAATTGGAACGGGTTTTAAAAGTGCGGAATTAAGAGGCGAAGATAATTCAGATGAAATTTTATCAAAAGGAAAAAAAGCTTCTTTTAAATCAAACAATTCAGGAGGTACTCTTGGAGGAATAACGTCAGGTCAAGATTTGCTTATCAGGTTTGCCGTAAAACCAACTAGTTCCATTTTAATTGAAAGAAATACTATAAACGTTAGGGGAAAAAATACAAAAATTAAAACTAAGGGAAGACACGATCCTTGCGTAGGTATAAGAGCTGTTCCTATTGGTGAAGCAATGGTTGCAATAGTTTTAGCTGATCTAATGCTTATTCAAGAAAAGAATAAAAATTATAAAACGCCAAAATAAAATAAGAATTCCTTATTACCTTTTTGACCTTTGATAGGACTTTCAATTATTTCACAAAAGTTTGGTTTAAATAAAATATTTATCCAATTTTTAAAATCAATACACAAATTTTTATGAATTTTTGAATCTTTAACTATTCCACCTTTGCCTACTAGTTGTTTACCAACCTCAAATTGTGGTTTTAGCAAAACAATTACTTCAAACTTTTTGCTAAGAAACTTTTTGTTTGGCTCCAAAACTTTTTTGGCTGAAATAAAACTTACATCGCAAACTACTAGATCAATTAAGTCAGGGATCATAGTGTTATCCATATATCTTGCATTTGTTTTTTCCAATAAAATAATTTCTTTTTTTTTTCTTAAATTCCAGTCGAATTGCCCATATCCAACATCAATAGCATAAATCTTCTTAACTTTTTCTTTTATTAAAACATCACTAAACCCCCCTGTTGAACAACCAATATCCATGCAGACTTTATTTTTTGTAATCACGTTAAATTTTTTTAAAACTGCATCTAATTTGTACCCTCCTCTTGAAACCCATTCTTTTTTTTTTATTTGTAATGAGACTTTTTGGTTAAATTTTACAATTTTTCCAGGTTTAACTGCTTTATCATCTCCAATAAAGACATCTCCTCTCATAATCAAAGAAACAGCTTTTTGTCTTGAAGAAACTAACTGCATATCAACAAGGAGACTATCAAGTCTTACATTTTTAAATTTATTAGTAAAAACCTTAGTTTCAAAATTAAAAATCATTTTGTTCTTGATATAATAAAATCAGTCAAATCTTTAAGATTATTAGCTTTCTCTCCAAATTTATCTAAAATTTTCATAGATTTTTTTATAAGTTCTCGAGATTTATCTCTTGCTTTTTCTTTTCCCATCAAAGTAATTAAAGTCTCCTTACCTTTACGTAAATCTTTTTGTGTTTTTTTTCCAATCTCACTTTCGTCTCCTTCGATATCTAGAAGATCATCTTTAATTTGAAAAGCAAGTCCAAGATTTGAGGAAAATTCTTCGAAAACTTTTATTTTATTGATTTTGTCAGCCAGTATACAAGGAGATATGCATGAAAACCTGAAAAGTTCACCTGTTTTGAGTCTTTGCAAATTATAAATTTCTTTCAAATTTAGTTTTTTTTTTTCTGCTTCTAAATCTAACATTTGCCCTCCAACCATACCTTCACAACCAGCAGATTTTGATAATTCTTTTATTAGCATTATTCTTTTTTTTGGATCATTATGTGTTTTATTATTAGCTAAAACTTCAAACGCTAATGATTGGAAAGCGTCACCTACAAGAATCGCTGTTGCCTCATCGTATTTTTTATGACAAGTCTGATGACCTCTTCTTAAATCATCATTATCCATTGAAGGAAGATCATCATGTACTAAAGAATAACAATGGATCATTTCAACACTTGCAGCCGCTCTAAAAGAGTGTTCATTTTTAACTTCTAAAAGATTTGAAATTTCCGTCAATAATAATGGTCTTAGCCTTTTCCCCCCTACCTTAATGGTATATTTCATTGCATTATAAAGATGCTTAGAGCCAATTTGTTTTTCAGGGATTAGATTTATTAGTTTTTTATCAAACTCCTTAGAAAAGGAGTTAATTAAACGCTCAATGTGATTGTTACCTTTCATTAAATTGGTTCTAATTTGTTATCAACAACTTTTTGTATTTTTATTTCTGCATCTTTTAATTTTTTTTCACAATGCTTTTTTAATTGTATACCTAACTCATAAACTTTTATTGAATCATCTAAACTTACGTCACTACTCTCGATAAAATCTATTATTTTGTTTAATTCACCAAAAGCCTCTTCAAAACTCATTTTTTCAATATCTGCCCTTTTCAAATTTTTCATAATTAAGTTTTTTCTATATAAAATGTTAATATCTTCTTTTTTTTTATCTTATTTAATATTTTGATGTTAATGTTTTTAACTAATTCTTCAATGTCATTATCAGCTTTGGGGTCATCAACCATTACCTCTAAAACATCCCCCACATTAATTTGAGTGATTTTTTTTGCTAACTTAAGAACAGGAATTGGACATTTTAAACCTAAAAGATCTAATTTTTGTTGTTTTTTTACCATAGATTAATATTTACTATTAAAGTATATATATATACGAATAATTATTGATAACAATTTTATTGTAATTTAGAATACTTAAAGATCGTGTTTATTATGAAGATAGTAATATATTTAATTTTAGTAATTTTTTTCTCTGCTAGGTTAGAAGCTCAGACAATCAAAATTGGTTCACTTCAATATGGAAGTGTTAATTGGGAGTTAAAACTTATTAAAGAATTAGAACTTGATAAAAAAAATGACTTTAATCTTGAAATTATTGAGTTGGCAAGCAAAAATGCAGCAGCTGTTGCCTTGCAGGGTGGAGCTGTAGATCTTATTGTTACGGACTGGTTTTGGGTTTCAAGGCAAAGAAGTGAAGGTAGATTGTTTAGTTTTGTCCCCCACTCAATGGCAGCAGGAGGCTTGATTGCCCCAAAAGATTCTAAAATTGTTAATGATGTTGATTTAAAAAATAAAAAAATTGGGATTGCTGGAGGTCAAGTAGACAAAGGCTGGTTAATATTTAGAGCATTTTATAAAAAAAAGTATGGCGAAGACCTTATTAAACTCAGTAAACCAATATTTGGAGCTCCACCGCTTCTGAACAAAAAAATTAAACAAAAAAGTTTTGATGCAATTTTGACCTATTGGCCTTATCAAGCAAAACTTCTAACTGACGAAAATTTTAAAAAAATAATTGATATTAAAGACATATTATTAGAACTCGGAATTCCTAACGGTATGCCGGTTATTGGTTGGGTTTTCAAGGAAAAGTGGGGTGAAGAAAGCACTGATGTTTTTCAAAGATTTTTAAAATCATCTAATGAAGCAAAAAAGCTTATGCTAGAATCTGATGAAATCTGGGAAGATGTTCGCCCATTCATGAATGCTAGTGATGACAAATTATTTGTTAACTTAAGAGATATTTATAGAGAGGGAATACCAAGAGAGGATTTTTCTAAGAATCAATTGGAAGGTTCAAAAAAACTTTATTCCATACTTTCAAAGATCGGCGGAAAAGAATTAGTTGGAAAAGCAACTGAGTTATCCCCGGGGACTTTCTGGAGAAACTAATATAATGAACTCAGTTAAAACAAACGCAATCTTAAGAATTGCATCCATAATCACGTTCTTTTTAATATGGCATGTCTTTAGCATTTTTGTTGACGTAGAACTTTTACCTGGACCACATGATGTTTCAAAAAAAATAATTGAGGAAGCCCAAAGCTCTGAACTTTTTTTTCACACCTTCATTACTTTAAAAAGAGTTATCATTTCCTTTATCATTGCAATGTTTGTTGGAACTTTTTTTGGATTATATATGGGAAGAAATGAAAAAGCTAATGTTGTATTAGACGACTGGTTGGTTTTAGGTCTAAATGTTCCAGCTTTAGTAATTATAATATTATGTTATGTATGGTTTGGTCTAAACGAGTTAGCGGCTATATTAGCTGTCTCACTTAATAAAATACCCATGGTCGCAGTAATAATGAGAGAAGGTTCAAGAGCTATTGAACAAGATTACTTGGATGTGGCTAAATTTTATAAAATTAAAAAAAGTAGAATGTTTTTCAAAGTTATTCTTCCCCAACTATACCCATATTTACTTTCATCAGCTAGGTCTGGTTTATCATTAATATGGAAAATCGTTCTTGTTGTTGAATTGCTTGGAAGAAGTAATGGAGTAGGTTTTAAACTTTATGGTTTTTTTCAATTCTTTGACATTTCAGGTATTCTGGCTTATACACTAGCATTTGTTATCCTAATTATTTTTGTGGAGTTTTTACTAATTAGACCTTTTGAAAGAAAAATATCAGTTTGGAAATAAAATGAATTTTGCAATTAAAATAAAAGAAAAGTCTTTCACAAATAAGCATAACAATAGTCAAATAAAAGTTCTTAAAAATATAGATATCAACATTAAATCAAAGGAATTTGTTTGCATTGTTGGACCATCTGGATGTGGAAAAACAACCTTAATGAATATGATCGGTGGTTTGATTAAAACCGATAACCAAATTATTAAATTTAATAGCAACAATCCAACTTTTGATGAAAGGTTTGGTTATGTGTTTCAAACTTCAAGATTACTTCCATGGTTAACAGTTAAAGAAAATGTTGCTTTAGTTTGTGAAAAATACGATTCTAATGATGATAAAGTAGATAAAATTCTTGAGAGTTTTGGACTTAAAGATTTTGTTAATTATTATCCAAAGTCAATTTCGGGTGGAATGAGAAGAAGAGTTTCTCTTGCCAGAGCATTTATTAATAATCCAAAAGTTTTATTAATGGATGAACCATTTGTATCTCTTGATCAGCCTACCGCGGAAAATCTTTACGAAGTTCTTGTCAATTACTGGAAAAAAAATCCAACTACTATTATTTTGATTACTCATGTTTTAAAAGAGGCTATTTTATTAGGCGATAGAGTTCTTTTTTTTTCAAAAAACCCAGGAACTGTAGTATTTGATTATAAAGTTAATTCAAAAAGAAAGCCTTTAAGCATTGACAATGATTCAGTAAATAAGGAGTACAACAGTATTACAAAAAAATATCCTAACTTATTGAATGGATTATTGTAAATATCGTAGGAGTAAAAATGATTGAATTTGAAAATTATATTGATAAGGGTGGGGTTATTTTTATTCTGCTTCTTGTAATGTCAGGAATTGGATTAACTATAATTTTATATAAATTTTTAGAGTTATATTTATTTAAAAATAATGATTTACAAAAATTTGGTTATTCTCTCAAAAATTGTAAAAGTATTTCAGAGTTCAATCAAAACATAGATAATTATGAAGAAAACAATTTTTTAAAACAGATAATTGAAATTCTTGGAAATAAAAATACTGAATATCTTCAAAATGAACAAATCTTAATTTTAATAGAAAAAGAAACCCAAAAAATGCAAAGATTTATGCCAACCCTAGAAATAATAGCACAAGTAAGTCCTCTAATAGGTTTATTAGGAACAGTTATAGGTATGATAGATTCTTTCAATGAATTAGAATTGGGTGGAAGCTTAGTTGATCCTTCAATATTAGCCGGTGGAATCTGGACAGCTTTATTAACAACTGCAATGGGCCTAATTGTGGCCATTCCCGCATTAATAAGTCATTATTTTTTTGACAGAAAAATTTTTCAAAAACATAAAAGTACTGAAGAATTTGTACATAAATTAATTAGTATTTCTTAAACATAAGTCAGTGTTAATAGAGAAAAAAAAAGTTAAAATAAATATTATTCCCTTAATAGATATAATTTTTTTAATGCTAGTGTTTTTTATGCTAGCAACAAATTTTTATGAGAAAAGAAATATGGAGTTTTCAATTGAAAAGGAAATTTCTGAAGACTCTGAGCTTAAAAAAACAACCATAATCAAAATTAAAAAAAACGAATACCTATTTGAAAATAGAAAAATTGAAAAAACCTCACTTGAAGATGAACTGCTTAAAATATGGAATAACCAAGACTTTAAAAATTTTGTTATTTTAAATGACGAAACATCTGAGATGAAAACTTTAATATTTATCTTAGATATTTTAAAAAAAAACCAAATAAAAAATGTTACATTTTCAAATGATCCGAAAACAAAAAATTAGAGAAAAAAAAAATTTAAGTGAGTCAATTAATCTCATACCAATGATAAATTTAATTTTTCTGTTACTTATTTTTTTTCTTTTAACGGGAGTTATCCAAAAAAAAGATGATAATGATATAATAATTCCTGAATCATTTTATGGAAAAAAAAAAAATGAGGATAGAAAGACGTTCACAATTAAAAAAGATGGAACATATTTTTTTGAAAATAAAAAAACCAATTTAGATGGTTTAAAAAACTTATTAAACAAAAACAACATGTTAATAATTAACATTGATGAAGAAACAAGTATAAATAGGTTCAATGAAGTTATAAAAATTTTTAAATCCAAAGGAATTAAAAAAATTTTTATTAATGTAAAACACAAAAATGATAAAATTTAATTACTTGACATTTTCTTTTTTTCTTTCGGTTTTTATTCATTTTGTGCTCATTTATCAATTACAAAAGTCAAAAGAAGTTGATGAAATTTATGTTGTTGACCTAAGTTCTTATAAGGAGTTTAGACCAAAAAAAATTCAAGTTCAGAAACCAATTACTAAAGAAATTAAGAAACTAGAAAAACCAAAAAAAATTATTCAAAAAAAGCCAGTTGAAAAAAAATTAGAAAAAAAAATTGCAATTAAAAAAAAACAGAAAGAAGAACCACTGAAAAAAATAGAGAAAGTTGAAGAAACTAAAGAGTTGCAAAGAAACGAAGAATTAGAAAAAATTAAAAAAGTTGAAGAAATAATTGAAAAAAAAAATAATTCATATTTTAATCAGAACAAAACTATAGAAAATAATAAAAAAAAATTACTCATAGATAAACAAATCAAATCTTTTTTAATTAAAGTCTCTGATGAAATTAATAGACTTGCAATTAAATCCTATCCAATTCAGTCAATCAAAAGGCGCGAGCAAGGAACAATAGTTGCAATAGTTTCTTTAAATTCTGATGGAGACCTTGTAGATATAAATTTTGAAAGTAAAAGACCAAAAAGACTTTATGAAAAAACTAAGCAAATACTCCAAAGTTATAAATTTCCAAACCCACCAGCAATAATTTTTGAAAAAAACGAATTGTTAAGTATTAAAATCCCAGTTAACTACATTCTTAAATAAAGCTGTGTTGTAAATTTACAACAAAATCCTTTTTTTTAACAGTAAACCCATTTATTTCTTCAATAATTGTTATTTTTTAATATTATAAAAAGATATTATTTAATTAACTTAAGGAAGGAAATAATATGAACATTAAGAAAAAAATTGCTCTAGCTGCAATTCCTGCCGTGATGGCTCTTTCTGCAACCGATGTTAGTTCTAAAGTTTTACTTATGAGTGACAATGGTTTGGAAGTGTCTTTCGACGGTGCTGCTAACGCATTTTACAATCACACTTCAACAGGTGTGATGGACAACCCAAGTGCTATATATACTACAGGTGGTGAAACAGCTGCTTCAACTATCCTTGGCGGAGGCGAGTCCGGTAATATGGAAGGTGTTGGTGGAGAAGGCGGAGAAGATATTTCATCAATCTCTGTTGGTCTTTTACCTAACGTTTGGGGTTTTACTGTAAAAGCTCCTACGAAAAATGGTCTGGATGTATCCGGTCGTTTAGGTTTGTACACACACATGAACGCAACTGGTAATTCTGGTGATAATAACGTAATAAACATTCGTGAAACTTCACTTACTGTTGCAGGGTCTTTTGGTTCTGTACTGATGGGAAGAAGTTTAGGTATTCACCAATCGAATGCTATATTAAATGATATGACACTATTTGGTGTTGGTGTTGCCGCAGGTAACATTGCTGGTACTACTTTAGGTAGAATTGGTGTTGGATACGTATACGCTGACTGGTATCCACAAATTACTTGGACTACTCCAGGTTTAGGACCAATTGGAGCTAAAGTTGGTATTATGCAAGCAACTCCACTTCAGTCAAGCACAGGTGCTGACGCAACAAATACTGAAACTCCTAGAGTTGAAGCTCAGTTAGATTACTCTGTTGAGCTTGGTGGTCTTGGTGCATACATCTGGGTTGATGGTCAATATCAAAACGTGGGTAGAACTACTGCCGAAGCTTCTGCATTCAACGGTTTAGTTGGTGGACAAGCAGCTTCTGAAGCTGAAAGAGAAGCAACTGGTGACATGGAAGATTCAATCGACGTTGGTGGTATTGGTTTTGGTACTAGATTAACTTTCCAAGGTTTCAAGTTAGTAGCTTCTGGTTTCTATAACCATGGTCTTGGAATGCAGTTCCAAGGTAACGTAGGTGGTGCCTATTCTGGATCTCTTGATGAAAGAGGTAAAGCTAGACACTTCTATGGCGGTTACATCCAAGGTACATATGACTTCGGTCAAGGTACAAACATTGGTTACTCTTATGGTTCTAACCATCTAGTTATGACTGGTCAGGACTCTGGTGAAGTTAACCAACGTTACACACTTGGTGGTGGAGCTACTGCTAGAACAGACGCTATTCAAAACTATGTTGAATCACATATGGGTATGATTTGGCACAACGTAACTGATGACTTCAGATTAATCGCCGAAGGTGTTTATTCTGAAATGCATTGGCAAGGCGCTGGTTCACAAGAAAGCTCGCAGGTTTCTGTAGGTGCATTCTTTTTCTGGTAGAATTTTTACCAGTAATATATTATACATTTAGGGAAGGTTATATAAAAACCTTCCCTTTTTGTTATGATGTTAAAACTTAAATACTCATTAATACTTCTTTTTCTTGCAAGTTGCAGCTCTTTATCAGAGTTAACAAGCTCCTTTTCAAACATTATAAGTGATGACGAAATACTTTTTCTCAGTGCTTATGAAAATGTAAAAATAGTTAATCAAGATTCAAACACTACAGGACAAAATTCTCATCCTATAAGTATCTCAGAAGAAAGAGTTGAAGGTGCATTAAAATTACTATTATTTAGGGTTGGTACCCAAACTAAATCTCTATTTCCCGGAAGAAAGTTAGAAATTATTGCATATAATATATCTGAGGGTTTATCAAAAGCTAATAAAAATCAAGACATCGTTTTTACGATGGAAGACTGGTATTCTGGGCTGCCTGGGACTAGATTAAAAGATAATAGAGTTGTTTCTGGAAGAGTTTTTTATAACAAAGATGGTTTAAATGTAATTTTTGGTTCAGTTTTAAGAAAAGGATTTCAAAGCACCACAGACCCAATGCTAGTAAGCAGAAACCCAGATTTGAAAAAAAATCCATATGTACCTGGTTCAAGATCACTTTCTGTAAAAAATCCCTATGCATTAGCAGTGCCCCCAAACTCAGGTATAATGAAGCCAAGAGTAGCAAAAGGAAGAGCGGACTGGATAGTACTTACCAAAAGAGCTTTAGTAGCGAGATCTAACATATCAGAGAGTGATAGAAGGGCGGCAAGGTCATCAAATATAGAGGTTCAAGGTCTAAAAAGTGAAGTACAACAACTAAGACAAGAACTACAAAGTTTAAAAAACCCAAATCAACAATATAGATACAACATACAACCTTATCCAAATCAGCAACCCTATCCAAATCAGCAAGGGTATCCATATCAACAACAAGCTTATCCGTACCCATATCCATATCCATATCCGTATAGGTATCCATACCAAAATCAACAATTTGTACAACCAACCCCTCAAACACAACCAAACCAATTAAGCTTAAAATCACTTGAAAACATGAGATCAAGAGGTTTAATTAGCGAAGAATCGTACTTAAAAAAGTTAAAAGAACTTGGTTATTAATTAAAATTCAACTTCAAAGTTCCAAATAATTGAATGATTAGCACTTGCATCAGTAAAACCATGGATGTATCCTACAGCCCATTCGTAATCAATTTCTTTTAATTCAAAACTAGATTCAATCTGAAATCCATATTGATGTTCTTGTTCGCCAAAAACTTTAAAATTAGAAATTTCTCCAAAATCGCTAAATCCAATGATTCCAAAGTCAAACATATTAAAAATGAAGTTTTTAACGTAAATGTAATTACTTAAATCAAAAGTGGTTGAACCAGTGGCATTATTCCCAACTTTTTTTTCAAAAATAAAGTTGGTTATTAATCCAAACTTATCATTATAAAATTGATTTAGATACTTATATTCTATCTCGTCAGCTTCTTTCGACTCAGATACAAAATTATATGAAAAGTAAAATGCACCTGCGAAGTTTTTAAAATCAGCAATTTGAACCTGATTTTGAAATTCGGTTTTTTCCCAATCCAAAGGTGTATCCTCTTTATCAGAAATATGAAACTCTAATTCACTTTGCCAAAAGTTTGTCCAAGAGTATTCAGTTTCCAACACATGGTGGTGTGATTTGTTTTTTTCGACTCTATCATCAACATCAAAGTGTCCTCTCCATTCTAATGATTGCCTCCCCTCCTCTACCACAGGACTATAAATTTTGTGATGTGACTCTACAGAAGAAAAAAAAAAAAGAGTTACAAAAAATAAAATTTTCATTTTAGCTATCTAACAAATCTTCTCTTAAAATTGTCATGTGAAATTGATAGGAAATTTCCCCCTCGTCTTCCTCTATATAAACTAATCCTATAAACTCATCCTCTAAAAATATTTCACATGAATCATCTATAGACTTTCTTTTTTTTGCTATAAATTTATTAGAACTAAATTTTTTATTTAAATATTCCTGTATCTGTTTAATTTCATAATCAGTCATTGTATGGCCTAAATAAAGTGATTATGATAAACGATAATTGAAATGAGGCAAGAACATAAATTAACTTCAAAAAAAAGAATTATAATACTGAGTATCTTAGGAATTATTCCTTTTTACTTTGAATTAATTTTTGCCAGTGCATTCCTGACAAAAACGAAATAATAAAACCTCCGTAAATGAAGCTAAAATTTTCAAATCTTAATTGACCATTATATTGAATATTAAAATGAAAAAGATATTCAAAAAGTTCGAAATAAAATGGAATTAGACCTAGAAAGCTGAGTAAAGCAATCATTTTTTTTGAAGTTAATTTATGTTCTTGCCTCATTGAAAATATTGTTTATCATAAAAATTTAAAAAACCTTACAATAAATGAACGAATTTGAAATAAAACAAATACAA